>WNFX01002573.1_pt1 | contig 18335 bp, 13 predicted proteins | sample 5400111 | NCBI WGS metagenome assembly WNFX01 (sample SAMN13153363, study PRJNA577476) | soil metagenome | isolation source: 40 cm soil or saprolite under grassland replicate 1 | place: USA:California | collected 2016-06-15 | reverse complement strand
ACTGGCATAGATTTTCATTGAGGTCATAACTCTTCCCTTTCCACTTCTTTTTCCATCATTTGCCTCTATTCTACCATATTTCCTGCTTCTGATTTTGCCTCTTCAGCCCTCTCCCCAGGCCTTTTCGTACAGCCTCTAGATATTGCTCGCCTCAATGACCCTACCTTGTGCGGATCGCGATATCAGGACCCCACACGGCTCGATGAAAATTTGCGCATTGCATGCCTGATGCGCGACGGCTACGCTTGTCAACAGTGTGGGAAGAAACACATTCGTCTTGAAGCTCACCATGTGATCTTCCGCGAACTCGGTGGCAAGGACACGCTTGCGAATTTACTGACGCTGTGTGAAGTATGCCATCATAAGCTGCACGAGGGGAAGATCGCCTTAAAAAAAGTGGGAGTGAGCGGTCATCTCGACCAGATTGCTCAACGCACCATGCAAGGGAAGAACTACCTGTATGCCAGGCTTGGGAAAGGGTTTCCCCTGTCGACACTCTTTGGCTACCAGACAGCTACCTTCCGGAAAGCGAGAGGTTTGCCGAAAACGCACATCATCGATGCGCTATGTATCGCGACCTATCACACGGGAGAACCAATCACTGAGCCGGAGTGCAATGTATATTCCATCCGGTTCCACCCCAGACAAACTCGTAAGCGGTTTCACAGCTTGCCGCAAAAGGGGAAAGGGCGCGTACAGTACCAAGTGTATGAAGAGTTGAAAGGCTTTAGAAAAGGTGATATCGTCCTGGTCAAAAAACGGTGGGTCAAACAAGTAAATGCGATCTATGCAGAGGGCAGGCTTGCCTTCAAGCGGGTGAAAGACGAGCCTGCGAATGCCAAACCGGAGGATTGCCGCCTGCTCGAACGCGAGCAAACGATCATTTGGGAAAAGGTGTCATGAAACACTATAATACGCAAAAAAACGCAAGCGTTTTTGAAACCAGTTGCGATATCCCTAAATAGCTTTCTGATCTGAAAAACCAGCTACTCCGATCGGTCTCTTTGTCACATCGGTCGAGTTTCGCTCGTCATAGTTATAACGAAATGCAACGAAGGAATGTGACCGATGGACGAACACGAATGGTTAGCGGAGCAATTCGAGGGCTATCGAATCCACCTGCGGGCGGTGGCCTACCGCATGCTCGGATCTGTAAGCGAGGCGGATGACGCTGTGCAGGAGTCCTGGCTTCGCCTAAGTCGCTCTGACACGAGCGGCGTCGAGAACCTGGGCGGATGGCTGACGACGGTCGTCGCGCGGGTATGCCTTGACATGCTACGCTCACGTGAATCGCGGCACGAGGAGCCGCTGGATGAGCATGTACCCGACCCGATCGTGAGGCGCGAGGACGGAATGGATCCCGAGCACGAAGCATTACTGGCCGACTCGGTCGGTCTCGCGCTGCTAGTGGTACTCAACACCTTAAATCCCGCCGAGCGTCTCGCGTTCGTGCTGCACGACCTCTTCGCCGTGCCTTTCGACGAGATTGCTCCCATCGTGGGACGTTCCCCGACCGCGACAAGACAGCTAGCGAGCAGGGCACGCCGCCGGGTGCAGGGAGCGGCCACAGATGCCGACGTCGATCTCACTCCCCAGCGAGAAGTGGTCAACGCTTTTCTCGCTGCCTCGCGCGGCGGTGACTTCGACGCACTTCTCGCGGTGCTCGACCCAGATGTCGTGCTCCGAGCCGACCAGACGGTCGTGCATACTGGCGCATCAAGGGAGGTTCACGGGGCACTGGCCGTGGCCAGGCAGTTCTCAGGGCGTGCCCGGGCAGCAAAACTGGCGCTCGTAAACGGTGCCATTGGAATTGTGTGGGCTGCGGGCGGACGGCCGCGCGTCGTCTTCAACTTCACAACCGTGGGCAAGAAGATCATCGCAATCGATATGCTCGCCGATCCTGAGCGCCTTCTCGAGCTTAACCTGACAGTTCTCAACGACTGACGAGCGAGCCAACTCATGTTCCGGCGCCAGAAACCGTGAGACAAGTAGAGATTTTTTTCTAAACTGCGGCTGAGACGATGATTTCTACAAGATGTGTTACATCAAGAGAAAAACGGGATGGGTCAGAACCTCGCGCTCAAATTCCTCAAGCGAAGAGTTCTCGGTGACGTTCAGGTAAGGGAGGACGAAGAGAGAGCGGTACCATCGAATGATCACAGCGGGAATGCCAGGGGGGCCAGAAAGCACAGCTTCCCGAAAGATGGGTGCCGCTGCCTCCGGCGGCAGTTCGATGGCATGAATCTTTTCGGTGCGCCGACTACGGGTCAGTGTAGCCTCTCCTTGCGCCGCGCGGAGGTTGCGCACCCAGTTCACTATCCCATAAGGTGTGATAAGGTAACGTTTCCCTCCCTGGGCAAAAATCGCGATCGGGGTCTCAATCGGCTTGCCACTTTTACGTCCGCGAACCGTGAGCAGTGCAAAACTCCATACATTTATACCCAGGCGTAGCAAATATGAGATCATTGCATTGTTGATGCGCGCTAAAGCAGTGACTCGATATTGCTTTGCCATACGATACTTCCTCCTTCAATAAATCGACTGGTCCGACAAACTTCATGTTGGAGCCTCCCGCTAGAGAACAGGAGAAGTCACCAGGAAAGCGGCTTTTTTGTAGACTGGTAGACCCCGGGCTGTGAGCGGAAACCAATGGCAAGGCGGTTCCAGCCATTGATCGCCACAATAGCCAGCGTCAAATTAACCAGCTCCTCTTCGCTAAAGTGCTGACGCACCTCTTCGTAGACAGCATCTGGCGCGTGGCCCTGGCTGATCAATGTGAGTTCCTCGGTCCAGAGCAGCGCTGCGCGCTCGCGCTCGGTGTAGAATGGCGTCTCGCGCCAGGCGTTAAGTTCGTAGAGGCGCTGTTCGCTCTCACCCATAGCGCGGGCATCCTTGCTGTGCATATCGATGCAGTATGCACAGCCATTGATCTGCGAGGCACGCATCTTGACCAGTTCCAGCAACAAAGGTTCCAGGCCGCAATCATCGACAAAGTTTTGGAATGCCGCCATGGCCCTGTAGCCACGGGGAGCGGCTTTGGCATATTTCAGACGTTCTTCCATTGAATTGAGCTCCTTCTAATGTGTTTTAACCAGGGGAGGCGATCCTTCACGGGTTGAAAACGCTAGCAGCGGTGCTCGAACAGCTCTGACGAGAGAGCAAGGACGGGGTAAGCCCCGTCCCTACTAGAATGAAAACGCTAGCAACGGCGCTCGAACAGCTCTGATCCTATTTACTTTCTTCGCTGCTGTTTTGCTTTGGTGAAATACTGCTCTTACACGTATTTCATCTCAAGATAGCGTCCACGCAATGCATTCACCTGCTCTTTCACGTTCTTCCCATGAATGGCGTCATGCATCAACTGTGCCAGTTCACCCATGGCTCGCTCATCCATCCCAAAGCGCGTCATTTCTTGCACACCAATACGCAAACCAGAAGGGTTACGTGGGTCGGCATCACCGGGCACCATATTGTAGTTGACAATGATATCGTTCGACTCTAAGCGTTTGGCTACCTCGACGCCTCCACCCCATTGTGAAACATTTACTGCGATCATATGGCTTTTTGTATAGCCAAATTCGCGAGCTTCAACAGGAGTACCAAGTTCGTCCAGGCAGCGACCTAGCGCCTGGGCGTTGCGTACAATTTGTGATGCATATGTGCGGCCAAACTGTTTCATCTCACGTGTAGCAACAATTAGAGCTGGTAAAGTAAACAGGTGATGGTTGCTGGAAGAACCAGGAAATACACCACGATCAGCAGCAGGCCAGTATTTTTTCTCATCCTCTGCGTCCAGATTGGCCAGTATAACTCCCCGCTGGGGACCCGGAAATGTCTTGTGAACACTGGCAGTCATCCATGTAGCACCCTCTTGCAGGGGTGATTGAAACTCTCCTCCTGCAATCAGTCCAAACACATGTGCTGCATCATAAAGCAAGGGTATATCTTTGGTTTTGCAGTAAGCTGCCACTTCTGAGACGGGTTCGGGAAAAAGGAACAGACTTTTGCCCATGACCACAAGTTGAGGAGAGACCTGGTCAATGAGTTCAATGGTTTTCTGACCATCGATATGGTAATGATCTTCTGTAAGTGGTAAATAATGGAGATTGATTGAGTTGGGGCCACCTAACTTGAGCGATTGACCTCGCATTTGAATACGCCGACCAAAGACTCCAACAGCACCGTGGCTTATATGTCCACCTGCGTCTGTTGAGTTAGCTACTATTGTATCTCCACCTCGTAGCCAGCCCAGAGCAATAGCGGTATTGGCAGCATTGCCACTTATCGGACGCACATCTGCTTGACGGGCATTAAAGAGCTCGAGTATCTCTGTGGTAGCCATGCGCTCGATTTCGTCAATAAAGCGGGTCCCCTGGTAATAACGATTCGTTTTATCTCCCTGATTGGGGTGCCCTTCAGCATAGCGACCCATAAAGTCGGAGATCTGTACCCGTTGTACCGCCTCGCTAGGTGTATTTTCGCTGGCAATCAGGTTGATTGCCTTCGTCTGCCTCCAGGTATTTTGTTCTGCTATTATGTGCTCAACGTCGCTGATTTCGACAGTCATATATCCTCCTTCGTATGCTGTTGTATGCTGTTCATTATTGAAATATGTATTCAAGTATAGCATGGTTTGTGTTATGCTGGTAGCGATGCCAGATTTCTGATACATGCAACCCCAATCGTTCGCGAGCAAGGAGAAAACCTTTGTGGCTGGGCTTATATGCTCCTGCCTGTTCAGCGGTGATAATCTCGTCGAACTTCACGCCAATCGTGCGTTCCGTTTCGGCAATTATACTATCGTCCGTATTCGTTATGAGTACAAGCAGTTACTTGTACCTCTTGCAACACGGATGTAGAGAATGGCCTGATTGCAACAGATAACGCTATTGTGTGGTCAAGGCGGGAAAGTACCAGCACCCAACGCACCAATTACGCTGAAATCCTCATTGCTCTTGAGACAATTCTGGGAATTGCTGCAACACCAAAACTCCCTCTTGCACATAACACTGATTTTCGCGCTCTTCAACAAGGCTGTTTTTACATGGACCTTTTTACTCATACCATCGATCTGTGGTTGTTACCATACTGCCAGTATACTATAGCGGAGAGTAGGAACTAATTAGTACCAAGCAAGCGGTATAATAGGGACTTGACAAGGGCAATGCTCCCAGGCGTAGTATGTCACATGATCGATCACCTTCGTTTTACAAGGAGCTGCCATCCCTATCATACCAGAATCGCACCTCGTTGTCCGGCGTACCGGGCGTTTATAGTATTAAATATACTTTCAAAATCCCTTGTTCCATGCTACAATATGGACGCGGATATACTATCGATGGTAGGCCACTTCGGTCAGCAACCTCTCCCTGCGGGATAACTTCGAGCATGAGATGGAGTGATGTCTGTGTATCTTGAATTGGAACAGGTACTCGGATTTGTAGGGGAGACCACACCTATGAACCAAGGAGGTCAAGACGATGAAGGCGAGACACTCACCAATACTGCTAGTGCGCCGCATTTCACTCGTCCTGGCTATATTTGCTTTCGTTGCCCTCTTTGCCATGCAGACGGAACCAGCCGCTGCTGACAGCCCCTCGCACGTGCGTGTTATCCAGGCCTCCACTGATATCGCAACTGTGGCTGTCTTCCTGGATGGGAAAGTGCTACTGAGCATCTTCACGTTCGCAGCGGTCACCGACTATGCGACCATCCCCGCAGGGCCTCACAAAATCCAGGTAGGTTTGATTGGCAAAGGCGCGAGACCGGCAGCAATTTCACAAACCCTCTCGGTCAACCCTGGTCTTGCATACACAGTGGCAGCCGTTGGTACGAAATCCACCGACTTGTCGCTTGAAGTCTTCACGGACGACAACCAGCTTTCGACAGCAATGGCGAAGGTACGCATCTACCACCTCTCCTCAGGGACGGGCGCTATGAGTCTGTCAACGGGTACAAAAGTGTTGATTAGTGGCTTGAGCTCCAAGCAAGCCAGCAATTATCTTACGCTACCCGCCGGTTCGTATACATTCAATCTAGATATATGCAAGCCTAACACAAGGATTCCCGTTTACGCAATACTGCAGGCGAATACTGTGACCAGTATATTCGTTGTGGGCGATCTATTCGAGGGGACCTCCAGGCTTCATCTTGTGACGAAGCAAGTGCCAGGCTTACCCGGTCAACCGCAAACGGGCGGCCACTCAAATGCAGGTGCTGTACTGGGTAGCTCACACCCGTTGATGCCCTGGTTCCCCTTGGTAGTCGGGGTACTCGTTCTTATAGTGATCGGTGTCGGCCTCCGATTCTCCCCTATGCTCGTCAAGACGAGTATTCATCTTCTTCCCCAGAAAGTCAAAATTCCTGTTACCCTGTCTTTACAAGGACTGGCACAAGTCCGCCATTTTAAAAAATCCAGGGTGCTCTTCCTCACCTCGCTTGCTCTCCTCGCCGTACTTGGTGGTATAGGCGTTGGAGCCGGTCTCTGGTTTTACACAAGTCAGCATAACGCCCTTTCCACTGGCTCGTCATCAAGGTCCTCCCTTGTGCAGCCATCTCCACCTCCCATAGTGACCCCTGAGCCAACGGTCGCGTCAACGCCAGTTCCTGTATCACCTCTGTATCCAACACTCGCCCGACTCTATTCGGGCACCATACGCGATATACCAACCGGCCTGACAACAAGCATATCTCTCACATCAATTCAACAACAGCAGGGGAATATCAGTGGCTACTTCAGTATGCCCGAGAATAATCTTGTCAGCACAATACCTCAGAGCGGCCCTCTCCAGGGAACCGTTAGTACTGCTAAAGAAGTTCAGTTCACGCTTCTGGACAACACAGGGCAGGCCACTTTTTCTTTTAATGGCTTGATAGTGGCGGCCAATAGCATTCAAGGAACGTACTGCAGCCTGAAGGCTGCTGAAGGCAAATGCAGCGACTACGGCCTGTGGAGCGTTTCTCCCACTGGCTGAGTCGTAGTCGCTCCAATCTCGCTTCAGTGCTAGAATTGTAGAGAGAATTCATGTTCTGAGGCGATTTCGGACACACTATTTCTCTATGGGAAGCTAGATACATACTCACTTTGAACTGGTGAATTTTCGCATTGACAACCACCACTATTTCGACTAATATTACAAATGGAGTGTTATCTTCCTCTAATTGTCGTCGTGGTATCTTTCTCAGTACTCGAGTAAATGTAGAGGCTGAGCTTCTCAGGAGGAGGCATTTACCATGGGCACCAATCTGCAACATCCATCCAGTGTAAAAAGACCAATGCCAGCCGAACGGCTTAAAAATTCGCTCACGAGAAATCGGCGTATCGCAATCATTGGAGCAGTGATCCTTCTGCTGGTAGCCTCGACCCTCGGGACTCTATTTGTACTTGCCCACTCGAGTACAGCCAACTCAAATGCAGCGCCTGTCCCAAAGGTGGTCGGGCACGTCTACTTCCTCAGTAGTGGGCGCTTATATGTGAACAACAACCAGGGTATCAGTGATGAAGTGCTCGTTGATCTGCACAACATTCCGGTGCCCGCTCCCGGCAAGAGTTATTATGGCTGGTTATTGGGTGACGCAAACCAAAGCGATGTATCATGGGTTCCACTTGGGGAATTAAGAGTCAATCAGGGCAGCGTGTATTCCCTCTACCCTGGCGATTCGGCCCATACCAACCTGCTCAATGATATGAGCCGTTTTGTGCTCACTGAAGCGGATGCGAGTACAGCGCCAACTAGCCCTCTAATTGACCTGAGCACCTGGCGTTACTACGGCGAAATTTATCAGGTGCCCTCCGTGAAAGACCCCAATCACTTTAGCCTGCTCGACCACCTACGACATCTGCTGGTGCAGGCCCCGGAGCTTAAAGCCTTGGGGTTACCCGGCGGGTTGAGTATCTGGCTAGACAGAAATGTCGAGGTGATTTCCAATTGGGCACTCAGTGCGAAAATATCCTGGGAAACTCACAATACCGCCCGCATGCGTCAGCTCATCACCAATATCCTGTACTACCTTGATGGGGAATGTACGCAGCAGGATTTGCAAGGATTGCCCCCAGGTACGCCTACGACACCCGAAAATGGGACGATTGCCCACATTGCCCACTTTGCCTTGTTGAACCCCTGTGTACAGGAGGAGCAGGAGCAGGCTAACGCCTTGAAGCAGGTCTTCCAGCACGTGCAACATAACTATGTGGATCACCTGATCTTCCATATGGCTGGGGTAATCCAGTCTCAAGGCGCGACGGGGAATTTACATACATTGGCTTTACAGATCAATACGGCTATCAACAACGTGAAGAACTGGCTAGGGCAGATACACCAGGATGCTATACAACTTCTACACATGAGTGACGAGCAGCTGAACCAACTTTCGGCCCTGGATATCCTGAGCGATCTGGAGAGCCAGGCCAGGTACGCATATGCCGGGCAAGCAGATCCGATTACGGGCAATATGCAGGAGGGTGCTACCTGGATTTACGATAACGTCGAGCGCCTGGCAATCATGAATGTGCAGGCGTATTCATCCAAGTAGGGCAATCGGTAGCTGCTACAGCAAAAGGGAATGAACCAATTGCTGAGGCAAAAAATGAGACATGGACGCTATCTTCGGCACTTATCAGCCCGGCCAACAAGGCTGCGCCTCACAAGCCTTTCAGGTCTGATGAGCGCGAGGCCAGGCGCGACAGCACTGTTGCAAATCTGCAGAAGACACCGGCGCTTCGCGCTCGGGCCAGGTGCAAGGAGAAGCAGGCCATTACGACGGCTGGTGATTGTAGCTCTCAGCTTGGGCTTTTTGCTTGCTTTGAGCTGGTTCCCTGTCCTATTACAACCACAGGTGGCATTCGCACATGCCTTCGTTATTGGTTCCGATCCCGTCGATGGTTCGACAGTCGCAAGCTCACCGGCGGTTGCGCGTATTTTCTTTAATGCCGATATCAGCTCTGACAGCATTGTGCATGTCTATCTCTTTACGACGGGAAGCACTCCATCTCAGGGACAACTCGTGGATGCGGCACGCAGTACAGTCTCCCCTACCAATCCAAGAGAACTGGACGCACCTCTTTTAATGCCCGGTAGATTGCCCCAGGGCAGCTACGCAGTGCGGTGGACAGCGCTTGCTACGGATGATGGACACACGACCTCCGGCCTGATTGGGTTTAACGTCGGGCATTCAGCCACGGGACTATCAGGCACACCTCTACTGGGACCGAGCACGAGCAATTATCTTCCTCAAATGAACCTGCAAGGCATCCTTGCGGTCATGTGGGAATGGCTCACGCTGCTCGTACTAACCTGTTGGGTGGGTATGCTTGTCATGGAAGCCCTTATCATAGGCACCGAGGAGGGAGAGCATAGAAGAACGCCCGTGGAGAGCCAGGAGGAGGGTAGAGCCTTCTCCGGGAGCCTGACAGAGGGCGACAGAGCCAGGGGCACTACATTTCGGGACGTGGAGCAACTCAGAAAACAAGGAATACCGCTACAATGGCTGTGCCTGGTGGCGCTGCTCGTTGGGGAGATTATTAACCTGGCCTTGCGAGCCACACTGCTGACACAGGCCCTGAACAATAGGGGCATTGACCTGGCAGCAATGCGCCAGCTCGTTCTTGAGACGAGCTATGGGCATCTGTGGCTGGTACGGCTGGGTCTCATCGGCATCGCCCTGGGTTATTTGTGGCGGACAACTCGCGAGCAGCACAGGATATTGCACCTGTACACCGGGAGAGGGGCGCGGAGAACAGCCAGCAGACTTGGTAAGTTACGCAAGCAGGTTGCACAAGAGCTGGAGCATATAGAAGAAAAAGGCGCCGAGACGGCGGAGCGCGGAGGCCAGGCACCCGCAAAGAGCGCTACACCTCCAGATAATACCCGCACCGGAGATATAGCAGCACAAGCTGCGCGGACCGCCTGGTCATGGCCGCCGCAATTACGTGCTATCGCCTGGCTGGCACTGGCTGGGCTGATCCTCCTGAGCAGGGCCTTTTCGGGTGATGTCGTGCAGTCAGCGCAGCAGCACATCAGCGCGGTGGTGTTCGAGTGGCTTTTTCTGGCAGCGGAGGGGATCTGGTTTGGAGGAGCGGCCTACCTGGGATTTGTCTTGCTTCCGCTCCTGTCGGTTATCGAGCCAGAGCATCACGGACAAACACTGGTAATGGTATTACGGCGCTATACGCCGGTGCTCCTGGCAGCTATCGGCGTGCTGCTCGTCAGCGGCCTTTTCCTGAGCGAGGTAAGCATAACCAGTGCGCAGCAATTGCTCGTCGATCCCTATGGGCGGGCGCTACTGGTGAAAATCTTGCTCATCGCGCTCATGCTGCTCGTCAGCGGATACAACCTGTTCATCCTGCGTCCAAAGCCCACGCGGCAGGTCGTTTTGCTCCCTGTTATGAACGCCGAATTGCCAGCGCAGCGCAGAGGCCAGCCTGCGCTGGAACAGACAAAAAGCAGTCTGAAAGGCGCATTGCGTTTCCTCTCTTTGCTGGGCGCAGGTGTACTGCTCTGTGCCGCTCTCATGTCTTTCTACACCCCACCGATTGTCTCTCCCGGGATAAACTACGCGGTACAGGCAGACTCTACCTCTACAGATTCACAGAATATACAGACAAAGCAGGTGGGAAATCTCGCGGTAAGATTAGAGGTACTGCCAGCGCGTTTAAACACCGCCAACACAGTCATCGTATCGCTGATCGAGAGCAACGGGAACCCTGTGACAGATGCGCAGGTACAGATCACCGCCAGCATGGTGGCCATGGATATGGGGACAGTTCGCGAGACGATCCGGGGCGGCAATTCTACCTATATTGCCGTCTTTAGCAAGGACGAGGCTTTTAGCATGTACGGCGATTGGACCATCGACGTGTCGATCCAGCGTCCGCAGCAGCAACCTTTGCATGTGACGTACGTGGTGACGCTGACAGGGTAAAGTGATCGGCATTTCGCTTTGTACTCAATCTGCCTACGGAACTCATACAAGCCCACATCGGCAATAGCTCTGGACAAAAAGACAACAAGATTGGACGCTTCATGTGTAGAACAGCAGTGTAGCAGAAATCTAGTTATCTTTGCAAGAGTACGTGTTACTGCTACAAAAATTGCCTGGAAACAACTCAGATTCATAAGACCGTCTATATCATACTTTAGTAACTTTCATTTCCCCTCATATCTCAGCCGCAACTCCCTTCACCACATACGCCAACGTCCTCATATCCCCCACCAGGAACGTCTCCTTCATAGACAGCCAGGTTAGAGCCGAAGACCTGATTGCCGAGGGTGATAAGGTCGTGGAGCGCTTCTCTTTCCAGGGCACAAACAAAGGTTCATTCAATGGCACTCCGCCTACAGGTAAACACGTCACTACTACGGGAATGTCCATCTTCCGTATAGCTAACGACAAGCTTGTAGAACATTGGGGCGAGAATGACGCCCTGGGTGTGATGCAGCAGCTTGGAATGGTGCCTATGTCTGGCGTATAGATCTGTATCGAAGAGCGATGTTGACCTCTCGATTGTAGCCAGGCGCGCTGTTCGCTCTCGCGATGCCTCCGCTTGCGCCGGTGATTGTGTACAGAGCGTTGCAAGGCGTGCTGGCACTCCTGAATGCGCCGACGCGACCACACTCCGCACAGCATCGTGCGGAGTGCTTCCCACACATCTACGTCACCGTCCAGCTCCTCCGACAGAATGTGTCAGCCCTTGATAGTGTCCTCTGCCGGCATCGTGTCCAACGTGGGGTTGGGTTGGGGTGTGAAACTCAATCCTGGCGGATCGGGCACGTTATGGACCCTGTCAACCACGTAGCGGATCGAGTTGATCACGAGCTGCGGTTGCTCAGTGTGGATGTAGTGGAACGCGTGTGTGTTGAGGATGAGCTTGGCGTTCAGGCGCTCTGCCAGCATCATTTGACCGGCGATGTGGGCCTTGAAGATGACTGGCCCGAAGTTCAGCGGGACGCCGGGTGGCAAGGGCAAGCCCCCATGGGCGGCCAGAAGCTTCAGATCGTAGGGCTGATCCGAGGCCAGGATGACAACCGGCATGCGGCGCAGCTCAGGAGCTGTTCGCAGTGATTGGAAGCTGGGCACGAAGTCCGTCCTTTCTTGATGATACTGGTCCAGTACCGACGGGAAGTAGCTGTTGAGAGTGATCCACCATGCCTGCTGCTGGGGCGTCAGGCCGTCATAGAGCAGCTCCGTGGTTGTGTCAACAAGGACCAGACCGGATACCTCGTTCGGGTAGTGGGCCGCGTAGAGCCTCGCGATGAGACCACCCCAGGAGTGCGCGACCAGCACGTAGGGGCCCGGAACTTTGGCTGCGGTCAACAAGGCATGCAAATCCCTCATCCCGCTGTCGGCGGTAGTCGGCTGGGGCACGGGAGAGGAGCGGCTCGCCTCCACGTGCTGACCGGTGACAGTGTAGGTTCCGGGACGATCGTAGGCGCAGACCCGGGTGAACGTTGCGACCCCAGGAAGCACGGCAGGCCCACTTTGCTTGGGATCCGCCAGGGTACTCCAGATGTCGGCACGGTCTGAGCGACCCGAGACGAACACGACCGTGGGCGAGCCGCTCCCGCGGCACTCCAGGTACATCTTGCGTCCAGAGCCGATGTCGACCAGGCCGGCGAAGGAACGTGCGGGCCTGGCACTGGAGTTCCCACTGGTGGGAGAGCTCGTCGTGGCGCTGCTGCATCCAGCGAGCAGGAGGGCGACGAGCATGAGCAGGCCCAACCCGCTGAGAAAGCGCTCTCCACGTACGCGGTTCAGCGCGTTGTGCAGCGGCGTCGGAACTTCAAATGGTTTCCTTCTCTTCATGAACATGATAGTACTCCTTCTCTTTTCAATCGGTGTGATACGTGCGTTCACAACGCACCTTGGAACTCGGCGTCGTGAACGACATCTCAACACCACAATTTTCATGTGCTACTCAAGAGCTGAGATGTTCTCATCAACGAGAAACATGCATTGCTGCAAGTCTACCCTCCGGATAGCCGAAACACATGTGTAGAACTACACATTCTTACTACCCATTTGCAAAGTGAAGTGAGCAACACATTGGAAGTCGTTGTATACAGAGAGATATGCACGTACTAAGGTGGAAACAATGAAGCCAGATATCAGGCATCTGGTTTGGTTCAATGGGATCTTCAGATGAGAGTAGAAGCAGAGAACAACAAACTAGAGGAGCTGATGTTCAATGGCATAGCGGGTGGCTGCACTGCGAGAGGAGACGCCCAGTTTGCTATAGAGGGATATCGTATGCCGATTGACGGTGCGTGGACTGATCACCAGATGCTCAGCAATCTGAGCATCAGTCCAGCCCTGGGCAAGGAAGCGCAGGACCTCGACCTCACGGGCTGTTAGTCTTGCAGGAAGAGTGGGTGACTGCACTTGAAATGATGCTGATGTGTTTGCTGGCAAGTGTGTAGGAAGGAATGCTTTTCCCCGGGCCGCCAACGCTTGCTCTGGTGTTGTGCTTCTTCCTTCGGACCACGCAGCAGCAAACACATGATCACCCAGTTGCGTATGAGCAGCAGACAGCACCTGCTCATAGGCAGAGCGGTACACTGGAGGGATTGGCGAGCCGATGGCTTCACGCAAGCGCGCTGCTGCTCCTAAGAGCTGTGTTGCCCAGACAGTAATGGAGTTCTCTTCCCCTCCCTGAGTGACGACTACTGCTGCCAATCCCTCCAGGCACGAGGCAACCAGCATCTGGTCTCCGACTGCCATGGAACGCTGGAAGCTCTCCTCATAAGCAGTACGCGCTTTGGGGTAGTCGCGTTGGGCCAGGCGCAATCCTGCAAGGTCATACATCGCCCAGGCAATGCCATACTGATGCCACAGCTCTGTTTGGAGTCGCAGAGCCTCCTCGAGATGAGATTGCGCCAGGGTTTCCTCTCCTCGCTGGAGGTCCAGCAGACCTATAAGACTGAGTGTCCAGGCGATGACTTGTTTGTCTCCTATCTCCTTCGCGAGAGCCAAGGCCTCCTCGGCCAATGCATATGCCATAGCAGGGTCTTTTTGTGAGAGGTAGTTGCAGTGTGCCATACGCAGGAGAGCGGTCATGATCCCTTGCTTGTCACCAAGCTCTTTCGAGAGGACCAACGCTTCCTCGGCCAATGCATACGCGCGCGCAAAGTCTCCCTGGCAGTTGACGACGCGTGCGAGCCCGATGAGTGCAAAGACAGTGCCATTCCGATCGTCTACCTGACGGAAGAGCAGTAAGGCCTCTTCAAGCATGGCATGTGCTGTAGCATACTCGCTTCTCGAATACGCTGTATAGCCGAGCCAACGTAAAGCCATAGCCATACCTCTGGCATCACGCACCTCGCGAAAGAGAGTTAGACTTTCGCTGGAGAGTGCCTGGGCCAACTCATACTCGTCCAGCCAATGGTTCAGCATAGCGGCTTGTACACCTGCGCCAGCGCGTACTGCTGTACTTCCCCTTGGTTCTGCATGTACCCACTCTGCCCAGAGCCGTCCATCGCTGCTATGCCCTCGCACATACCAGAACCAGGCCAGGGCCGTTCCCAGGCGTAAGGCAAGTTCAGCTTCCTCGTCTCCCTTGCTCATACAATGATGCAGCACGGCACGCAGATTTTCACGCTCACGGTCCAGCAGATCCAACCAGCGCACTTGCTCCGAGCCTGTCAGGTGTGGCGCTGCTTCCTCTGCGAGAGCCAGGTAATAGCTGGCATGAGCCTGCTGCACTGCCTCTCGCTCCCCGCTGGGCTCCAGCCGCTCCAACCCATACTCGCGGATCGTCTCCAACATGTGCAGGCGTGGCTCATCGCCGGCTTGCTCGACCAGTTGGACGAGATGGTTCTCCAGCAACAGCATCAGTCCCGCTTCCACCTTGCGCACGCCGCACGCCGCAGCAATGGTCTCCACTGCTGCCAACGTACACCCACCGGCAAAGACAGCTAGCAGCCAGAACAGCTGCTGGCTGTCTGCATCTAACAACTGGTAGCTCCAGTCGATCGTATTGCGCAGGGTCTGCTGGCGGGCCGGCACATCACGTGCGCCTCCGGTGAGTACCTCCAGGCGATGCTCCAGACGGGCCAGCAGGGCTGGTGGAGAGAGTAAGCGAGTGCGAACTGCTGCCAGCTCGATCGCGAGCGGCAGGCCATCCAGGCGGATGCAGATCTCTGCAATGATGGGAGCCGAGGCCTGCGTGATCTGGAACGTCGTCTTGATGGCCTGTGCACGCTGTGCAAACAGGGCACAGGCGGCATAGGCGGAGACAGCTTCCGCGCTTGCGGGCACATGAGCGCGATCGGGCAGCGCCAGCGGCTGCACGGCAAACTCCTGTTCCCCGTGTAAGCGCAAGGCGGTGCGACTGGTCACCACCATGGTCACGTGGGGGCAGAAGGTGAGCAGCTCTGCAAGCTGGGGCGAGGCTGTCACCAGTTGTTCGAAGTTGTCGAGCAGCAGCAGTTCCTGCTGCTCTCCGAGATGCAGCTGGAGGCGTTCGAGCAGTCTGCCGTCGCCGCCTTCCCGGACGCCCAGCACGTGGGCGAGCGTTGGCAAGACAAGCTCAGCATCGCTAATGGAGGCCAGGGGGACAAAGCAGACGCCATCAGCAAACGCGTTGAGCACCGTATTGGCTGCTGCGAGCGCAAGATGGGTTTTGCCGACGCCACCAGGACCCGTGAGGGTTAACAGGCGCACGCTGGGCTGCCTGAGGAGCGTAGAGAGCTGCGCGAGTTCGTGCTCACGGCCAAGCAGCGGAGTGAGCGGCACCGGCAGATGGCGTGGAGCCGCAGCATCCCACACAGGAGTGAGGTCGAAGGGCAGCGGAATGATCTTGGGTTGCATGGCGGACCCTCCTCCGCGATTCCTGCGTGCATCCGGCCGATCAGCACGTTGCTCGCCGCATGCAGAGGCTCTCCACTTCATTGGACATGGACCGGATCATACGAACAGCACAAGGGAGAACCGGCACCTTCACACAAAGACAACACGATTGGGCACTTCATATGCACAACAGCAGTGTAGCAGAAATCTCGTTATCTCTGCAAGAGCATACATTCACTCAGCTCACATGTGACTGCCAGCATCTCAAACGTATGAAGCCATTGTATCTGGAAGGGAAGAAGGCAGTAAGGAGACGCATACTTGATCAGATGTAAGAAATGAGCGGATTGCATCACAAAAGTCTGCCTTTAGTAACTTTCATTTCCCCTCATATCTCAGCCGCAACTCCCTTCACCACATACGCCAACGTCCTCATATCCCCCACCAGGAACGTCTCCTTCACATCGACTGGACGAACCTCACCCTGTCGGTTGACCCAGACCGTCTTGTAGCCCAGTTCGGTAGCAGGCACAATATCGTACTTGAAACCAAATCCTGCATGCCATATTTCAGATACATCCAACCCGAGGCGTTCGCGTGCCAGGAGAAAACCTTTGTGGCTGGGCTTGTAGGCTCTGGCCTGTTCAGCGGTGATAATCTCGTCGAACTTCACGCCAATCGTACGTTCCGTTTCGGCAATTATACTATCGTCCGTATTCGTTATGAGTACGACTTTGACCAGCTTCTGTAGCTCTAGAATAGCATCCCTGGTATCGGGAAACGGTTTCCAGTAGCCCATAGAATTAGCAAACTTATCGCATTCCTCATTGTCTGTAGGAATTTGATAACTCTCAAAGGCCATTCTCAACGTATCGCGAAGCACCTGGCGATAGGGACGATATTGTTCCTGAATGTAATTGAATTGGATTTCTTCCCATTCTGCTTGTAGGGTTAATGGTTCAACATCTCTGAAACCCTTCGAGGCCAGACTCTGAGCGAAGAACTGCTGAATTGCGCTCTCCCAATCTATAAGCGTGCCATAACAATCAAAGGTGATAGCTTTTGGTAATGTCAACACGTCATGAACTCCTTTAAATAAAAAGACGTTTGTTAAAATTTCAGTTGTACAATCTACCTGATACTGTTATACTACAACGTACCAGACAAACCATATTTGATACGTGTATATTTTTTCAATCTAGACGATACATTTCACTCATGGCGTGCGATTGCGGCGGCCTCGGACAGGCAAATCATGAGCTACACAGTCATAAAAGGCTGCCTCGTGCATAGATACTCAGGAGGATTTTAGATTTCATGAAGGTCTATACAGCGGAACATATTCGCAATGTGGCATTGATTTCCCATGTTGGATCAGGCAAAACGTCTCTGATAGATGCGGCGCTCTATGATAGCGGCGCTGTGACACGACAGGGCAAGGTAGATGAGGGCAGTTCAATTGGTGACCATGATCCTGATGAATTAAAACGGGGCATGACGCTTCATACAAAAGCGCTGCCAGTTGAATGGAAAAATACTAAGATCAACTTCATCGATACTCCTGGTTACGCCGACTTTGTGGGTGAAGTAAAAGCGGCTCTACGTGTTGCTGATGCAGCACTGGTTGTTGTGACGGCTGAAAAAGGCGTAGAGGTTGGCACCGAACTCACCTGGAAATATGCCGATGAGCGCAAACTACCACGTATGGTACTGGTCAACAAGCTTGATCGTGAAAATACCTCGTTTGACCAGGCTCTCGAATCGCTGCGCAAGCAATTTGGTTTAAAAGTTGTTCCTCTACAATTACCTATAGGCGAGCAGTCGGGCTTCAAGGGAGTCATTGATCTTGTTTCGCAGAAGGGATATACCTTTGAGGGCGGTAATAAGGTACAAGAAGTCGCTATTCCTGGCGAGCTACAAGATAAAATTAGCAGTTACCGCGAACAACTGATAGAGTCAGCAGTCGAGAGCGACGACGATATTATGGAAAAGTTCCTGGAAGGGGAAGAGTTAAGCGACGAGGAAATTCTCTCAGTTGTTAAAAAAGGAACACGCAGCGGTCAGCTCATTCCAGTATTGTGTGGCTCAGCAAGCAAAAATATCGGGGTTCAGACACTTCTCGACGCAATTGTAGATTATATGCCCAGCGCGAAAGATTCTGTACCAGAAGATGCGCAAGCATTTAGCAACAACCTTTCAATGTTTGTTTTTAAGACTGCTGCTGCTCAGGTAGGCACCATCAGTACCTTCCGTATCTATTCTGGCACACTCAAACCTGATAGTCATGTATATAATGTACAAACAAAAGCTGATGAGCGTATTGGGCAATTGATGATCCAACGTGGCAAAATGCAAGAAAATGCAACAGAGATTGCAGCAGGCGACTTTGGGGCAGTAGCAAAACTTGCAAACACCCACACCGGAGATACGCTAACCAGCAGTAAAGACACAACCAGTTCATTGGAGCCAATTAACTTCCCTGAACCTGCTTTTACTGTAGCTGTTTTCCCTAAAAGCAAAGCTGATCTGGATAAAATGAGCAATGCGCTGTC
>WNFX01007112.1_pt1 | contig 18339 bp, 15 predicted proteins | sample 5400111 | NCBI WGS metagenome assembly WNFX01 (sample SAMN13153363, study PRJNA577476) | soil metagenome | isolation source: 40 cm soil or saprolite under grassland replicate 1 | place: USA:California | collected 2016-06-15 | reverse complement strand
CTTTTCGTTGAGCGGCTGGCCGCGCTCGGCGACGAGATCGATCCCGGCTTCGGCTTCGATCTGGCGCGGCTCTCGGTCCTTAATGCCGAGCCCTGTCGGGACGAGCAGATCGGCCTCGGCACGCGTGAAGATCAGATCGAGCTTGATCGCTTGATCGATCGACTGAGCGCGCGGCTCGGACGGCAACGGGTTTCGCGTCTTCTCGCCCGCGATAGCCACATTCCCGAACTCGCCGCCGCGGTCATGCCGGCGCAAGCCATGACGCGAGGCGAATTCGGCTGGGATGCGTTCCGCCGCTTTCGCGCCGAGGCCGGATTGAGTTCACGGCCGCTGCGTTTGCTCGCCAAGCCCGAGCCCATTGCGGATGTCTTCGCCCTCGTGCCCGACGGCCCGCCGGCGCGCTTTCGCTGGCGCCGCGCCTTGCACGAGGTGGTTCGGGCCGAAGGGCCCGAACGCATCGAAGGCGCCTGGTGGAGCGAGAAGGGTGGCCCGGCGCGCGACTATTTCCGCGTCGAGGACAAGGCGGGGCTGCGCTTCTGGCTGTTTCGCGCGGGACTCTATCGCGACGTGGCGCCGTCGCCGCCGCGCTGGTTCGTCCATGGATTGTATGCGTGACATGCCGCGTTACTTCGAATTCGCCGTCGCATCCAACTTCTCGTTCCTGCGCGGTGCCTCGCATGCCGAGGAGTTGATGCTGCAAGCCGCGCATATCGGGCTCGACGGTCTCGGGCTGTGCGACCGCAATTCGGTCGCGGGCGTGGTGCGCGCGCATCTGATCAAACGCGAGCAGGAATTGGCGCTCGTCTACCACCCCGGGGCGCGGCTCGTCTTCGCCGACGGCACGCCGGACATTCTCGCCTATCCACGCGATCGGGCCGCGTGGGGGCGGCTGTGCCGGCTGCTCACGCACGGCAATCTGCGCGCGGAGAAAGGCGAATGCATCCTTTATCGCGATGATTTGCTCGAGCACATCGAAGGACTCGAGCTCATTGTGATGGAGACATCGACATGGGAGCACCGGTCGCCTCCCTTCTTGCGAAAGCCGCCGTCAGCGTCCGCGTCCATCCCCCTCCCCGCCTCGACCAAAGCCGAACCTGCGCGAAGGGCCGGCCTTCGGCTGGTTGCAAATGCCGAGAAGAAAATAACCAATCTTCTCGCTCTCCTGCGCGAAGCGGCCGGCGGCCGCGTACGGCTCGCCGCTACAATGCTCTATCGCGGCAATGACCGCACACGGCTCGCCCGGCGCGCTGCGATCGCGCGCCAAGCCGGCGTGCCGCTCATCGCCGTCAACGACGTGCTCTATCATCACCCGGACCGGCGCGAACTGCAGGACGTGCTCACTTGCATCCGCGAGCACCTGACGATCGACACGGCGGGACGCCGTCTTGCCGCAAATGCCGAGCGTTATCTAAAGCCGCCCGCCGAGATGATGCGTCTCTTCCGCGATGCGCCGGAAGCGATCGAAGAAACAGCGGCGCTCGATGCGGCGCTGACCCTCTCGCTGGATGAGCTACGTTATGAATATCCCGAAGAAATGCGCGCGGGTTTCGCAACGCCTCAGGACGCGCTCGTCCACCTGGCCTGGGAGGGCGCGGCCGCGCGCTATCCCGACGGCATCCCGGACAGTGTCCGCCAGTCGCTCGATCATGAATTGGCGCTCATCGCCAAGCTCAACTACGCACCTTATTTTCTCACCGTCCATCACATCGTCGAGCATGCGCGAAGCCAAAACATCCTGTGTCAAGGCCGCGGCTCGGCAGCCAACTCGGCGGTCTGCTACTGCTTGCGCATCACCGACGTCGATCCGCGCGATGGCCGCCTTCTGTTCGAACGTTTCATCTCGTCGGATCGCGGCGAGCCGCCCGACATCGATGTCGATTTCGAGCACGAGCGGCGCGAGGAGGTGATCCAGCACATTTACGAGCACTACGGCCGCGACCATACCGGCATTGCCGCGACCGTCGTCTCCTATCGCGGCCGTTCCGCCATTCGCGAGGTCGGCAAGGTCTTCGGGCTGTCCGAAGACACGATCGGCGCGCTTTCCTCCTCGATCTGGGGCATGGGTGGCGGCGGGGTGCGCACCACCGAATTCATGCGCGTCGGCATCGACGTGAACAGCCCGCGGATGCAGAAAATGCGTGCGCTTGCCGTCGAGATCCAATCCTTTCCGCGCCATCTCTCCCAGCATGTCGGTGGCTTCGTCATCACCCGCAGGCGGCTGGACGAGGTCGTGCCGATCGGCAATGGCGCAATGGAGGACCGCACCTTCGTCGAATGGGACAAGGATGATCTCGATGCGCTCGGCATTCTCAAGGTCGATGTGCTCGGGCTGGGCATGCTCACATGCCTGCGCAAGGCATTCGAGCTTACCGAGAAACATTATGATCTTTCATTCCGTTCATTCCGAGAACAGCAAAATAATGGGCAGGGATTTTTCACCCTCTCTATGATTCCGAAAGAAGACCCCGCCGTCTATCGCATGTTGCAACGCGCGGACTCGCTCGGCGTATTTCAGGTGGAAAGCCGCGCGCAAATGTCGATGCTGCCGCGGCTCAAGCCGAAGGAATTCTACGATCTCGTCATCGAAGTCGCGATCGTGCGGCCGGGCCCGATCCAGGGCGACATGGTGCATCCGTATCTGCGCCGCCGGCAGGGAATTGAGCCGGTGTCCTATCCTTCGCAGGAGCTTAAAGCCGTCCTCGGCAAGACGCTCGGCGTCCCCTTGTTCCAGGAACAGGCGATGAAGATCGCCATTGTCGCCGGCGGCTTTACGCCGGGGGAAGCCGACAAGCTGCGCCGCGCCATGGCGACCTTCAAACGCACCGGCACCATCGGCATGTTCAAGACCAAGATGATCGAAGGAATGGTGGCCAGAAACTACCCGCGCGAGTTCGCCGAGCGCTGTTTCAGCCAAATCGAGGGGTTCGGCGAATACGGTTTCCCGGAAAGTCACGCGGCGAGCTTCGCGCTCCTCGTCTACGCGTCGGCCTGGCTCAAGTGCCGCTATCCGGACGTGTTCGCGGCGGCACTGCTCAATGCGCAACCCATGGGCTTCTACGCGCCGGCGCAGATCGTGCGCGACCTGCGCGAGCATGGGGTCGAAGTGCGCCCGGTCGACATCAATCATTCCCACTGGGACGCCTCGCTCGAGCCGGGCTCGCCCGCCGCCGTGCACGCGCTCCACCGCGATATGGCGGGCGACATCCGCACGACCCACGCGCTGCGGTTGGGTTTGCGCAAGATCAAGGGATTGTCGGAGGAGCACGGCAGACGCATCGTGCAGAACCGCGGAGCTGGCTACACCTCCGTCCGCGATCTCTGGCTACGCACCGCGTTGCCGCCCCATATCGTCGCGCGACTCGCCGATGCCGATGCCTTCGGCTCGCTTGGCCATAGCCGGCGGCAGGCCTTGTGGGCGGCGAAGGCGCTCGGCCGCGTCGGCGACAAGGACGATGATCTGCCATTATTCCGTGTGGCGGCCGTTCCGCCACAAGCGCCTGCGCAAATCTCTGTTCCGCGCGAGCCCGCCGTGCAACTGCCCGCAATGCCGCTCGGCGAGGAGGTGGTGAATGACTACCGCTTCCTCGAACTGTCGCTGCGCCCGCATCCGGCGTGCTTCCTGCGCGCCGACCTCGCCCGGCGCGGCATCATCCCCAACGAGGAGTTGCGCGGATTGCCATCGGCGACGCGCGTCAGCGTCTCCGGGCTCGTGACCGTTCGCCAGCAGCCGGGTTCGGCCAACGGCGTCATCTTCATGACCATCGAGGATGAGACCGCGGTCGCCAACATCATCGTTTGGCCGAAGACTTTCGAGCGCTTTCGTCCCATCATCATGGGCGCGCGCTATCTCGCCATAAGTGGAGAGTTGCAGAAGGAATCCGACGTCATTCACGTCGTCGCGCGAAGGCTCGACGATCTCACCTGGCTGCTGGCGCGCTTGACCGAGGATGCGCCCCCGATCGAGGCGCTCGCGCGCGCGGACGCGGTCAAGCGCCCGCACGACGAAAATGTCGACAGTCGCGCCCGCGGCCGCCGCAATCCGCCGCGCATCGCCGCCCCCGCGCAGCTCCCGGATTTGTTGGCAAGCGATCTCGATGTTCCCGCACGCGGCTCGGCGCACGCGCCCGCGCGCCGCGGCGGCACGAAAATCGCACCTCGCTGACGTTAGGGCACGATACCGTCGCGGCCGACATTGAGCCGGGCGGCTTCGAATGTCCCGTCCGGCTTCTTCGTCGCGGCAATGATGGCAATATTGGCGCCGGGCTTGAGCTCGTCCTTGCTGCCGACGACATAGGCACGGATCACGGCATCGGGGCCCACGATGATCTTCTTCTCCCCGTCCTTGTACTTGACCATGACCACGTGGCCGTCGACGCCGGCGACCGTCGTATCCACCGTCGCATTGGTCATGGTGGTGTTCGGCCGATCCCAGGGCCGGTGACCCTCGCCGGTGCCGCGCAGCGGCTCGGCGAAGATCACGACCTGAATGGCGCGCTGGCTGCCGTCGGCCTGCGGCGTCGCGCCGACAGCGATGAAAGCGCCCGGTTTGATATCGGCCAGCGCCGCCTTGACCACGCCGTACACCGCGGCGTTGTCAGTAAGCTTCACCTTCACGTCACCCGCCTCTCCGGCCTTGACGGTGAGCGTCGAGCCGTCCACCGCCTGGATCGGCCCGCGCAGGCGCACCGTCTGCTGCTGTTGGGCGAATGCCGACGAAGCCGCAAGCGCCGCGAGCAAGGCTGCGCCCGCAAGCATGGCTCTTGTCATTCCGCTCATAGGTCCTCCGAAACAGCGTGCCGCCCGCAAGGGACGGTACGTAGGAAATCAAAAGCGACGATGCTCGCACCCATCTCACATCGGCGGCACGAGGCCGTCACGGCCGATATAGATAGTCGGCGCCGTTAGCGACCCATCCGGCTGCTTCGTTGCACCGTGGATGATAAGGTGAGTACCCGGCTTAAGCTCGCTCTTGTCGCCCGCAGCGGAGGCGACAATCGGCGTATTGGGCGGAACAATCACCTTCTTTTCCCCATCCTTGTACTTGACCATGATCGTCGGGCCATCGACGGCGGCTACCATCGTGTCCACGACCGCATTGGTCATGGTGCTGCCCGGCTGCTGATCGTAGGGAAAATGCCTGTCGGCCACGACGCCTTTCTGGGAATCGAGGAAGACTTGGATCGCGACGGCCTTCTGGCTGCCGTCGGCCTGCGGCATGGCGGTGACGCCGATGAATTTACCAACCTTGACGTCGTCGAGCGACGCCTTGACCAGCGCCATCACCCGCCCCGGGTCGACGAGCTTCACCTTCACCATATCCCCATTGCGTGTTTTGATGTCGAGGACATCACCCTCGACCTTTTCGATCTGACCGCGGATCCGCACCGTCTGCGGTTGTTGCTGGGCGAAGCTTGCGGACGTGGCGAGCAGCAAGGCAAAGCCGGCCACCCCGAAAACGCGCCGTGTCATCTGGTTCATGTCATCCTCCCGAAAGTCCTGCCGGCAAAATCTGCAATGTCATTCCTCATCTTAGTTCCGAAAAACTTGTTATTGCCGCCAATCCACGACCGCGGGCGTGTGAAGTTGAATACTCCCTGTGCCTTTGGTCACTCACCGACGGGCGTCAAGCGTCACGGCCGATGGTGATGTTCATCGCCTGCAGGGTTCCGTCCGGCTGCTTCGTGGCGGCGAAAATGAAGATCTTGACCCCGGGCTTGAGGTCGCTCTTGTCCCCAGGCCTCGTGGTAATGATCGTCGCGTCCGAAGGAACGATAATTTTCTTCTCTTCGCCCTTGTACTTCACCGTCAGCACCTGGCCATCCACGCCAGCGACTGTTTGCGCGACTGTAGCGTTCGTCATCGTGCTTTGCGGCCGCGAATCCCAAGCCCCATGCCCCTCGCCCGTTCCGCGCTGAGCCTCCGGGAAAATCATCACCTCGATTGCGCGCTGACTACCGTCAGCCTGCGGCATGGCGGTGACCGCGACATAACTATGCACTTGGACTTCCGACAACGGCACCTTGACGGCAATCGAGACTCGCGCGTTATCGGCGAGCTTGATGGTCAGATTGGAGCCGTCACGCGACTTTACGGTCAACACTCCCCCGTCGACGGCCTCGATCGTGCCGCGCACGCGCACCGGCGGTGGCTGCTGCTGGGCAAAGCTCGCGGATGTGACGAGCAGCACGGCAAAACCGGCCACGCCGAAGGCGCGCCGTGTCATCTGATTCATGTCGTCCTCCCGAAATCTCGTCGCCGGCGAGACACCCGGCGATCGAATCAACAACCCTCCGCGCGTACACTTATTCCGCCGCCTGGGCGCTTTTCCTATGAGACCAGTCTCCCTGAGCGTGCGCAAGTTGCTCGGCGCCGGCACTCGCAAAGGTGAACTCGGTCAATGGTGGCCGGGCGTCGCGCCGCCATCGACCGCGATGGCAGTGCCCTGGACGTGCCGCGCGCGGTCGGAGCACAGGAACAGCGCGAGCGCGGCAACATCCTCGGGCTTGCCGAAGCGGCGCATGTTGCTCTTGGTGAGCGCCTCGGCGCGCAACTCGTCGACCGTCCGGCCCGATGCCGCCGCGCGCTGCCGGCGCAGCTCGTCTTGCCGCTCGGTGTCGGTATTGCCGGGATGAATGACGTTGACGTTGACGTTATCGCGATTGCCGAGCTTCGACAGGCCCTTGGAAAAATTGGCGCGGCCAAAACAGGCGGGTGAGCCGCACGCAACCGAAAAATTTCAGGGCGAAGCCGTCGAGCCAGACCGCATCGGGCAATTCCAGGAACGCGCCCGCGCGCGTCGCGCCCGCATTGTTGACGAGCACATCGCAGCGCTGGAAGCGTTCGTTGACGCGGTTGAACAATTGCTCGCAAGCCTCGAGCGTGCGCAGATCGCCGGCGACCGTGAGCGGCTGCGGGCCTTCCGCCGCCACCGCCTTGGCGGCGGCGGCGAGATTTTGCTCGGACGAGGAGGCCAGCACGGTTTCCGCACCCTCGCGCGCGAATGCGAGCGCGATGCCGCGGCCGATGCCGCGGCTCGCCCCCGAGATGACGACGATCTTGTCCTTGAACTCTCCAGGCATCTCCCATTCTCCCTGCTCGCCGGTTGATACAGTACTACTATGGCCACCAATGCCGAGGGAACGGGCCGACCATGAAATCGATCTTCATCGACTGCAACAAACAGCTCGCGCCGGTCTTTGCCCGCGTGCGACGGCCTGACGATCCGCCGATTGTGGTCAATTCCGATCCATTTCAATCTGCTGACCTGCCGCGGTTGCTCGCCGGCTATGAGCTCTGCCTCGACGACCATTCCTATATGCCGACCGAGTTGATGGCCCAGTGCCCCGCCCTCAAGCACATCGTCTTTCTCGGCACCGGCGCATCAAGCTACATGGACGTGCCGGCGTTGAATGGGCTCGGCATTAACGTGCATACCATCAAGGGCTACGGCGACATTGCGGTCGCCGAGCACACCGTGGCGCTTATATTCGCCTGCTGCCGCGATCTCGCGCGCATGGACCGGGGGGTGCGAGGGGGGGTATGGGATCCACTCGAAAGCATGCAGCTCAACGGCAAGACGCTCGGCCTGATCGGGCTGGGTGGCATCGGTCGAGAGGTGGCGCGGATCGCGCGCGGCGTCGGCATGGAGGTGATCAGTTGGAATCGCTCGCCACGCTCTGACGCGGGTGTGCCGCTGGTCGAACTGGACGAGCTGCTGGCGCGCGCCGACGTGATTTCGCTACACCTCGCGCTCAACGACGAGACACGCGGCTTGATCAACGCTGAACGCGTCGCCCGCACTAAGCGCGGCCTCCTCGAAGCGCTTGCCAGCGGCCACATCCGCCACGCCGGACTCGATGTGTTTCACGCCGAGCCGCTCAAGCCGGATCACCCGCTGGCGCGGATGGAGAATGTCACGCTCACCTCCCATGCCGCCTTCCGGACGCTCGAGGCATCGGAAACGCTGATGCGGCGGGCAATCGACATCGTGTGCCGGATCGTCGCTCCAACCTCGCCAGTCTGACCGAGGCGTTGAAACTTTTCTGTCGCTTGGCGATTGTTATGGACTTGCCACGGGAATGGCTCATGGCCGATCAGAGCACGACTGCGCCGAGCGTTGCGACGCATGGCGCCTCCCTCCTCCCCGAGGTCGAGGTGGACAGCTACAACCTCGAATTGAAGGATGACGAAGGCTTGCTCGGCGACCGCGCCAATAAGGGCGCGTTCCGCACCCTCCTCGAGCGCTGGCGCAAACCGTTGCGCAAGGCCGGCAGCGATCCGTTCGGCGACGAGGCCAGCGAGGACATCAGCAGGAAGAAACTCGATGCGCTGCTCACGGAGGGCGACCCAGAGGCTGCCGGCGTCGTGCAAAGCGCAATCGAGGACTTCGCGCAGGAGTTGGCCCTCGTCATCCGCCGCTTTCTCAAGCTCAAGGCCTGGCGCGATACCGAAAGGATTGTCGTGGGCGGCGGCTTCCGCGCCACCAGGGTGGGCGAGATCAGCATTGGTCGCGCGGCCGTGATCCTGAAATCCGATAAGGAGCCTCTCGATCTCCTGCCCATCCGCCACGAACCCGATGAAGCCGGTTTGATTGGGGCCGCGCATTTGGCCCCGCGTTGGATGTTCGAGGCGCACGATGCGATTCTCGCGGTGGACATCGGCGGCACCAATATCCGCGCCGGCGTTGTCGCGCTCAATCTGAAAAAGGCGAGCGACCTGTCGAAGGCATTCGTCTGGAAATTCGAGCTGTGGCGACACGCCGACGAAAACAACGTCACGCGCGGAGAGGCGGTGGAGAAACTCATCAAGATGCTGTCGGGCCTTATCAGACGGGCCGACAAAGAGGGACTGCGCCTGGCGCCTTTCATTGGAATCGGCTGTCCGGGCCTCATCGAAGCAGACGGCACAATCACGAGTGGGGCACAGAATTTGCCGGGCAACTGGGAGAGCAAGAGCTTCAATCTGCCGCAAGCGCTGCATGAAGCGATCCCGACCATCGGCGAGCACGAGACGCTGACCCTCCTGCACAACGACGCGGTGGTGCAGGGGTTGAGCGAGGCGCCGTTCATGCGCGACGTGGCCCGTTGGGGAGTACTGACGATCGGTACCGGCCTCGGCAACGCCTGCTTCACCAATCGGACGACACCCGCCGAGGATTGACGGCCCGCGCCAAGCGGCGACAATGGCTCAACGATAAGCGTCGCCGGGAGGATGGGGTTGAAGCCGGCACCGTTTGCCTATGCCAAGGCCCGCTCGGTCGCGCACGCGATCGAATTGCTGGCAAGAGAAGATGCGCGCTTGCTTGCGGGCGGACAGAGCCTGATCGCGACGCTCAACATGCGGCTGAGCCAGCCTGCCCTGCTGGTCGACATCAACGGCATCAGCGGGCTCGACCAGATCGCGTTGAAGAACGGCGATGTCGAGATCGGCGCGCTGGTGCGTCACGCGCAGGCGGAACGCTCCGCCGAGATCGCGCGAGCGGCGCCGCTCATCGCTTTGGCCCTGCCGCATATCGGCCACCCCGCGATTCGCAACCGCGGCACAGTCGGCGGCTCGCTCGCTTTCGCCGATCCCGCCGCCGAGCTGCCGGCATGCGTCGTCGCACTCGGCGGTGAAATCGAAATCGTCGGACCGAACGGTCAACGCACGATCAACGCTGAGGAGTTCTTCAAGGGCCTTTTCGAGACCGCGCTGACGCCCCGCGATATGCTTGCCGCCATTCGTGTTCCGGCCGCGAGCGCCGACAGCCGCGTCGGCTTCGCCGAGTTCGCGCGCCGTCACGGCGACTACGCCATGGTCGGACTTGCTGCCTGCGCGCAGGCCGACGGCAAGCGCCTCAAGAATCTGCGGCTTGCCTTTTTCGGCGTTGCCGCGACCCCGGTGCGCGCGCGCAGCGCCGAGACTGCGCTGGCGGAGGGCGATGTCGAGGCGGCGGTGAGCGCGCTCGACGCGGACCTCGAGCCCTCCGATGACATGCACGCATCGAGCGAGGTGAAGACGCACCTTGCCGGCGTGCTATTGCGGCGCGTGGCACGGCAGCTCGGTCGGGCGCCGTCATGAGCGAGCGATTCCACGACATCGCGGTTATCGTCAACGGCGAGGAGGTGCGCGAACGCGTCGATGCGCGCAAGACGCTGGTGGATTTCCTGCGCGAAGACCTCGCGCTCACCGGCAGTCATGTCGGCTGCGAGCACGGCGTATGTGGCGCCTGCAGCGTGCGCGTCGACGGCGTGGTGGTACGCGGCTGCCTGATGCTGGCCGTGCAATGCGACGGCGCGCGGGTCGACACCATTGAAGGGGTGGCCGACGCCGACGAGATCACGGATTTGCAGCAGGCATTCGTCGCACGCAACGCGTTGCAATGCGGCTACTGCACGCCGGGCATGCTGCTTGCGGCGCAGGAATTGCTGGCCCGCGGCGGCGTTCCAACCCGCGAGCAAATCCGCGCCCATCTCTCCGGCAATTACTGCCGCTGCACCGGATATCAGGCCATCGTCGATGCGGTGGAGGCGGTGGCGCAAGCACGGGCAGGAGCGAAGTCATGAATGCACGGCAAACGCAGCCACGCGCGGTCCTGCTGCGGGCAGCGCATTTCGAGTTAAAGCCGACCGTTTCGCGATCGAAAGTTCGCGGCACGCGGCGCCACGGTGCGGACAGATGAAGATCACCGACGACTCCCCGCCGGTCGTTTCCGCTCTCGACCGACCGAACTCCTACATCGGCCGCTCGGTGCCGCGGCCGAACCTCGCGCGTCTCACGCGCGGCCGCGGTCAATTCGTCAGCGACATGACGCTGCCGCGCATGGCGCACGTCGCCTTCGTGCGCTCGCCCTATGCGCATGCGCGTATCGTCGCAGTCGCGACGGAGGCCGCAGCGAAGGCGCCCAGCGTCATCGCTGTCGTCACCGGTGCCGAGCTTGCCAAGGTGATCACGCCCTGGGTCGGGGTGCTCACGCACCTCAAGGGGATCAAATCGGCGCCGCAACACGCACTCGCGGTCGAGCGCGCCTGCTGGCAAGGCGAGGCGGTGTGCGCCGTCGTCGCGCGCAGCCGCGCCGAAGCCGAGGATGCGTGCGAGCTGGTCGAGGTCAGTTACGAAGAGCTGCCCGCGGTCACCGACGCCGAAACCGCGCTCGAGCCCGGCACGCCGGTCATCCATCCCGAGCTCGGCGACAATCTCACCTTCGAGCGCGCGCACGTGGCGGGCGACCCGGACAAGGGCTTCAAAGAAGCCGATGCGGTGATCGAGACGACCTTCGATTTCGGCCGTCACACCGGCGTCACCAATGAGCCGCGCGCCATTGTCGCGGATTGGAATCCGGGCGATGCGCGGCTCACGGTCTATCACGGCACGCAGGCGCCGCACATGATGCAGAATCTGTTCGCCAAGCATCTCGGTCTCGAGGAGCATCAGGTTCGCGTCGTGACTAAGGACGTGGGCGGCTCGTTCGGCATCAAGGTGCACACTTACGCCGACGAAATGGCGACGGTCGCGCTGTCCAAGCTGCTCAAGCGCCCGATCAAGTTCGTCGCCGATCGCATCGAGAGCTTCGTCACCGACATCCATGCCCGCGATCACCGCGTCAAAGCCAAGATCGGCGTCAAGAACGACGGCACCATCACCGCCTGGGAAATCGACGACCTCACCGGCATCGGCCCTTACTCGGTTTACCCGCGCACGTCGGGCATCGAGGCGAACCAGATCGTCAACCTCACCGGGGGGCCGTACGCCTGCCCCAATTACCGCGCCCGTGCGCGGGTCGTATTTCAGAACAAGAATGTCATGTGCCAGTATCGTGCGGTCGGCCATCCGATTGCGACCGCGGTCACCGAGGGGCTGGTTGAGCTGGCCGCCGCCAAGATCGGCATGGACCCGCTGGAAATCCGGCGTCGCAATCTGATCCCGGACGACGCGCATCCGTCCACCGGTCCATCCGGGATCAAGTTCGAGGCGCTGTCGCACCACGAGTCGCTCGCCCATCTCGACGCGATGATGAACTACGCCGGGCTACGCGCGGAGCAGAAACGATTACGGGCGCAGGGCATTTACCGCGGCATCGGCTTTGCCTCCTTCATCGAAGTGACCAATCCGAGTGCGGCCTTCTACGGCGTCGGCGGCGCAAAAATCTCCGCGCAGGACGGCGTCACCATGAGGCTCGACGCCCAAGGCGCGGTCATCTGCCACACCGGCGTGACCGAGCAGGGCCAGGGCGCCGAGGCGGTCATCGCGCAGGTCGCGGCCTCCTCCTTCGGCGTGCCGATCGAGCGCGTGCGGGTCATCACGGGGGATACCGACAACACGCCCTACGGCGGCGGCACCTGGGCCTCGCGCGCGGCCGGCATTGGCGGCGAAGCCGCATGGCAGGCGGGCAAGGCGCTGCGCGCCAACGTGCTCGCCTGCGCCGCCTCGATCCTGCAGGCCAAGCCCGAAGACCTCGACATCCGCGACGGCAGCGTGGTCGATCGCGAGGGCGGCAGCGAGCGGCTGCCCCTACACGAGCTCGCCCGCATCGCCTATTTCCGTCCCGACACGCTGCCGCCCGGCTTCCAGGCGGAATTGATGGCGACGCGCCACTATGTGCCGCGCGCCTGGCCGTTCGCTTTCACCAACGGCGTTCAGGCGAGCTACCTCGAAGTGGACGCCGACTCCGGGATCGTGACGCTGCTCAAGCACTGGTGCGTCGAGGACTGCGGCACTGTGATCAACCCGCAGCTCGTCGACGAGCAGATTCGCGGTGGCGTGGTGCAAGGGATCGGCGCGGCGTTGTTCGAGCACTGCATCTATGACGCGCGCGGACAGCTGCTCAACGGCAACATGGCGGATTATCTCGTACCGATGGCCGCCGAAATGCCTGACATCGAAGTCGGCCACGTGGTCACGCCGACCGCCGATTCCGAGCTGGGCGCCAAGGGCGCCGGGGAAGCCGGCACGGCTGGCGCGCCCGGCGCGGTCATGAACGCCATCAACGATGCGCTGCGCCCGCTCGGTGCCAACTCGCTCACCGACATGCCGTTCACGCCGGGCAAGATTCTGCACGCGCTCGGCAGGGTCTAGCGGCGGCATGTTCACGGCGACCAAGGGCAAGGCCCTGCTCACCACCACGACCGGGGCGCTGCCGCGGCCGGGCTGGTATACGGCCAACCTGCGCGGCATGCCGCTCTCCTATGGTCTATCGCAGGCCGCCTACCGCGAGCAGCATTTCGATTGTCTCGCTTGCAACGTCATCGCCCAGCACCGCGCCGGCATCGACATTTTGGTCGACGGCGACGCGCGTCTCGACAACGACGTCGCCGGCCGCAGCTGGGTGAGCTACGCCACCGAGCGCATCGCCGGTATTGGCAAGCCGCGCGTCGAGGTGCCTCCGGCGCATTTCATGGCCGACAAGGGCCCCGGCGACCTGATGTGGGAGGTGATCGAGACGCGCATGACGCCGCCGGTCGAAGGCCCGATCGGCGCGACCACACTCGAGCTCGATCGCGCTTACAAGGCGATTGCCACCATGACCGACCGGCCGGTGAAGATCGGCTCGATCTCGGCGCAAATCCTCGCGCTGATGCTGATCGACGAGCACTACGGCGACCGTTTGAAGCTGCTATTCGACCTCTCCGCCGCGCTCAACCGCGAGTACCACGCGCTGGCCGATGCCGGCGCACCCATCGTGCAGGTCGAGGAACCGGCCATCCATCAGGTGATCGCCGATCCGAACGCCACCATCGCGCCGGCGCAGTGGGTCGAGGCGTTCAACGCCGAGGTCGCAGGCTTGCGCGGCAAATGCGAGGTGTGGTGCCACACCTGCTGGGGCAGCCCCGCCGCCCAGCGCGTGGCGAGCCGCGACCAGTCCTACAAGGACGCGCTGCCATACTTCGATCAACTCGACGTGGACGTCATCACCTTCGAGGGCGCGTTCAACCGCGGCCTCGATTTCGAGCACATCGGCCGGATGATCTCCAAGGACAAGAAGGTCGCACTCGGCGTTATCAGCCACCGCACGCTGCAGGTGGAGCGCCCGGAGGAGGTCGCCCAGCTGATCCGACTCGCGCTCCGCTATATCGAGCCGGAGCGGCTGATCTTGTCGAGCGACTGCGGCTTCGGCCGGCAGTCGATGAGCCGCATGCACGCCTACTACAAGATGCTCGCGCTGGTGCGCGGCGCCAACATGGTGCGCCGGGAACTCGGATTGGCGGAAGCCTACATTCCGGGAGCCGATCCGCGACTGTCGATGATACGGCTGGTCTAGCGGCGCTTCCTTGGCCTGACGGCGTGCCCTAAGGGGTCGAGCAACGTCGCGCTTCGATGATAGCGCCCATTTCCAAATGGACGAAGCTTGCCCGAGAGGTCACAATCCCGATCGACGGCTCGCTGTGGCGCGCGGGCGGCGTGCGATCGTGCAAGGATCAGGAGAAGCAATCGATGGACATCAAGGTGGGGCGGCAGGCGATCGCGGAGGCCTCGCAGAAGCTCAGCAACTGGGGCCGTTGGGGCAAGGACGATCAGATCGGCACGCTCAATCAGGTCACGCCCGAGGACATTGTGAAGGCGGCGCGTCTGATCCGCACCGGCAAAGTGTTTGCGCTCGGTATCCCGCTCGACAGCAACGGCCCGCAGACCGGCCTGTTCGGTGGCCGCTTCAATCCGATCCATCAGATGCTCGCAACCGGCACCGACGCCGTGGCCGGCCGGCAGGACTGGAACAAGATCCGCTACGCCGACGACACGCTGAACTTGTGCGTGCAGGGGGCGACCCACTGGGATGCGCTCGGGCACATCTTCTACGAGGAGAAGACCTACAACGGCTACGACGCCAAGCTCATCGACACCAAGGGGCTCAACGTGCTGGGGATCGAGCACTCCAAGGACAAAATGGTCGGACGCGGCGTGCTGCTCGACATCGCGCGTTTCCGCGGCGTGGACTGGCTCAAGGACGGCGAAGGCATTTCCAACGACGAGCTCGACCGTTGCGCCAAGAAGCAGAACGTCGAGATCCGCCGCGGTGACTTTGTCATCATTCGCACCGGCCAACTGGAGCGCTGCCTCAAGGAGAAGAAATGGGGCGGCTATGCCGGCGGCGACGCGCCCGGCGTCAAGTTCGAGAATTGTTATTGGTGCCAGGACAGGGAGATCGCGGCCATCTGCTCCGATACCTGGGGCGTGGAGGTGCGGCCCAACGAGACCACGGAGGCGAACCAGCCATGGCACTGGGTGGTCATTCCTGCGATGGGGCTATGCATGGGCGAAATCTTCTATCTCAAGGATCTGGCGCAGGACTGCGCCGCCGACGGCGTTTACGAATTCTTCTTCTGCGGGCCGCCGCTGATCATCAGCGGCGGCAGCGGCTCGCCGATCAATCCCCAGGCGATTAAATGAGGCTGCAGACGATAACACTTAAATCCATGAACGAGTTCGGACGGTGCGCGTCTTTGGGTAAGATGGAAGTTGAGACCTGGCCGTGAGAGGCCGGACCCTACAAAAGTTGAATGGAGGCTCCTGTGGCCCGCTATCTCAAGCGCGGAATGGATGCGAGCGCGATCAAAGCCGCCGATGCGAAAGTACGAGAGACCGTGGAACGCATCCTCGCCGAAGTGGAGGCACGGCGCGATGCGGCGGTGCGCGAGCTGTCGCAAAGGTTCGACAACTGGTCGCCGCCTTCGTTCAAGCTGACCGCGAATGAGATCGAGCGCGCGATCTCCCGCGTGGCCAAGCGCGACCTCGATGACATCAAATTCGCACAGGCCCAGGTGCGCAATTTCGCGCAGAAGCAGAAGGAGACGCTACGCGATCTCGAGGTCGAAACGCTGCCCGGCGTGGTGCTCGGGCATCGGCACATCCCCGTGAATTCGATCGGCTGCTACGTGCCCGGCGGACGCTACCCCATGGTCGCCTCGGCGCACATGTCGATCGTGACCGCGCGCGTTGCGGGCGTGAACCGCATCATCGCCTGTGCGCCGCCGTTTAAAGGCGGGCCGCATCCGGCGATCGTCGCCGCCATGCATTTCGGCGGCGCCGACGAGATTTACGTGCTGGGCGGCGTGCAGGCGGTTGCCGCCATGGCGCTGGGCACGGAGACCATCGGCGCCGTGGACATGATCGTGGGTCCTGGCAACGCCTACGTGGCCGAAGCCAAGCGCCAGCTCTTCGGCCGCGTCGGCATCGATCTGCTCGCCGGTCCGACCGAAACGTTGATCATCGCCGATGACAGCGTGGACGGCGAGATCTGCGCGACCGATCTGCTCGGCCAGGCCGAGCATGGCCCGACCTCGCCCGCTATTCTCATCACCAACTCGGAGAAGCTTGCGCGCGAGACCATGCGCGAGGTGGACCGGCTGCTCGCAATTCTCCCAACCGCGGACGCCGCCGGCAAAGCGTGGGCCGATTTCGGCGAGGTCATCGTGTGCGACGGCGAGGAGGAGATGGTGCGCGAGGCCGACCGTATCGCCTCCGAGCACGTGCAGGTGATGACGCGAAATCCGGACTACTTCCTCGACAACATGAAGAACTACGGCTCGCTGTTCCTCGGCCCCCGCACCAACGTCGCCTATGGCGACAAGGTGATCGGAACCAACCACACGCTGCCGACCAAGAAGGCGGCGCGCTACACCGGCGGCTTGTGGGTGGGAAAATTTCTCAAGACCTGCACGTATCAAAAGGTGCTCACCGACGAAGCGTCCGCGCTGGTCGGCGAGTATTGCTCGCGGCTGTGCATCCTCGAGGGCTTCTACGCCCATGCCGAGCAGGCCAATGTGCGCGTGCGTCGCTACGGCGGACGCAACGTGGCGTTTGCGCAGGCGGCGGAGTGAGCAGCTTGCGCGGTGAGCGCGATGCCCCCCGTCGAGCTCGCTAAGACCCCCTCGTTCCGTCTCGACGGCAAGCGCGCGCTCGTCACCGGCGGCGGGCGCGGCATTGGGCTGGCGGCGGCGTCCGCCTTGGCGCAGGCCGGGGCGCACGTGACACTCGTTGCGCGTACGCAAACGCAAATCGATGCTGCGACGCAAGCCATTCGCGCGCGCGGAGACAAGGCCGCCGCGCTTGCGCTCGACGTCACCGATCTCGACGCCGTGCGCCGCGCGATCGCGACCGCGGAACCGTTCGACGTGCTCGTGAACAATGCCGGCACCAATCGCCCCGCCCGCTTGGTTGATGTGAAGGTTGAGGATTTCGACGCCATCTTTGCGCTCAACGTGCGCGCCGCCTTCTTCATGGCGCAAGCGGTCGCGCGCCGCCTGATCGAGGCCAAGCGTCCCGGCTCGATCATCAACATCTCTTCGCAGATGGGGCATGTCGGGGCAGCTCGCCGCACCGTTTACTGCGCGAGCAAGCACGCGATGGAAGGTTTCACCAAGGCGATGGCGATCGAGCTTGCGCCCCACAACATCCGCGTCAACAGCCTGGGCCCAACGTTCCTGGAGACGCCGATGACGCGACCGTTTTTCGAAGACAAGGCCTTCCGCGAAGAAGTCCTTTCCAAGATCAAGCTCGGCCGGCTGGGTCAGCTCGACGAGTTGACGGGGGCGATCGTCTTCCTCGCCTCCGACGCCTCCTCCTTGATGACCGGGGCAGCCCTCGTCCTCGACGGCGGCTGGACGGCGGAATAGGCGGCTTCGCTCAATCCGTCCTGACCGGATACACCGGCGGCTCGCCGCTTAGCACACGCGCGACATCGGCCGCACATTTGGTCTGCAGCTCATTGAGCGCCTCGACCGAATAGAAGGCCGTGTGCGGCGTCAGGATGACGTTATCGCGCCCGAGCAGCCTGGAATCCTTCGGCAGAGGCTCGACCGCGACCACGTCGAGGGCGGCGCCGGCGAGCTGGCCGGACTCCAGCGCGGAGACAAGCGCCTCTTCGTTCACCAATGGGCCGCGCGCCGAGTTGATGAGGCAGGCGCCCTGCTTCATCTTGCGGAAGACCTCGGCACTGAACAGGTCGCGCGTCGCCGGCACCAATGGGGCGTGAATCGAGACGAAGTCGGAGATTTCGAGCAACCGATCGAAGCTCACGCCCTCGACGCCGGCGGCGGCAAGCACGTGCTGTGCCACGTAGGGATCGTGGGCGACGACGCGCAGCCCGAATGCCTTCGCCTTGGGCGCCAGCGTCCGCGGAATGTTGCCGAAACCGACGAGACCGAGCACGCGACCGGCGAGCCGGTGAATCGGGACCACCGGCGATATTTCCCAACGTCCCGCCTGCACCAGCGCGTTCGACTGCGGGATTTTCCGCGCCAGCGCGAGCAGCAGTGCCATCGCGTGATCGGAAACTTCCTGCATGCAATAGTCCGGCACGTAGGTCACGGTGATGCCGAGCTCAAGCGCGGCCGGAATGTCGATGTTGTCGACGCCAAGGCCGAA
>WNFX01002572.1_pt1 | contig 18341 bp, 18 predicted proteins | sample 5400111 | NCBI WGS metagenome assembly WNFX01 (sample SAMN13153363, study PRJNA577476) | soil metagenome | isolation source: 40 cm soil or saprolite under grassland replicate 1 | place: USA:California | collected 2016-06-15 | reverse complement strand
CGCCGATCCTGCAGGCAAGGCGAAAGTGTTGCTCGCCCTCGGCGGCGTAAAAATCGCTGCCCACAAAGCCGACGATGCCCAGAAGATTGCCGAGCAAATCATGATTCTGCAACCGGAAGGGCGCGTTAACGCTGAGGCGCGCCTTCTCGCGGGCGATGTCCATTCCGAGCGCGGTCATTTCGAGGAAGCAGGCAAGGCATTCATGGGTGTGGCCCTGCTCTACGATGATCCCGCGATCACGCCGCGCGCCTTGCAGAAAGCGGCCATGGCCTATCAACGCGCAGGCAAGACCGACGAGGCCGATCGCGTTGCCCGGCAGTTACGCGAGAGATATCCGAATTACGCCGGCGGTTAATCCGGTGATGAGTGTGACGCCTTTCGGTTTCTGTTTTGATCTTGTCACCGGTCACTCGTCACTTGTCACTTCCGTTGCAATCTGATTGCATCGCCGGATGGATAAGTTTCGGCCCTGCCTCGCTGAATTCATCGGAACGTTCGCCCTGATTTTTGTCGGAATCGGAGCAATCAAAACCGCTGGACACGACACCCTCGCGGTCGCGCTTGCTCATGGCCTGACCATCGCGGCTTTTGTCTCCGCCACCATGCACATCTCCGGCGGTCAATTAAATCCGGCCGTGACATTTGGCTTGGTTTGTGGAGGTCATATGACTATTCCGAATGCGATTCGTTACTGGATCGCGCAGTTGCTCGGTGGATTAGCTGCCGCCTTGATCTGTCTCGGTTTATTCGGACGCGACGTCGTCGTCACGGGAACTCCGCAGCTCGCCATTAATCTCAGTGGAATGCAGGGAATTTTGGTCGAAGCAATTCTGACTTTTTTTCTTGTCTTCGTCGTTTATGGAACGGCGGTGGACGAGCGCGGGCGAGGACTCGCCGGATTTGCCATCGGATCAGCAATTACTCTGGACATTTTGTTCGGCGGACCTCTGACCGGCGCAGCCATGAATCCGGCGCGTGTTTTCGGGCCGGCGGTCGCGGCAAATTTCTGGCATGACCATTATGTTTATTGGATCGGGCCGTTGATCGGGGGAGCGTCAGGCGGCTGGGTTTACCGGATCTTTATCGAACGCAAACCTGCGCCGTCCGTCAGTTAATCCCAATGGCAAGGGCTTCGATCGGTAGCGGCACAAGAAATTCTTTTGTGTCGTCCATTTGCAAAACAGGCCGCGCCAAATGGGCCGCCAGAAAACTTGTATCCGGTGTGTGGGCAATACCCGCTTGGGCGGTGATCTCGCATTCGGCTAATTGCTCGATCGCGCGTGAAAGCTTCGCCATCAGATCTCGATTGTCCGTAAATTGAATCGTGCAAATACCTGGAGCGGTGGCTTCGACATAGGGAGCAAGCGTAAACGCCTGCTCAAGTACGATCTCGTCGATCAATTTCTCCTGTGAATAGGCTCGCATTTTTATCACCAGACTTAAACAGCGCGCCAATCCCTGACTCGGCGTCATGCCTTTGGCCACACCCGCCTCTTCCGCCCCTTCATTGAGTTGAATGATTGCCGCTTTCTCATCGATGACCACCACCGGTTTCGTGTGTAACTGCGGTTGATGGCGGGTTGTGGCCTGCAGATAAAAATTTGGCAGATAAATCGTCGCAAACATCAATAACTGACCTCTAACTTCTGACCTCTGATCTGAGGTGCGATCGTTGGATCCGAAATCGCCATCGAGCGCCGGCGTTTTCTTCGGAAAAAGTTTCCAGCGTCGACGAGTTTTCGAGAACGAGTTTCAGTTGCGCGCTGCTTACCATGCTCTGGCGGCTCAAAACCAGACAAACAGTAGAAGTTAATTCGACCAGCCGTTGGAGGCGATACCAGCTGGTCTGTGGAATTTTCCGCAGCTTTTCCGGAGCGTTCAGAACAAGATCGACAATCACCATGGAAAAATTGCCATCACGTAAAAGAAGGTCAGCTGCTTTAATTGCCTCAAATGCGCTGCGGCAACGCACCCAAAGCAGATGACGCAAACAGGCATTGCCTAAAGGCTGCGGATCAAAAGAATCGCGCCCATCGATTAACGCGATAAAATAACGATCGCGCTGCGCGGCATGAAGAAGTGAATGAATGAGCGATGCGCTGCCGGCACTTGCTTGCAGGCTGATTAATTCGGTAATGGAGCCTTTGTGAAAACCACCCCCAATCGCTTGATCAAGAAACGATAAACCGGTGCTTAAAAGTGTACCGGCCGGCGTCTGGGCTTGAGGAAAACGCGTCCCCAGCAGATTTCGAAGATCGATAATAGAGCTGCGGGGAGGGGCGACCTGAACGGGAGAGCTTTCGGGAGAAAGCGAATGAATATTGCCGCTCGCAGCCATCGGGGAAGGATGGCACAGAGAGGAAGCATGTTCAACCGAACATTAACTCGCGAAAGCTTTCGGAGTTAATGACGTTTGCACCGCTCCTGCTTCCGCACCAACGATACCATTACCCCCTGAATTTTTAGCTCGCGTGCCGGAATCAAATTTGGGTAGCGCGGGTTTTCCGCCTTCAAATACGGCCGGCCGCGCTCCATCACGTAACGCTTCAGCGTTGTTTCGCCATCGATCAACGCCGCGACGATGTCGCCATTGTGCACCTCTTTGCTGTCTTCCAAAATCACGATGTCTCCGTCGACAATATGAGCGCCGATCATCGAGTCGCCATGGACGCGCAAGGCGAAAGTCCCGCGATTTTTTGAAATATTGGCCGACCGCGTGTCGAGTGAAACATGCCCTTCGATTGTCTGCTCGGTCAAGGTGGACATGCCCGCCGGAATCTGGCCATAAATCGGAACATCGGTGATGCGCACTTTTTGCACCGGCGTGATCAAAGCGCGGGCTTTACGCGCATGCCGATCGAGAAAGCCTTTGCGTTCGAGCGCGGCGATGTACTGCATGACCGATGTCTGACTGGCGAAACCGAAGTGACTCTGGATTTCGCGCGTGCTCGGTGTCATCCCTTTTTCCCGTTGCTCGCGTTGGATGAAATCGAGAATGTTTTTCTGACGATCGGTCAGCATGCTATCATGATCGCCGAAGGCGACCGGGGAGCAAGTTCAAATGAACAGATGCGAATCGTCTGTTTATTCAGACAGCGAAGCTCTCGCCACAGGAGCAATGCGCGACCGCGTTTGGGTTTGTGACTTTGAACCCGCCTTTTTGCAGATCGTCGCTGTAATCGAGCACCGAACCGCTGACGAAGAGCGCGCTCTTTGGATCGACCACCAGGCGAACGTTCGAGCTCGGGACAAGAATGTCGCGCTCTTTCGGGCCGTCCACCAAATCCATGGTGTATTGTAAACCGGAGCACCCGCCGCCGATCACGGCCAGGCGCAAGGCGCCGTTTGGATTTCCTTTTTGTTCCAGTAATGCTGCGAGCTTGCGCGCGGCATTATCGGTCACCTGGATCAGGCGCTCATTGCCGATCTTGTATTTAATTGTTTCTGCGGTCATTCGAGAAATCCAATCTGGAAGCCAGGAAACCAGGAAGAATAACAGACAAGGTTAACAAGATTTTAACGATTCCATTTTCGACCATTCTGTTAATTCTGTCGACTTCTGCTGATTTTCCTCCGCGATTACCTCAATTTCCGCGAGAGTTGAAACGTGCGAGAATTTTTCGCGCAATCTTTTCGCGTCCGGCATCGACTTCGAATAGGCCATTAACCGTGCACGCATCGACCGGATGGCCGGCTCTTCTGCGCTCCATCCGCGAATGGTCAATTCGCAATGTCGCAGGACCAAGTTCCATCTTTCGCGTAAACTCGGCTGATCGACCATCGCGCCCGTCGCGAGGTACTGTTTTGTCTGACGAAAAATCCACGGTGCGTTCATGGCCGCGCGGCCGATCATACCACCGGCAATTCCGGACCCACGGCGGCGCTCGAGGACCTCCGCGGCCCTGGAAAGATCGCCATTGCCTATAACCGGAATCGGAACGGCGGAGGCGACTTCGCCGATGACATTCCAATCGGCTGCGCCGGAGTAACCTTGTGCACGCGTGCGGCCATGTACGGTCAGCGCAGCAATTCCGGCATCGACGAGAATACGCGCAACACGGGTGGCGTTGATTGAATCGGCGTCCCATCCAATCCGGATCTTGGCCGTGACCGGCATCGGCGCGATTGCGCAGACAACCGCCTCAGCGACGCTGGTCAAAGTTGGGCAATCTTTGAGCAAAGCGGATCCGCCGTTTTTGCTGACCACCTTGTTGACAGGGCATCCAAAATTCAGATCGATAAAGTCCGGCTGGACCCAATCCACAACCTGCCGCGCCGCTTCCGCCATGTGCTCGGCATTCGCCCCGAAGAGTTGGACACCGATGGGTCGCTCGATCTCGTCGAAGTCGAGATATTCCCGCGTGCGCTGGTTGCGCCGGAAAATTCCTTCGGCGGAAACGAATTCCGTCGTCAGGACGTCGGCGCCGTATTCCTTGCAGAGTTGGCGGAAAATTTTGTCGGAAACGCCGGCCATCGGCGCGAGATAAAGCGGGAAGCTGTCCGAGAACCAGGGCAGCCGTGAGGAGATGTCCATCCTCTGCTCGCGATGACTATCGGAGTTGTCCATATCGATCTTGCAACTCTTACGCCGCGCTCCGGAGTAATTGCGCGACTTCGTTTTGGACGTTTTCCAATTCGTCGAGGCGCAATTGCGGATCGGGCACGATGAAGACATCGCCTGTCTCGCCCTGTTCGTAAATTAAAACGCGATCGTTTCCCGATTGTTCCGTTTTGATCTGCTTCAAGACACGCTTGCGTTCGAGCATGGCGGCCAGGACATAGCAGGTGTTCGCGGGCGGCTTTTCCGAGGCGATCAACCGTCGAAAGAGTTGTTCGGCATTTTCTTTGCCCAAAGGCTCGGGTGTCGTTGAGGATGGCAGCGGTTCATAACGCGCTTTCCAAAATGAAAACGGCTGAATGTTCTCGTTTCGCTTCAACCACCCATCCTCGCTCAAATCTTCGCGGCGATAACCATCAGCATCGCGAAAGAGCAAAGTGTAAAAATACTCACCGGAGGAAAACGGCCGCTGGGTCGCGGCGCACGCGTCCGCGCGATGTTTAATCGCCCATTCGTTTTGCAGCGGGTTCATCTGGCCAATATACGGCGCGCAACGGGCAGATGAAAGCGCGGCGCTTCGCGATTAGAGGCGCGGAGATAAAGAAGATAGAGGCCAATCGCGGCAAAAAGAAGGTTGGGCGTCCAGGCGGCGACCCACGGCACGATCCGATCGCCTTCGCCAAGCGCAAGAAAGAAATGAGTGAGGAAATTCATCGAGAAAACGAGAATGACGGCGGCGGCGACGCTGGAAAGAATGCCGCGGCGCGAGTAACCGATGCCCAGGGGCGCGGCGATGCACACGACCACCAGACACGTCCAGGGCAGGGCGAGCCGATACTGAAAATGCGTTCGGAATGGCGCGAGCAAAGTGGCTGGGAAGTCGGAATTGAATCGGAGATATTCGCGCAGCTCGGGCAAACTCAGAAATTCCGCGCGGACATTGGCGCTGCCGAGTCGAAATGGCGTCTCGCTCCAATTGTCGATCTTGAGCGACGGATAAATCTGCGCGTCGATGATATTGCCGGCGGGATCGTAGTGGACCACTTTTATCTGTTCGAGCTCCCAGGTTTTTGTTTCGGGGTGATAAAAGGCGCGTTTCGCCAGATAATTGGTGACGATATTATCGTGCTCATCCTGTTGCAGAACCTGGACGTTGTTGAACGTGCTGCTCGCGAGACGGAAATTCTGGATGAACCAGGTTCGCGCGTCGCTTCGGTTGCGAAAAATTTGCCCTTCAATCAAGCTTTCCGAATGCGAGCGCGTCTCGGAGAAAAATGTTTTGCGCGCCAGCTCGGCATGCGGCGCAAGCGAATAATTCAGGGCCATGGCTGCGCCGACCGTGAGTAACCCCATGCCGATTAAGGGCAGGAGAACGCGCGGGATGCTGACGCCCGCGGTCAGCATCGAGACGATTTCATTCGCGCGCGACATGCGCCCGAGCGAAAAAAGAAGCGCGAGCAAAAGGGAAACTGGGAGAAGGATGATAAAAACCTGCGGGATCTGCGTGATGTAGTACTGGACGGCGAGGACTAGGCCGACGCGCTCGTCGAGCAGGGTCGAGATATTGTCGCTGATGTCGAAGATGAGCCAGATCGAGATAAAACCAGCAATGCAGTAAAGATAGGCCTGCAAAAAATTGCGAATGACGTAACGATCGAGCAGTCTCACCAAGTAAGTTAAGCTTAAATTTCGATGATCGCGTTGAAAAATTCTCTCGGCACCGAATTTGTCGAACGAATTCGCGCAATCTTTTCCGAGAACGGGCTTCTTTCAAAGGCGGCCAATTTTGAATTCCGGCCGCAACAGCAGGAAATGGCGATGGCGGTTGCGCGTGCGCTCGAGGAAGATCGACATCTTGTCGTCGAAGCCGGGACCGGCGTCGGTAAGTCGCTCGCCTATCTGGCGCCGGCAATTCTATTCGCCCTCGAGCACCACAAAAAGGCGATCGTTTCCACCCACACCATCAATCTCCAGGAGCAGCTCCTTTATAAAGACATTCCGATCCTAAAGAAAATTTTGCCGGTTGAATTTGAGGCCGCGCTGATGAAGGGCCGACAAAATTATATTTGCCCGCGACGCCTCGAGCGCGCGCTGCAAAGTGCAAACGAGCTTTTCACCGGCCCGGAACAAAGCGAGCTGGCCCGGCTGGCGGAGTGGGCGAGCACGACGCGCGACGGATCGCTCAGCGATCTCTCGGTTGAACCCGATCCAAAAGTTTGGACGCAAGTTTGCAGCGAGCCACATATCTGCACCCAAAAAACATGCGGGCAAAATGTACTCTGTTTTTATCAGCAAGCTCGCAAACGCCTTCTCGCCGCGGACCTGCTGGTGATGAATCACACGCTTCTCTTCATGCTCCTGGGCCGGCCGGATGAGCAGGCGGAGCGCGAAAGCGGTTTCCTTTTTCCAAACGATTTCATCATTTTCGACGAGGCCCACACTGTCGAGCAGGTCGCCTCCCGCCAGGTCGGGATCGGCATTTCCCAATACGGCCTTAGATCGACAATTCAACGTCTCTACAACGCGCGCACGCGCAAAGGGCTCTTCACCGTCATGCGCGATGCAAACGGAGTGACACTGGCGGCGGAGCTGGTCGATGAAGTGGACAAATTTTTCGCCGTCGTCGAATCAAAATCCGATTTTCGCAAAGGACGCGAATTCCGTGTCCGCGCTCCTGATTTCGTTCCCGACACAATTACTGGACGATTGACGGCCCTTCAGGTGCGTCTCGCCGATGTGATTAAGCGTGCCGATGATGAATTCCTCAAAGCTGAGCTGCAGGAATTCGGCCGGCGCGTTCGGGACACGCGCGAAAACATCGCCATTTTTCTCGCGCAAAGCGCGCGCGAACACGTTTACTGGGTCGAGCGCACCGGCAAGACAGCGCAATTTCTCTCCCTCAACGCCGCGCCGGTCGACCTTGCGCCGGTCCTGCGGCGGATGATTTTCCGGGACAATTGCTCCTGCGTTATGACCAGCGCGACGCTCGCGGTCGCCCGTGACGACCTGGCCTACTTTCGGAATCGCACCGGCGCCACTGAAGCCGAAGCGTTGCAGCTTGGCAGCCCGTTCGATTTTGAAGAACAGATGAAGCTCTTCGTCGTCCGAAAAATGCCGGACCCGCGTGATGCCGGTTATCATACCGAACTCGAACGCTGGATCGCGCATTTTGTCGAGAAAACCGACGGACGCGCCTTTGTCCTTTTCACCAGCTACCGTGACCTGCAGCAGGTGGCTGGTGCCATGGAGAAGTTTTTCACCGAAAGAAAAATGAATCTTCTCGTTCAGGGCGGTGGCGCGCCGCGAAGCAAGTTGCTCGAAGAGTTCAAAACCACGCCGCACAGCGTCCTTTTCGGCACGGACAGTTTCTGGGGTGGCGTCGATGTGCCCGGCGAAGCGCTTTCCAATGTCATCATCACCCGCCTGCCCTTCGCCGTCCCTGATACTCCGTTGATCGAAGCCAAACTCGAGCTCGTCCAGGAGCGGGGCGGCGATCCCTTTACCGAATATTCATTGCCGGAAGCGATCTTGAAACTTCGCCAGGGCGTTGGCCGCCTCATTCGCACCAAGACCGACCGCGGCATCATCGTCATTCTCGACAATCGTATTGTGACCAGGCCTTACGGACGCGCGTTCATGCAGGCGCTGCCGAAATGTCCTGTGGAAATCGTTTAGGTCGATTCGTAATCGTCCGGCGTTGAAGCGATGAAACTTGGCAAACTACTATCGAAGATGCCGCTCGGCTCAGGGGCGCACTGGCAGATGCTCGCGGTTACGGGCGCGTTGTTCATCCTGGTAGCGGCTTTTGTCGATCTTAAGCCAGTCGTGGAAGAGAACTTTTTCTTTTCCACCAGTGATCCCGGGTTCGGACAATCCAAAAAGATCGAGCGGCGCTTCCCCTCACAACCGCAGCTCATCCTGGCGGTATCGTCGCGCGATATTTCATCAACGCGATACCTGGGCCGGATCCAAAGGCTCACTCAAGAGGTCCAAGCGATCGACGCGGTAAGCACGGTCAAGAGTTTAACCGCCGGGCCAAAGAATTTTCAGGATGCACTGGCGAGCCCGTTCTGGAACCGGCTGTTGATAGCCAAAGACCGTAGGTCAAGCAATGTCATCGTGTTCACCGAGAGCGGCGACACGGAGAACCTCATCCGGCGTCTGGAGCGCATCGTGCATGAGTTGGATGAGAGAGACTTTCGAATTCACATCGCTGGCACGCCCTACGTCGTAGAGATGCTTCGGCGAAGCCTGGCACACGATTTCTGGTACTTCAGCCTCACCGCGGTAGTTTTATTTGGCCTGACCATGGCGGCAATGTTCCGCTCAGTCCGGGTGTTTCTGGGAATGCTCGCCACGTGTACGAGTGCTGTTTTGCTGACGTTGCTTCTCCAATCAATGCTCGGCAAGAGAATTGGGATCCTGACCGTCAATCTCGGCACGATCGTCTTTATCGTCGCCTTGTCCCACCTCGTTTACATGACCTTCAACTGGCAAACGCTGGCCGACAGGACGCACCGCATCGGTAAGGAATCGCCGGATCTTGGTGCGGACGCGCGGCGCATGACATTTCCCGCTTCGTTTTGGTCGATGGTCTGCGCGTCGCTTGGGTTTGGCAGCTTGCTGATTGTTCAGGCCAAGCCGCTGCGCGAACTTGGATTCGGCGGTGTGCTCGGAACCGTCGTGGCATTCCTTTGCGCCTACGCGATGTATCCGCCGTTTCTGCGTTGGGCTGTGCCGCGCAAAAGTAAACTGGTGGAGCAAGAACCTCCCCATTGGTTTTGGTCGCGGCGCTTCGCTCTGCTGTCGTCAGGTGTCATTCTGGTCAGCGCCGGATTGGGATTTGGGCTGACACGGGTTGATACCGATCCAAGTCTTCTCGATTACTTCAAGCCACACCAGGAATTGCGCGACGGACTGGAATACGTCGACCACAACGGCGGCTGCAACCCGCTCACCCTCGTCGTGTCCGCAGCCGACGGGAGCAAACTGAATACCGACGCCGCTTACCAGAAGATGTGGACGCTGCACGGCGCGCTGGAGAACTACAAAGATGTCGGCACGGTGATCTCGCTGCCGACCCTTTTGGCCGAAGGCGACCGGACTCCGTTCTCATTTCTAATCAGCTACGAAAAGATGATGGAGATCATGGCGCAGCCCAAGTACGCTCGCGTCGCCAAAAGTTTTGTCACCGAAGATCGCACCCAGGCGGTGTTTCTTCTTCGCATGGTGGAGGCGCGCCGTGACAAATACCGAGTAAATGTCGTCGACGATCTTCGTGCAGTTGCTCGGAAGCACGGATTCAAGCCGGAACTCGTCGGCGGCATTTACTATTTGCAAGGTCGACTGGCGCAGCTGGTCGCTTCCAGCTTGGTCACCGGTCTGTTCTGGCTGAATTGTTTATTCATCGTGATCGCATGGATCATTGCCCGGTCGGTCCGCGGAGCGGTGGCGATGATCGTGAGCCTGACCCTGGTCCCGTTGTGCATGCTTGGCGGCATCGGATGGCTGCATGTGCCGATGGACGTCATCTCGGCGCCGGCCACCAATGTCTGCATTGGCATAGCGATCGACTCGATGATTCATCTTGTCTTCGGTGTCCGCCGCGCGCAACGCGATGGAAAGAAAGGCTGGGCGACTTGGGTGGCCGCGCGCGAAGAACAATGGCGTGGGATTGTTTATTCGGACGTGATCTTCGCCGCTGGCTTTGCCATTTTTGTGTTGTCTAATTTTCCGCCGACCCAGCGTTTCGGTCTGGTCGTGCTCGCTGGCTGTGTCATCGACATCTTGGCAAACCTCTTCGTGTTGCCGCTGCTCGGCGGCGCACACTGGAAAAAGAAATAAGTCCGAGCCGGACTGGCATTACCACAGGCGCAGGTGCAGTTCATGCAAGCGCTGCCCAAATGCCCGGTGGAAATTGTTTAAGTCCCGCGGGCAATTTTGTACGGGCAGTCTAGCGCACGTCTCCGTTCAATCCGAAGCAAAACTGATCGCTCCTCTCATACGAACGTGTAGTTTTTAAAATCGCGGTGACTCTCTGCACGTCACGACTTTCCCTTGGCAGAGTGCCTAGTGACGTATGCCTTCAATGAGGTCGATTTCTGAAAGCTTCACCAAATCTTGCAGGTATTCCTTAATAGCCATGATGATGAACGCGGATTCTGCAAATAAAAAAATTCCAAGGTAAAGGAGAACTAATAGACCACTTTCCGGGAGTTCCCACGATTCAACGCTGTCCAAAATATCCACGGAAGTTTTTGGCTTAGGAGTCGGAGCCGGAGTGGGCGTCGGTGATGCGTACTCCCTGTGGGAAGTAACGTCGAGGGGTTGCGACGACATCAGTACAGGCTTGTTAAGAAATCCTCCAACTGATCGGTCCAGAACCGAATGGTACAAGTAAACACAAATCAGGGACGAAATGATCAGCAGGCCCGGGAGGATAGCCACGAAGAACCGCATCAGTTCGCGCATCCCACGCACCGTCAAATCCACATCCGGGCTGTAGAACGAAAAAAAACGTGGAAACATCAGGCGAGCGAGTTGATGACGACTGTAAAAGATGAATCCAAGAAGCAGGAAACAGAAAAGACTCGTGTATGTGGAAAGAAGCGATGTATGCGCCTTGTAAGTGGGGATCAGTTTGAAGGCGGTCACTGGAATCGGCAGAGCCGCTGCTACAATCGCCGAAACGCTCATGTAGTTTTTGAAGAACCGGGCAAAGTTCTTTACCCGCGTCGGCTCAACTGCTGCGACATCGTCGTTCATGGCTAAGCGCCTAATTAAACGAAAGTTCGGCACCCGAGACGAGCACTTTCTGTTCGACGATCCGGCCGAGGCGGCCACGATTCGGGAGGCCATCGTTCGCGGGTTCTACGGGGAGCGGCAAAAGAAGAATGCCTAAAATCCGGCGGCAGAACTTGTGGCCCGACCTTAGAACGGAACCCAGCTAGGCTGCAGCCAAGAAATCGATCGGTGTATTCAACAATGGTTGGTTGGTCGTTTTTTCCCGACGCAACAAAAATTTCATGGGCGCAGTCAAATACGCTGCGATCTTTAGTTCCGCTTCTTCTTTGTCGCCGTATCGCCGCAGCGCTTCATCCGCGGCGAGCTTTGCATCCTCGGAAAGACCAGATTCTTCGAACAGCCGCGGAGTTCGATCGGTTCCGAGTCCAAGTCGAAGTTTATTACCGTCTCTAAATGCACGAATTGCACCTTCTGCCCGCCGAAGTCGGTTAATCTCCAAGTCCGTGCAGTACGGCCCTTCCGCTTGCCGAATAAAATAGGCTGATGTCAATCTCCGTCCGCTGCGTCGGACGTGCACGTACTCCGTCAGGTAGGCCAGTTTGTGCAGCTGAAAATATGTAACCGTTCCCTTCGATGCCAGGAGATACTTGGCAATTGCCAAAATATCTGAGCGTGTCTGCCCGGCACTTCTTCGCGGTCGTTTTCTGACAGTGCTCATAAGTTGACGCAAAAAGGAATAATCACGTTGCTGTTGTTCAACGCTACGGTGCACCATAGCTCGCTGACTAGGATGATACAACGGCACCAAGATTCGACCGAGCCATTCGTGCGCCGTTCGGGCATTCTCGCGAAGACTAAGGTTGTGCGCTTCTATCGAATTAAGAGCCATCAATGCCGTGCTGCCGAGAGTGACAACAATTTCCGGATTAACTAATTCAATTTGACGCTTCAAGAAGTGCGAGCAGTTCGCGACTTCAGCGGGTGATGGAGTCGCGTTGTTTCCGTGTTCATCTTTGGGATTGCAGAGCACAGCGTTCGTCACGAACAATTCACTGCGATTAAGTCCGGCAAACGCCAAAAGGTCTTCGAAATTCGCGCCTGCTCGGTCGCCATGGAAAGGTACTTCAGTGGCGTCTGCTCCAAGTCGCCCCGGCGCTTCTCCGATAAACATCAACGGAGCCGTCACATTACCTGCCGAATAGTTTAGGACGCGCGCGCTACCGTGCATTCGAGCACAGGTCACGCACGCAGAAACGTCTTCAATCAGGTTGGCAAAACGCTCCGCTTTCGAATCACACGTCATGGCTAAGTCTTCAACATTTCGAGCATTGCATGTTTCTGGCCTCTGAGGGTCGCAAAAGTAGAAAGACATGTCAGTGTACCAATTTCCATTTTCGCTTGTGCACAAACAAACTGTAGCAATCGACGCAGACCGGCAAGATTTCCGAGGGCTTTCTGGAAGTAATCGTGTGAGCGATATGTGGCTGTAAGGCTCAGCGTCGACTCGCCGCTGCGAATGAATTGCCCGTATTGCCAGCACGGAGCACCCTGTGGTTTCGGTCGATCCAGAGTTGGACTTGAGAGGTGAACCACAAATGCGGCGCGCGGTCGTATGTGCCAATTAGTTAGCGCGTCGACAATACGGCGAAGTTGGTTTTCGCCAGTAGAACCAAACGACACGAGCCGCTGAAAATACGTGCCCCAAGCGTGAGGGTTTCGGGTCGCTCCCCGTTGATAAACGGCGGCATAATGTGCGCAGAAGTTGTCGATTGCCTTCGAGTGAAACGCGCTCGGAGCGGGAAAAATTGTATTCGCTACATCACGGCTGGACTGACGGATGCCAGATTTGAACTTTCGCGGATCATACGTCCGAAGCGCCGCCTCATCAAATGACGCTGGTTGTTCAATATGGAGTATGAGATTCGCACGGTCTCCGTCCCGCACCAGAACTTCACTGCCTGCTCTCCAACAATCGAGGATGGTTTGACCACGCAATAATAGCGGGTCCGTTGTCATTTTTGGATTCGAAGATCCCGAGCGGCGAGATCGAGTTCCAGCACGGCCTCCCGATGCTTCAGTAAGTGGCGGAAGGCGGCATAACCCTTGAGAATAGCGCGTTCCCAATCTCTCGTCTTTCTTACCCGAACTTCCAAGTGTCCGACGATCCGTTTAATCGTTGATAGCATCTCTGAATCCAGATGTCGAATGCCTTCGTAATATCGACGCTCTGTGGCATTGCTGTACACAAATGCGATGATTAGTTCTTCCAAAATTTCCGCGCGCGCACCGTCTTCCACTTCATCAATCTTCGACTGACTCTTCCGTTTTTTGTCAAGCAACTCGCGCATCACAGGCGACCAGCCGAGTACCGCCATATTGGCTAGGTGCATTACGTCGTGGAATCGATATCCGTCGTCGTTATACGCGTTGTCGGTCAGCGTGTCTCCGATCAATTTACCATTTGGGTGGAATTGCATCTGTGCCTTTCCCTTGGCATCAGCTTCGTAAACACGGATGACCAGCGATCGCGGTAGCTGTTCCGATGCGGGAAAATCGGCATCAAAACTCGAGAATAGCTCATCCTGTTCGCCAGGGACCGGCCAACGCTCATTGACTTTCTGCAGATTTTTTGACGCGATCTCCGAAAGGGACAACTCAAGACGTGTGGCGATATCGGCCAAATACCAAAGCACGTCGCCCAATTCTTCTTCGGCACGCTGCTTGAATCCTTCGTACGATTCCCGATCTCGAATTTTCTTTTTGAATTCCGCCAGCAGTGTGCCCGTCTCGCCTCCAATTCCCAGAAGCGGAATCATTAACGCATCATCGCCCTTTTTTTCTGCAAATTGATCTGTGCCCGCGGCAACCTGCTGGTAGTGATCCATGTCCATCAATAGCCACGGTATTCGCATCCCACCTAAAGCCAAGCAGCCGGAAAACTGAAAACGGTTTAGAAGATATCACGGCAACTAGACGGCAACCGAATACCGCTCCTGTCGTGTGATCGCGGATTACTACTCCGCGGTAGCTAATGTTTGTGAGCGGGCCATCCCGATCGCCAACGTTTCACGATGTGCTGTCAGCCATCGACTCCATGGTGGTTCACCTGTTTCTTTGTCAATGTCTGCAAGTATTGTCGATAAATCCTGAATCTCGCTGTCAATCTCTGATGGTTCTCCTACCGTTTGCGCGATTTCGCTACGCAAAACGTTTCGATAGCGCATGCGCAGCTGATGCAATAATCGCCTCGCCGTCGATGTTGAAACGTCTAAGGCCCCAGCTAAACTAGTGTAATCGATGTCCGTGACCGTGAGATAATTGCTCAGTGTGTCGAACAATTGGTGCTCTATGCTGTTTTCGAACTGCTCACGCAGCAGAGACAATGCGTGCTCAACAACCGTGGTAGCCCATCGAACGGCGAATAGTTTCTCGGGCGATACACGTTCGAAGGTTCCCCTCAAAGCGAACAGTTGTGATGGCGTCTCGCTCATCCAGTCGTCCCACGAAATAAACTTTAGGTTGCCCGATGCCTTGTCGGTTTCGCCTTTTTGTGCCCGTTCAGCCAGAAAAGTACGGAGCCGACAAAGCAGCATCGAACGCAATCGCTTGTGCTTCGCCTCAGCGGAACTTAGTACGTTCCGTTTGAGCATTTGGGCAAAGAAATCCTGCGTTAGGTCTTGCGCATCTGGGACTGAGTAACCACTACGCATAATAAATGTAAAAACTGGTCGCCAATAGGTTCGGCAAAACTCAGTTATTCGTTTTCTGTCGGCTTCAAAGGAGCCTAGCTGGTTGTCGGCGTGAGTACGCGGAGTTGCTTTGCCGGGAAGTCCAGTAGCGATCGATACATCGTGCCCTGCCGAAACATCGCAGCCTTGCTCGAGCTGTACAGCCTTGTTGAGCCACTTATCCGTTGTGTTTACTTTGAACATTTGTCCATAAACTGATTAGCCAACGCCTCGTCATATTCAAAATACTCAAGGTCATGGTAATCTTTGTCGGGTCCAAATGACCGCATCTTCAGTCTGTCCCGATACCATGTAACAGCCCCAGGTAGCGCATGCAGTCCCAGCCTGCCAGCAAACTGCTCGTCGAAACTGGTTCCCACAGCTTGGGTAAAAAGGATCGTTCCAATGGTTTTAAAGCGCGGTACCTTTACCCTAGAAGTCTGATTCCACGGCGCCACGGCGACATAATCAATGTAGACAAGGTGTTCGTTGTTCATCCGGCTGCGGTGTGTCAGTTCCAATCTCATGAAGCCTTGGGTCATCTTATCGCATTCGAGAACAAAATGCCGGTATGACAACTTGCCTTGGGTTTTTTTAACCTTGCCGCGCCAATCCCATTGTTCATCTTCGGGGACTGCCGTCGAGAGCTCGCCTAACACCGGAAGATCTCGAAACCCAGGTACCCAATGCTTTTCAAAGTCCTGAAAATTCGCCTCGATGATCTTATCGCAAATTTGCGCATCGACAGGTTCGCCGGTCTCCGCACAGATGACCCGTACCGGATAGCATGACCGCATTGACGATCAGACTAAGAGAAGATGAGCCTTTTCGCTCTTTTCGTTCTCAAAGAAGATTCGCTCACCAGCCTCCAGTCGAGCCTCGACCGTTTGGTACAAACGTAACGCTTGTCTCAGGAGAGCAGTTTTGCTCAGCCTTTTTGCTTTCGACATCGCATCCAAGGCTCGCATTTCCTCCTCCGAAAGATTGAGGGTCAACCCCTTCGTTGATGTATTCATGGGCATAACGTAAGCAATTATTGGCCCAAAAATCAACACAATTTACATATAATTTGTGTTCGCCCTCCATTTTGTCCAAGCCTTGCCGGAAATGTTCACTTGAACATATTTCGCCTTTGAAGTTAAATTGGGCGCATGGAGCGGTCCGAGCCCGACCCGCCTTCGCCCAGTTACGGCGTCGCAGGCGGGCAATTAACAAATGCCAGTGCGGCTCGCACAGTTCGGGAGATTCTTTCCATTCTGCACAAATGGGGGATTCACACGCTCGGACAACTGGCGGCACTGGACAAAGAGGAGTTGCGCGTTCGTCTCGGCCCTGAAGCCGTCCGGCTTTGGGAACGGGCAACCGGTCAAGCGAATCGCTTGCTGAAATTTGTCCAGCCGCCGGAATCGTTTGCAGAAAGCTTCGAGTTCGAACACGAGATCGAAACGGCAGAGCCGCTCCTATTTATGCTGCGCCGCTTTTTGGAGCAGCTCTCCGTGCGGCTGAATGCGATCTATCTTGTTACAAAAGAATTAACTCTCCGCATCACCTTTGCGAATCCGCCACAGGTCTGCCACGGGACGGATTCGTCCGACTGGCGAAACGGATCCGCCGCGGCGGACAAACAGCATTACGAACGCCGTTTCACAATTCCGCAGCCGACTAATAATGTCGATCTTCTCTTCCGCATGCTCCAAACGCACCTGGAGAATTTTAAGTCTGAGCATCCGATTGTTGCCGTCGCGCTTGATACGCAACCGGTCAAACCTCTCTCCCAGCAATTTGGATTGTTTGAGACCGCCTTGCGCAATCCGTCTCAGCTTTACGAAACGCTCGCGCGCTTGACTGCGCTCCTTGGCACAGGCCGGGTCGGCACACCGGTTTTGGAAGAAACGCATCGCCCGGACGCATTTCGGATGGAACCGTTTTCGTGGAGTTCGAGCCGGACTGGCACTATTGCAGCCGACACGGCTGCCTCTACAGAAGAGAAGCCGCGCGTGGCGCTACGCCGGTTTCGACCGGCCACGCCTGCATCCGTTTTCCTTTCTGAAAATATTCCGGTTCACATTCGAAGCATGAACATCAGCGGCAAAATTGCAGATCAACGCGGGCCTTATTTCGCTTCCGGAAATTGGTGGGATGAAAAATCATGGAAGCGCGTCGAGTGGGACCTGCAACTGGGGGATGGGAGTTTGTGTCGCGCTCATGAAACGGAGGAGGCTTGGAAGATCGACGGGATCTATGACTAGCCATTTTCGGCGGTCATCCGCTTTCGCGACACTACAGCGCGACAAGTAGACCGCCGCTACAGCAAACGGCTTAACGATGTAACGATTCAACGATGTAACGATTTAACGAAACAAATGAGCTACGTCGAATTGCACGCCTCAAGCGCGTTCAGTTTTCTGCGCGGCGCTTCGTTTCCCGAGCAACTGGCGGAGACGGCGGCCAAGCTGGAGATGCCGGCGATGGCTTTGCTCGATCGTAACGGTGTTTACGGTGCGCAGCGATTTTCCGTCGCCGCGCGCGAACACAATGTGCGACCGATTGTTGGTTGTGAATTGTCGATGGAAGACGGCGCGGTTCTGCCGGTGCTGGTTGAAAACAGAACCGGTTACAAAAATCTTTGCGAGCTGCTGACCCAGGCGCATCTCCGCAGCGAAAAAGGGAAGTGTGTAGTGCAATGGAATGAGCTGCCGGAGTTCGTGGATGGATTGGTTGCGTTTCTCAACCGCAATATTTGGACTTACCCCTCCTCTCCCCCTTCTCCCCAAGACGGGGAGAAGCGACCCGCAGCCGGGACGACTGCCTCCACATTAATCAATGCGTTTGGGCGGGAGAATGTTTTTGTCGAACTCCAGCGGCATTTCATTCGCGGGGAAGAACGGGTGAACCAGGAACTTGTCGATCTTGCGCGGGCAAAGCGATTGTCGATCCTGGCAACGAATGGAGTTCAGTACGCGAAACAGTACGGGCGGGACGTTCTGGACGTCTTCACCTGCATCCGTGAGCACACTCACCTCGATGCTGCCGGCAAGCTTTTATCGCAAAACGCCGAGCGGCATTTAAAAAATGATCGCGAAATGGGTCAACTATTCCGCGATCTGCCGGAAGCAATTGAGAACACCGCGCGATTAGCCGAACGCCTCACCTTTTCCCTGGAAAATCTCGGCTATGAATTTCCCGATTTTCCCGTGCCGGACGGCCACACGATGGATTCTTTTCTGCGCACCATCGTTTGGTTTGGCGCGCAACAGCGTTACGCCGCGATCAGCGCGAAAGTGAGACGTCAGCTCGAGGAAGAACTTGCG
>WNFX01024788.1_pt1 | contig 18342 bp, 18 predicted proteins | sample 5400111 | NCBI WGS metagenome assembly WNFX01 (sample SAMN13153363, study PRJNA577476) | soil metagenome | isolation source: 40 cm soil or saprolite under grassland replicate 1 | place: USA:California | collected 2016-06-15 | reverse complement strand
ATGAAGGCCCCGTCCGCCGTGTCCATCAGGGACATGCCGGCGGCGAAGATCACCGGCAGCGAGATCACCGCCAGGAAGGGCAGGCCCTGGGCGGCCGCGCCGGCCGAGACCGCCAGCAGGGCGACCTCCGACGCGGTGTCGAAGCCGAGGCCGAACAGGAAGCCGATCGGGTACATGTGCCAGCTCCGGGAGACCAGCCGGAAGAGCCGGCCGAAGATCCGGGCCATCAGGCCGCCGGCGACCAGCTCCTGGTGCAGCGAGGCACGGTCGTACTCGCCCATCCGCATCCGCCGGTAGACGCGGACGATGTCGAACAGGATCAGCAGGTTCATCACGCCGATCACGACGAGGAAGATCCCGGACACGGAGGTGCCCACCAGGGTGCCGACCTGCCTGACCTGGCCGTCGCCGTCCGCGACGCCTTCGAGCAGCGACTTGATGGCGAGGCCCAGGCCCAGGGCGATCACCAGGACGACCGTCGAGTGCCCGAGCGAGAAGAAGAACCCGGTGCCCATCGCTCTTCGGCGCTCCTGGAGCAGCCGCCGGGTCGCGTTGTCGATCGCCGAGATGTGGTCGGCGTCGAAGGCGTGGCGGAGGCCGAACGTGTACGCCAGGCCGCCCAGGCCGATGAACGCGGGGTGAGAGACGCCATAGGTCAGGAGGACACCCCAGCCGGCGAGGTGGAGCAGGACGACCACGCCGAAGAATCCGCCCAGCCGGCGCCGCTCCCCCCTGTCGAACGCCTGCCGCAGGGCGGTTGTGACCGGAGCCATACCTGAAACCATAACGCCTTATCGCGACTTAGTCTCGATATGAGTCGATTCGAGATCGCCTTTCGGGTCCGTGGACCTGCGACTGCTTCGCAGGACCAGCGGCGTATCATTCCTGCCTCAGCGATCGAAAGGGAGGGATGGAAGGTGCGCATCGTGTCGCTGCTGCCGGGGGCGACAGAGAGCCTGTTCGCGCTGGGGCTGGGCGATCGCGTGGTCGGGGTGACCCACGAGTGCGACCACCCGCCGGAGGCCCGGGCGCTGCCCCGCGTCACGCGCTCCAACCTGGGCCTCGAGGGGCTCGACGGCGGCGCCATCGACGAGCGGGTCCGCGCCGCCGCCGCGGCCGGGCGGGAGCTGTACGCGGTGGACGCCGGCGCGGTTCGCCGCCTGCGTCCAGACCTGGTCGTAGCACAGGACGTCTGCGACGTGTGCGCCGTGCCCGCCAGCCAGGTCGAGCGCGGCCTGTCCGGCATCGCGATCCTGCGTCAGCATCCCCACGACCTGGATGACGTCCTCCGCGGGATCGAGGAGCTCGGCGTCGCCGGCGGCGGTGACGCCGGACCGCTGCTCGCGGGCCTGCGTGGGCGCGTCGCCGCCGTCCGCCGGCTGGCGGCCGGGCGGCGCCGCGTGCGGGCCGTCTTCCTGAAGTGGCTCGACCCGCCGTACCCGGCCGGCCACTGGACCGCCGACCTGCTCCGTCTCGCGGGCATCGACGACCCCCTCGCCCGCCCCGGCCGGCCGAGCGTGGCCGTGAGCTGGGGCCAGGTGAGGGATGCCGGGCCGGAGGGGCTGCTGCTGGCGCCCTGCGGCCTCACGGAGCCGGTGGGGCGGCGGGAGGCCGAGCGCATGGCGGCGGAGATCGCGGCCACCGGCGCCCGCGAGGTCACGGTCTTCGACGGGTCGGCGTTCTTCAACCGGCCAGGGCCGAGGCTCGTGGATTCCCTGGAGATGCTGGCCGAGGCGGCGGGACGCCTGTGCCGTCCGTGACGCCGGCCCGGCGCGCCAGGTGGGCCAGAAGCTGCTGCTTCCGTCAAGAACGTACTCATCCACCCCGGCGGATATTGGATGATATGAGCGGTAGATTGTGACCAACCGCCGTGTCCGGGTCGGGCGCACGGGCTCCGCTGGTTGGGTCGGGGAAGCATGGCCGAGTTCGGCCGCGGTTGATTTGGCTAACAAATGCAGGAAATCCAAGGGGTAGACGCCGCGCGAGCCGATTATTTCTTCCCTACCCCTTGCAAAACTCTGACGGCCGTCATAGAATCACCTTGTCCGCCGAAGGGCGGCAGGCCCGGGAATCCTGGCTTAAGAGAGGATGAGAGGGACTTGGGGGTAACTCCAAGGGCGGGTTCCCGGGCCCCCAAATATCGACCTCACCCCCGCAGCCATGCTCGGTGGAGGTGCGAGGAGGGGCAACCCTCCTCGCCCGCCCCGAGCGGCGCCGGATTTTCCAAGCACCTGCATCAGGTGCGCGATGCAGGCGGCTGCTACCATCGTACGATGATCTCGGCAGAGCTGCTCGAGGTGCTCGCCTGCCCCAAGTGCAAGCGGAAGGTGGAGCTGAGCGAGGACGGCCAGATGCTGATCTGCGAGGCCGACCGTCTCCGATACCCGATCGTGGACGGCATCCCGGTCATGCTGGTCGAGGAGGCCGAGAGCTTCTGATCCAGGCCGACGGAGGGGTGGGTCTCGCCGGCCCGGCGAGCCAGCCTCTACGTCCTGGCCTGGTCCCGGAGCTGGCGTCGCTGGATCTTCCCGTACTCGTCCCTGGGCAGCGCCGCCAGGAACTCCACCTGCCGTGGGTACTTGTACGGCGCCATCACGGCCTTGGCGTGCTCCTGGAGCCGCGCCACCATGTCGGGATCGCCGGCCTCGCCCGGCCTCAGCACCACGTAGGCCCGCACGACCTGGCCGCGCAGCTCGTCGGGAGCCGCCACCACCGCGGCGTCGGCGACCGCCGGGTGCTCCTTCAGGACCAGCTCGACCTCCGGGGCGGCCACCTGCATCCCCCCGGTCACGATCATGTCGTCGAGCCGCGCCTCGAACCAGAGGAAGCCGTCCTCGTCCCGGCGATAGGCGTCGTCGCCCAGGCTCCAGCCGTCCACCACGTCCCGCTCCGCGCGCTCTCTGATCGCGGGGTGCAGGTTCGTCCAGTAGACGATCCCGCTCGGTCCGCGCACCGCCGCGCGGCCCGTCGCACCCGGCTCGCTGGGCCGGCCCTCCTCGTCCACCAGCCGGATCTCGTATCCGGGCAGCGGCAGGCCGACGGCCAGGCCGGGTGCCGCCTTGACGCCCATCCAGCTCGGGTGCAGGAAGATGTGGCGGAAGGGAACCATCCCGACCACGTTGTTGATCTCGAGCCCCATCTGCGCCAACCAGGTGTCGTAGGTGCGCTGGTCCAGCACCTCGGCCGAGCTGAGCGCGAACCGGATCGCCAGGTCCGGGAACTCGGACCGGGGCTCGGCGGCCTCCCGGAGCATCATCCAGTACATCGTGGCGGCGCCCAGGAAGATGGTCGCCCGCCACCGCTCGGCCAGCTCCCAGACGCGGCGCGGCGACGGACGCACCGCGTACACGGCCGAGGCGCCGACCCGGAAGGGGAAGTTGATCTTCTCCCCGTTCCCGGCCGCGTGTCCGATCGGAGCGTGCGAGAAGAAGACGTCGTCGGCGGTCGCGGCCCTGGCCAGGACGTTCAGGTCGGCGAGCGCGACCTCGGCCGCGTGCGTGTGCAGGCACCCCTTGGGGTGCCCGGTCGTGCCCCCCGTGTAGAAGATGCTGGCGGCGTCGAGCGGCCGGCTCGGATGGGGGGCGAGGGTCTCGGGCCCGGTCTCCAGCAGCCTGCGGTAGGAGACGAACTGGCCGGACGTCCCGGGCACCTCGACCACCAGGCGCAGGCCGGGGCAGCTCGGCTGAGCCCGGGTCAGCTCCTCCAGGTGGTCCGAGTGGACGATGACCGCGGAGGCCTCTGTGTCGTTGAGAAGGAAGGTGACCTCGCGGGCGCGCTCCAGCACCGAGCTGGGGACGGCGATCGCCCCGATCTTCCAGGTCGCGAGCTGGGCCACCGCCGCCTCGGGGACGTCGGGCATGCGGATCAGCACCCGGTCGCCCGGCTGCACCCCGCCCGCCAGCAGGCCGCTGCCGAGCCGGTTCACCTCGGACTGGAGGCGGGAGTACGTCCACTCCTCCTCGCGGTCGCCGTCGCGGATCGCGACCCGGTCGCCGCCAAGCCTCGCGACCGTCGCGTCCAGGATCTCGGCGGCGGCGTTCAGCGCCGGCCGGTAGTGCGCCTGCTGGATCCACGGCGCGCCGAAGGTGAGGAGGGGGCGGTGCCGCTCGGGCGGGAGGTAGCGGGGGTCCACGTTCGTGAAGGCCGGTTGCTCGAGGCTCATCTGCCCTTCCTCCGTGACTCACCTGCCGACCCCGCGTCCAGGACGCACAGGTCCGCCCGGCCCGCGGCCAGGATCGTATTCATATCATCGCTGTGCGCCAGCCCGCCACGGGCGATGGTGCGGATCCCCGCCCCCCAGCGGACCAGCTCGCTGAGCCCGGCCATGAAGTGGCCACGGTAGGTCGGCGCTCGGTGAGGCCGCCCGGAGCCCAGTCCGAGGCCGAGAAGGCGACCGCGAGCGGCCGCTCCCGGGGCCAGGACCTGCGCACGGCCCCCAGGACCTCGAGCGGGAAGCGAAGCCGTCCCTCCAGCCCACCGCCGTACTCGTCCCGGCGGCCGTTGGTCAGCGGCGAGATGAAGCCGGCCAGCAGGTAGCCGTGGCCCATGTGCAGCTCGAGCAGGTCGAAGCCGGCCCCCGACGCCATCTCGGCGGCGTGCGCGAAGGCGTCCCGGACGGCGACCATGTCCGGCCTGGTCATCGCCCGCGGACGCCGCGCCAGCCGCGTGTAGGGCACGGCCGAGGCGGCGAGCAGCTCCCAGCCGTCCTCCCGCAGCGGCCGGTCGAGGCCGTGGCGCCGGGGCAGCGTGGCGGCCCGCGCGCCCGCGTGCCCGATCCGGATGCCGATGCGCGCCGGCGTCGTGCGGCGTACGGCCGCCACCACGTCGCCCCATGCCCGCGAGTGCTCCTCCGAGCACAGGCAGGCGTCGTACCGGGTGATCCTGCCGTCCGGCGCCACGGCCACGATGTCGGTCATCACGAGGCCGGCGCCGGACAGGGCCAGGCCGGTCAGCTCGCGGGCGTGCTGGACGCCGGGAGCCCCCTCCTCGGCCGGCCCGCCGCCCCGCTGCAGCACGACGGCCCGGTTGGGGATGGTCACGTCCCCGATCGTCAGCGGGACGTGCATCGGCCGCGGCGCGAGGAGGACCTCGGCCTCCGCCTGGCGGGCGCGGCCGGCGAACCACCGGTCCACAGAGTCGGCGAACCCGGGGTCGCGGAAGCGCACGCCGTCGTACGTGATGCGGCCGCTCCGGATCACGAAGTTGAACGCGAACTGCGGTGCATCCAGGCCGGCGTAGCGATCCAGGCGCTCGAACCAACGCAGGCTCTCCCAGGCCGCCTCCTGGAGGGACTCGACCGCGGGTCGCCGCACCGCCTCGTACTGGGCGAGCGCGGCCTCCAGGGTCGGCCGCCGGTCGATGGCCTCCGACAGCGCGATCGCGTCGTCCATGGCCAGCCGGGTGCCGGAGCCGATCGAGAAGTGTGCGGTGTGGGCCGCGTCCCCGATCAGCACGACGTTGTGGTGGTGCCAGCGCCGGTTCCGGACGGTGATGAAGCTCGACCAGCGCGACTCGTTGGAGAGCAGCCGCTCGCCGGCCAGCAGGTCCGCGAAGAGCGACTCGCAGGTGGCGAGCGACTCGGCCTCCGTCATCCGATCGAAGCCCAGGCCGGACCAGGTGGCAGCCGAGCACTCGACGATGCAGGTGCTCAGCTCGTCGGAGAACGGGTAGACGGTCGCCTGGACGAGGCCGTGCGGCGTCCTTCGGACGGTGTAGGTGAACGCCTCGGGACGGAGGGTGGTCCCGTACCAGGCGAACTTCGCCGAGCGGGCGTCCTCGCGCGGCCCGAACTGGGCTGCGTACGCGGCGCGGACCCGGCTGCGGACGCCGTCCGCCGCGATCACCAGGTCGTGGCCGTCCAGCTCGGCAACGTCCTCGACGGCCCGCTCGAACACCAGCTCCACCCCGAGATCCGCGCAGCGCTGCTGGAGGATGGCCAGCAGCCGGTGCCGGGAGATGCCCGCGAACCCGTGGCCGGTGGCGCGGACGCGGGGCAGGTCCTCCAGCCACACGTCGATCGCCTTCCAGCGGGCGAAGCTGGCGACGAGGGGACGGAAGGTCTCGAGGTCCGCGTCCCGCAGCGTGTCCAGCGCCTGGTCGGAGAAGACGACGCCCCAGCCGTACGTCGCCGGCCGCTCCCTGCGCTCGAGCACGCGGACCGTCCGCCGGGGATCGGCCTTCTTGAGGAGCAGCGCGGCGTAGAGGCCGCCCGGGCCGCCGCCGACGACCAGGACTCTCACGCCGCCGCTTGCCCCGCCGGCGTCATCGCCCTGTCACGGCGCATGCTGCGGACGGCGGACGGGCCGCCACCCGTTCGGCGGGGTCCGTGGGCCATCGCAGTACCCTGGAGTCCCGCGGTGCAGGGTGCGGTCCCACCCCCACGCGGGCCCTCGTTTCGGTTCGCGTCTGTGCCAATGTGTGAAATTATTGACGGGCGTCACCGTAAGACATCTCCCAGACGACGTTGACCACTCCTCCTCTGCCCCCCAAGCCCAGAGCGCTGTTCCTCGACGTCTACGGTCCCTTCGTGCGGCCGCTCGGCGGCTGGATCGCCGCCGCCGACCTGGTGACGCTCATGGGCGACCTGGGCGTCGAGCCCGAGATCGTGCGGAGCACCGCCTTCCGCATGGCCCGTGACGGCCTGCTCGAGCGCCGATCCGGTCCCGACGGCGCGTCCGGGTACGCCCTCAGCGCCCGCATGCGGCGGGCCCTGGAGCTGGGCGACCGGAGGATCTTCGAGGCCCAGCGCCCGGGCCGGCTCGCCGATGGCTGGGTGCTGGTCACGTTCTCGATCCCGGAGACCGAGCGGGCGCTTCGCCACCAGCTGCGCTCACGCCTGGTCTGGCTGGGGTTCGGCAACCTGGCGCCGGGCGTGTGGATCGCGCCCCGGCGGCTGATGGCGGACGCCAAGGCGGTGGTGGCCCACTTCGCCCTGGAACCCTACGTGGACGTGTTCACCGCCGGCTACGAGGGCTACGACACGCTCCCGTCCCTGGTGCGCCGGGCGTGGGGGCTGCACGAGCTGGCGGCGCGCTACACCGAGTTCCTGGCCAGCCACCAGGCCGTCCTCGAGCGCTGGCGCTCGAAGCCGCGCGACGACGTGGGCAGGAAGGCGTTCGTGGACTACGTCTTCACGCTGACGCAGTGGCGGCAGCTGCCCTTCCTGGACCCCGGGCTGCCCGCCGAGCTGCTGCCCGACGGCTGGCCAGGCCACGAGGCGTCGCGCCAGTTCCTCACGCTGGCCAGGCTGCTGGGCCCGCGCGCGTTCGAGCACGTTCGCCGGGTGATGGGCGCACCCGGCGAGGGGCGGCTGGCCAGGCTGCACGGCGGGCGGTAGGACGCCCCTGCTCCCTCCCCCCGCGACGGGGGAGGAGACGCGTCAGACGGCGCAGTGGAACTGGCTGGTGTCCACCCGCGCGGTGCGACCGACGCCGGACTGGATGTCGCCGTGGACCTCGTCGTTGGTCAGCGCGTACGCCTGGTCCGGGTTGGTGCTCGACGCCGCGAAGACCAGCCCGAGCACGTGTCCCTGCAGGTCCACCACCGGGCCGCCCGAGTTGCCGGGCCTGACCTGGGAGGCCAGGATCCAGATGCTGCGCGGAACCAGCTCGTCGTTGAAGATGTCGCGACCGGTCGCCTCGATGCCCTGCTGGACGACCGCCGGCTCCACCGTCTCGGAGCCGCCGCCCGGGTAGCCGATCACGGCCCCCGCCGTGCCCCGGCCGGCGCCGGCCTCCTGCAGCGGCGCCGACGTGATCTGGGGTGCCCAGAGGATGGCGACGTCCCGGCGCGGGTCGAAGAACACCACCGTGGCCCGGATGCCGCTCGTCCGGTTGGAGTCCTGCGAGAGCGTGGTGTTGAGCGTGCCCGACACCACGTGGGCGTTGGTGATCAGGTAGCCGCGGCCGACCGGGTAGGCGCTGCCGCTGACCACGCCGCCGCAGCCGCGGCCCTCGACGCGGTAGACGGAGCGCGCCGCCTCCTGGACGCCGGCCGAGTCCACCGAGCCGGGCAGCTGCACGGGCGACGGCAGCTCCGGCGGCAGCCCCGCGAAGGTCTGCGGGAACGGGACGCCGCCCAGGACGGTCTTGACGCCGGACAGGAAGCCGGGCGGCCGGGGGAAGACCACGTCGAGGGAGCGGAGGATCACCGATCGCTGGAGCTGCCGGCCCAGGTCGGGGCTGGGACCCTGCGAGAACGTGAGGCCCAGGAACCAGGCGACGGAGAGGACCGAGAACACCGAGAAGAGGCTGCCGGCGAGGAGCTCCGGCGGCCGGGCGAACCCGGTCGAGGATGGACGGGGCCAGCGCGGCCCCCGCCACGACCCCGACGACCAGGCCGGCGTACTGGAACAGGGACAGCCAGAAACCGCGGCGGTATCCGTTCGCCAGCCCGACCAGCAGCGCGATGATGATGACGACGTCGATCAGGTTGATGGCAGTAAAAGGTACGGGACTGGATCGGTCCGACGCGGGCCGGAGTCGGATGGTGCCGAACGGGGATAATTGGTCCGTGGACTACCTGTTCGGCGAGTGGATTCCCGCCAGCGTCTTCCTCGCGCTCGCCTTCATGGTCGCCTTCATCGGCGTGGTGGGGCTCGGCTGGTACGTCATGCGCGGAGACCGGATCAACCGGCGCCTCGAGGGCGGCACCACGGACGAGGGCACGCGGCACTAGAACGTCGTTCTAGGCTAGAACGTCGTTCTAGCGACGCCCCCAGCCGGGAGGAGCCGGCGGACGACCTCCCTCCCCCCTTGACAGGGGAGGGCCGGGTCGGGGTGGCTACCTCGGCTCCGGCTCCGGTTCGGCGACCGTGGCCGCCCGCTCCGCCCGCAGCTCCCGCATGGGCATGAACGACCGGACCGGCGGCACCCGGTCGAAGTTGTAGGGCGGCGGCGGCGAGGACGTCGCCCACTCCAGGGTGTTGCCCTCCCACGGGTCGTCGCCAGCCACCTCGCCGCTCCGCCAGCTGGTGACCAGGTTGATCAGGAACACCAGGACCGAGATGGCGACCAGGAAGGAGGCGACGGTGATGAAGGCGTTGGTCGCTCCCCAGCCCTCCTCGCCGAAGCCGCCGGGGTACGTGGCGATCCGGCGCGGCATGCCCTCCAGGCCGAGGGTGTGCATGACCAGGAAGGTGGCGTTGAACCCGATGAACACGGTCCAGAAGTGCCACTCTCCCAGCGTCTCGTTGAGCTTGCGGCCGGTGATCTTGGGGAACCAGTAGTAGATCCCGGCGAAGATCGTCATCACGCTGCCGCCGAACAGCACGTAGTGCAGGTGGGCGACCACGTAGTACGACTGGTGGAGCTGGGTGTCCACCGGCACCGAGCTCAGGTAGATGCCGGTGATGCCGCCGATCAGGAAGGTGGCCATGAACCCGAAGGCGAACTTCATCGGGAGCGTGAACTCGATGGCGCCTCGCCACGCCGTCGCGATCCAGTTGAAGAACTTGATGCCCGTCGGCACTGCGATCAGCATCGTCATGATCATGAAGAAGGTCTCGACGTAGATGTTCATGCCCACCGTGAACATGTGGTGGGCCCACACGGCCATCGAGAGGAAGACGATGCCGAACAGCGCCGCCACCATCGAGCCGTAGCCGAAGATCGGCTTCTTGGCGAAGACCGGGATGATCTCCGAGATCATGCCGAAGCCGGGCAGGATCATGATGTAGACCTCGGGGTGACCGAAGAACCAGAACAGGTGCTGGTACAGGACGGGCCGGCCCTGGGTCGTGAAGAAGTTGGTGCCGAACTGGCGGTCGAACTCGAGCAGGATCAGGGCCGCCGCCAGCGGCGCGCCCACGATCAGCAGCAGGATCGACGTCGAGATCTGCGCCCAGACGAACAGCGGCAGGCGGGTCAGCCGCATGCCGGGCGCCCGCAGTGCGACGACGGTGGTCAGGAAGTTGGTGGAGGCCGCGATGCCGCTGATCGCCCAGATGATCAGGCTCAGCGCCCAGAAGTCCACCCCGAGGCCGGGGTTGAACTGCTTGGTGGTGAGGGGGGCGTAGCCGGTCCATCCGGCGTTGAGCGCGCCGCCGGTGAAGAAGCCGGCGTAGTAGATGATGATCGAGACCGGGATCATCCAGAAGCCGAGCAGGTTGAGGCGCGGGAAGGCCATGTCGCGGGCGCCCACCATGATCGGCACGAAGTAGTTGGCGATGCCGGTCATGAAGATCGTCACGAAGAAGAAGATCATCGTGGTCCCGTGGGCCGAGATCAGCTGGTTGTACGTCTCCGCGTCCACGACCTTGAGGTTGGGGGCGGTGAGCTGCAGCCTGATGACCAGCGCGAAGATCCCGCCGATCAGGAACGACAGGACCCCGGTCGTCATGTACATGATGCCGATCAGCTTGTGATCGGTCGTGGTCAGCCACAGGCTGATCGGCTTGAAGAAGCCTTCGTCGTAGCTCTTCGGCCGGGGCGGCGCTAGTGTTGCCATGGGTTCCTCTTAAATCCTAGATGAGTGAATCACTCATCTAGCTGCTCGGCGACGGGCTGGGCCGGGGGCTGCCGGACGGGCTCGGGCTGGGGCTCGGGGCGGCGCTCGGCGACGGGCTGGGAGAGGCGCTCGGCGACGCGCTGGGCGACGGGGTCGCGGCGGCCTTGGCCTTCTCCTGGGCCACCCAGTCGTCGTACTCGTCGGGCGTCACCGCCTTGACCAGGATCTGCATGGTGGAGTGCCCGGCCCCGCAGAGCTCCGTGCACTCGCCGCGCCACTGGCCGGGCTCCGGCACCTTGAACCACGTGTAGTTGTCGTAGCCGGGCACCACGTCGGTCTTGCCCATCAGCTCCGGCACCCAGAACCCGTGGATCACGTCGGCGCCGGCGGCCGTCCCCGCCATCCTCAAGCGGATCAGCTTCCCGGTCGGGACCACCATCGGGGTCGCGTTCTGACCGTCGGACCTGACCTGGAAGCCTTCGGGATAGGTGTAGATCCAGCCGAACTGGTGTCCCTGCACCGTGATGTCCAGGTCGGTGACGGCGTCGGCCGGCCGGACGAAGTCGGTCTGCAGCTCGTTGAAGGAGAGGTAGCCGATCGCGACCAGGATCAGGAACGGGACGATCGTCCAGACGATCTCCAGCCGCGTGTTCCCGTGCCACTGCGGGGCGCGGTACCCGGCCCCCTGGCGGCGCCGGCGGTCGCGGATGACGATCGTCAGCAGCAGCGCCTCGACCAGGAGGAAGACCACCAGGGCCGGGATCGAGATCATCAGGTAGAGCTGGTAGAGGTTGTGGCCGTTCGGTGAGACGGCGTTCGGAAGCAGCGGGTTGAGGCCTGTCGCGGCCAGCGCCGGGCTGGCCAGGAGGACGGACGCGATCGTGACCAGCGGCGCCGCGAGCAGCATGCGGCGCAGCAGGCGGCTGCTGCGGTAGCTCACGAGGCCCAGTATATGAATGCGGGAGAGGGCGGGCCGTGCTCCCGGGCCTCGCGCACCCGCCCTCGAAAGCGTCTTGCGAAAACCCCCCGCCTCCTGGGGAGATAAAATCGGCCGCGTGGTGCGATCGACCAGACCCCGCTTCGTGGACACCAGCAACGCGGCGCTGGCCGTGGACTGCCCGAAGTGCGGGCTCGTGACCCCGCGGTTCCTGCCCTACTGCCGCAACTGCGCCTTCGCCCTGTGGCCGAGCCGAGCGGTCGCGGGCGCCGCCTTCGAGGCGTGGCAGCGGGCCGAACCCGCGCGAGCCGCCGCCAGGCCGTACGACCTCGAGGTGGACTACGAGGAGCGGGCGCACCGCCTCGGCATCCACCTCTTCCCCTCCAGCAACTTCCCCTTCGTGATCTGCATCGGCTTCCTGTTCCTCGGCCTGGCCGCGATCCCGTTCTCCGGCACGGTCCGGGTGGTCCTCGGCGTGATCGGCCTCGTGATCTTCCTGGTCGGCGTCGTCGGCTGGGTCGTGCTGGAGGACGTGCGCATGTACCCGACGGAGGACGTGGTCAGCCACCAGGGGCCGGCCGGGCCCCCCGAGGGGCACGAGGTCGCGGGGCATCCCGCTGAGGAGCAGGGCCGCTAGTGGCAGTCGCAGACGTTTCCGCACGGACCGAGCAGAGCCAGTACCCGGGCCTCAACCCGGCGATGATGGGCATGTACATCTTCCTCGCGTCCGAGGTGATGTTCTTCGGGAGCATGTTCGCGACCTACTTCTACCTGTTCGGCTCCCACCCGGTCGCGTGGCCCCCGCCCAACACCTCGCCGGTCAACTGGTTCCCGATCCCGGCGGTCAACACCGTGATCCTGCTCTCCAGCGGCGTCACCTGCCACTTCGCCCTCGACTCGGTCGCGCACGACCGGAGGCGGACCTTCTTCATCCTGCTGGTCGCCACCATCGTCCTCGGCGTGCTCTTCGAGGCCGGCCAGGCGTGGGAGTTCACGCACGCCCGCATCTCGTTCGGCGGCCTGAACCAGTTCGGCAGCGCCTTCTTCACGATGACCGGCTTCCACGGCGCCCACGTCGCCGGAGGCCTGATCTTCCTGCTCCTGATGCTGGGCCGGGCCATGAAGGGCCACTTCAACTCGCGGCACCACGTCGGGTTCGCCGCGGCGACGCTGTACTGGCACTTCGTGGACGTGGTGTGGGTCTTCCTCTTCGGCATCCTCTATCTCGCCGTCACCGCGGTCTGATGAGGTGCAGGGGCTCCACGGGCGCCGGCTCGCGCCGGTCTCCGGCGCGGCCGGCGCCGGCGTGTTTCGTGGTTGACAGCCCGGCCCCGGCCTCGTACACGATCACCTGTGGATGGCCGGGGAGCCGGGAGTCGGGGGCGAAGGGAGGCCTGACCGTCACCTGACCGTCACCTGACCGTGACCTGAGCGGCCATGCGGGCGTTCAACGTTCAGAAAAGGGGGGTTGCGCGGCCGTGTCTCGGTGCTGCGAGCGACAAGCGCGAGGCCGGGAGGCCGGTCAGTCGATGGTCGAGTTCGCCATGGTGGTCATGGCGTTCTTCCTCGTGCTCTTCGCCGCCGTCTCGGCGGCCTTCCACTCCATCCAGCGGGCGATGGCGGAGACGGCCGCGGCGGCCGGCGTCCAGCTGGCGGCCAGCGGCACCCCGGGGCAGCCGGACCGGCCACTCTACGGCGCCGCCTTCAACCCGACGCGCGACCTGCTGGAGTCCGTGATGTTCGGCACCGCCATCGTCCAGGGCGCCGATCGCCAGGCGTGCCAGGGCATGGCCGACGCCGTCAGGGGGGGCGGGATCACCTCGACGGTCATGGTCTGCGCCTACCAGGACGGGAACCTGGTGGCCGAGCGCGTGGTCGGCCGCCCCGCCTACGTCGTCCCGTTCCTCGCCCAGGTCCTGCCCTGGGACATCGACGTCACCGTCGAGATGCACCAGAGACCGCCGTGACCATGCCGATCCTGGTGATCCTCTTCATCGGGTTCCTGGCCGCGGGCGTCGGCGCGCAGGGATACGTGGACCTCAACATGGCGGTGTCCCTGGCGGCGGCCTCCAACGCCACCGCCTTCGCCGACGACCCCGAGGACGCCTTCGGCTTCGCGTCCGACACCTACACCGCCACCCTGCGCCACGACTCCCTGCTGAGGGACAACGGCTTCGACTGCGACGGGACGAACTACGCGGCGGGGGGCAAGGTGGTCTGCACGGGCTCCGCCGTCCTGGAGTTCTCCAGGACCCCGCTCGCCATCGTGATCGTGCGGGACCCGACCATCAGCGCGACGGCAACCGCGACGCGGTCGCCGTACCGTTCGACCAAGCCGACGTGAGCAGGGCCGCCCGGCGGCCGCAGTCCGGCCAGACGCTGATCATGTTCGCGATCACGATGACCTTCATGTTCCTGGCCCTGATCGCGCTGGTCGGGGACGCGGACGTCCTGATGGTCCGCTACAGCCAGGTCACCTCGGAGGCCCTGATCGGCGTGCAGGCCGGGGCGACGGCGGTCAACGAGGCGGCCGTCTACGAGGGCCGGCAGGAGCTGGACCTCGACCAGGCCAAGAGCAAGTGCGAGGCCGCCGCGGTGCCCAGGCCGGTGCCCGGCCGCCACCAGGCGAGCTGCACGGCGCAGGGCACCACGGTGACCGCGACGGTCTTCGAGGAGGTCAGCCTGCCGATCCCGCTGTTCGTCCCCACCGCCCGCGTGCAGGTGCAGCGAACCGGGCAGGCCGTCTTCGGCGGCGTCACCCCGGTGGCTCCGTGAGGGTCGGTGGCCGTGCCCGCCGGGTGGGGGTCCGGAGGGGGAGCCTGCCGCCCCCTGCATATTGAGCGTCAGGAGGGAGGAGCGTCAGATGTCTCGGAACGTACTGGTGGCGATGGTGGGCATCCTCGTCTTCCTCGTCATCGCCGGCGCCCTGTACCTGCAGATCCTGATCTCGGCGAACCAGAAGGATCTGGTCTGGGCGGTCTCCAGGTCGGTCTCCGCCGGCGACCGGCTGACCACCGAGAACGTGCGCCAGATGCGAATCCCGCACAGTGGGGACACCTGGGACTTCTACGTCGGCGACCTCCCCGACCAGGCCAGGGCGGCCCACGACATGAACGCGGGCACCATCGTCTTCAAGTCCGACATCGAGCAGCGGGAGATGGCGCTGGTCACCCTGTCGCTGCGCACGCCGCCGCCGCTGCAGCACGGCCAGACCGTGGACGTCTACGCCCAGGTCGGCAACCAGACCTGGACGCTGGGCCGGCGGCTGACCGTGGACCAGGTCAGCGGCAACGCCTGCTCGGTCTGGGTCCCGGCCGTGGACGAGCCCGCCTGGATCAGCGTCCAGGCCAGCAACGTCGCCCTCTTCGCGGCTCGCAGCACGGGGGTCGGCGTGCCGCAGGTCCGCCAGCAGGGCATCCAGGAGGCGCTCTCGACGCTCAGCGGCGGCAGCGCCACCGGCCCGATCGGCGGCCTGCCGTCGAGCAGCCCCACGGCGGCCCCGACCCCGACCCCGACGCCGAAGAAGCCATGAGCTACGTGATCGCGTTCTACGGGATCAAGGACGGGCAGGGCGTCACCACCGTCGCGCTCGGTGTCGCCAACGAGCTGGCCCAGCGCCACAGCGTGCTCTTCATCGACGCCGACATGTCCGGCACCGGCACGGCCGCCGACGCCCTCCACCTCGATCCCGAGGGCAGGGGCATGAACAACCTGATCGGCGCCAAGGCCATCGCCAGCCGCGACCTGCTGGGCCAGACCATCGCCACTCACCTGCGCAACCTGGGACTGGTGCCGGGGCTGAACGCGGTGTGCGGCAGCGCGATCTCGCGCCTGGTCGGCCAGCTCCGGGAGGGCCAGGCGCTGGCCATCCCCGGCGTCGAGTTCATCGTCGTGGACTTCGGCGCCCTCGCGCACCCGGAGCTGCGCTCGCTGCGGCAGGCGGCGGCGGCGATGGCGTCGGTGGCCCACCGCGTGTTCACCGTCGTCCGCGACGACCCGCCGCTGCTCGCGCGCGCGATCCTCGTGCTCAAGGCGGCGCTGCCCCCGAAGACGGAGCTGCTCCTGGCCGAGAGCCGGCGCGGCCAGCTCCGGCGCCAGGCCCAGGAGGCGCTGCGGCTGAAGCTGCCCGACGTGTCCGTCGCCGGGGTCATCCCCTGGGACCCGGGCAAGGCCCAGCACGCCGTGGACGCCGGCAGGCCGATGTCGCTGCCGGGACTGGTCAAGCAGCTGCAGCTGACCGAGCGGGCCGAGCCGGTCCTGGCCCAGGTGCGGGCGGCGGCCGCCGGGAGGATGGCATGAGCCGGCACGTCGGGACGAAGCAGAGATGATGGAGCAGCCGGTCGCCGCGATCTTCGACCTAGCGCCCCAGCAGCAGTACCAGACGCTGCCGGTCATGCCCTGGCCCGACGTCGAGGCCGACATCCAGGAGACGTGCCGCACGCTCGCCGACCACCTCGAGCGCTACCGGCAGCTTCACGACGTCACGCCCTCCGTCACCGAGGAGGAGGGCCTGCTGGACACGGTGGAGGACCTGATCAACCAGGCGCTGGAGCGGCCGGTCGAGTTCGGCCTCAGCAAGGCGGTGGCCGACGACATCGTGGACAGCCCGACCTTCCGGGACCGGGTGGCGAGGGGGACGATGGTCCTCGCCTCGCGTCTCTTCCCGCTGTCACGCCTCCTCTACCTCGAGGAGGGGATCGAGGAGATCTACGTCTACCGCTGGGACAAGTGGGTGGTCCAGGGCAGCGGCAGCAAGGCGCAGCTCAGCGCCGAGGGCAATCCGTTCGGCGGCGACGACGAGTGGCTGAACTTCTTCAAGGAGAAGGTCATCACCCTGCCCGGCACGACCGGCCAGAAGATGCTCAGCCAGGGCCGGCCCACCGCCGAGGTCAACGTGGGCGGCCTGATGCGCCTGGCCCTGCTCCAGCCGCCGGCCATCTCGGGGCCGACCAACGTGATCGCGACCATCCGCATCCAGGGAGCGGCCAGGGTGAGGTCGCTGGACGACTACGTGAACCAGGGCACGATGCCCCGCGGCGTGGCGGAGTTCCTGCTGGCGTGCATCCTGGCCAAGGCGAACATCATGGTCTCCGGCGGCACCGGGAGCGGCAAGACGACGCTGCTGCGCGTCCTCTGCGGCTCGATCCCGTGGGACGAGCAGCTGGCCGTGCTGGAGGACAGCGCCGAGCTCCACCTCGAGAACGACCGCGGCGACAGCCTGCCCTGGCATCCCTACGTGCAGAGCGTCAACACCGTCGAGGCCGTGCTCAAGGGCGAGCAGGGCATCACCATGCGCGACCTGGTCAAGCTCGCGCTCCGGCTGCGGCCGGACCGGATCATCCTCGGCGAGGCCCGCGACGCCTCGATGGCCGACGTCTGCCTGGCCGCCTCGACCGGCCACGACGGCTCCATGGTCACGCTCCACGCCGACGACGCCGAGGAGGCGATCCGGCGTGCGGCCGAGTACGTGATGATGGCGCCCGACTTCATCGGCAGCGCCAACGCCGAGAGCATGGCGCTGCGCCGCGTCCACCAGGCCTTCGACGTGACGGTCCACCTGCGCCAGCAGCGCGGCGCCCGCCGCGTGACCGGCATCGTCGCCATGGGCGACGGGGTGGGGGACCGGCGCTGGGTGTACTCGACCTCCCATGACGGACGCATCACGCGGGAGATCGCGATGCTTGGCGACCTGCCGCCGAAGCTGGCGCACAAGCTGGAGCCCCTCCTCTCGGCGGTGCCGCCGCTGTGAGCCGCCGCTTTGTCCGTCCACTGGGCGTCGAACCGGTGCACCGCCTGTGCCATCCTTCGAGGGGTCTGCCGTGAGCCCGCTCCTGTTCTTCATCGAGATCCTGGTGCTGCTCGCCGCGGGCCTGGTGGTGATCCTGATCGTCAGCGGCTTCCGGGGGCGGGGCATCGGGAGCCGGTCGAGGGAGCTGCTGGAGCCGCTCCTCGACCGCGAGCGCTACGTCGCCACCGGCCTCGGCTGGAGCCTGAAGCTCTGGCTGTGCATCCGCCTGGGCGCCTTCGCGGCCGGCATGATCGCCGGCCTCCTCATCGGCACACCCGTCGTCGTCCTGGGCCTGGGTGTGGTCGGCCTCTTCGGGGTGCCCTGGTGGCTCACCGCGCGGGCCGCCCAGCGCAAGCTGGAGATGGACCGGGCGCTGATCCCCTTCATGATCAACCTGATCAACCTGCTCTCCCAGGGGCAGCAGACGCTGAACCACGCCCTGAAGGACCTCGCCCAGAACCCGGACCCGCGCCTGGCGTACGCCCTCGAGCCGCTCAAGCACGCCGACTCGGTCAGCGACGCCCTGGTGGAGGTCGCCCGGCGCGGCATGTCGCCGATGCTGGAGCGCGTCTGCGTGGACCTCCTGCTCTCGATCGACCAGACGCCGGAGGCCTTCATCGAACAGGCCGACAAGATCCTGATCCCGCAGTACGACCAGGACCTGGAGATCCAGGCCCGCAACCACGCCGCGCTGGCCGGCGGTCGCCAGAACGGCCTGATCGTGATCCTGGTCATGGGCGTCGCGTTCGTCGTGGTCATGCGGGTGGACACGCTGCGCGCCGCCTATGCGTCGCTGGTGGGCCAGCTGATGCTCGTCGTGGACGGCGTGCTGGTCATCAGCGTCCTCGCCGTCCTCGGGATGATGACGCCGAAGACGCCGTGGGTCCGCTGGAACGTCGCCGCCGTCCGGGAGCAGATGCGGAGGCGCTATGCCTGAGAAGGGCAAGGGGAACCAGGGTTCCCCTTCCGGAACCCCTCCCTCAGCGCTGCGTTGGGGTGGCCGGGAAACAAACTCAAACGGCCCGGGAGACCCGGGCCTACGCGCTGCGTCCGGGTTCCTTTTCATCCTTCGTGGTGCCGCCAGGCATGGCCGACTGATGTGAACAGGGCAAGGGGAACCAGGGTCCCGTTCCTTCCGGGCGGCCCGGATGCCTGACCTGACGCTGCCGAT
>WNFX01002570.1_pt1 | contig 18346 bp, 24 predicted proteins | sample 5400111 | NCBI WGS metagenome assembly WNFX01 (sample SAMN13153363, study PRJNA577476) | soil metagenome | isolation source: 40 cm soil or saprolite under grassland replicate 1 | place: USA:California | collected 2016-06-15 | reverse complement strand
CACCTCGTTCCGCGGCACGACCGAGATCCAGTTCTCGGCCGTGGTGCCGTTCGCCGACCTCCCCCACTGAGCCGGGGCCCAGGATTTCGACGTGCGTTGTGGTGGACGGCGGCACATGGCTGGTCCAGAGCGAGAGCTTCCGCGGCCTGCTCGTTCCCCTCTCGGGCAAGACCCTCGCCAGCACCGAGGCCGCCTTCCAGGCGCTCAACCAGGCACTCAAGGAGCGGGCCGAAGCCCGCTGAAGCCGGAAGCCCCACCAGGCAAGTGACGCCCGCAGTTGCGGCGCACCCGGCGTGGTGAGTTGCTGCCGGCCGCCAGATGGCGCCGGGCGCGTCCGGCAGCGGCGGAGTCTGGCATGATCCGGTACCGGACCCGCTGGCAGGAGGAGAGCCATGAGGATCGACGGATCGGTTGCCCTGGTCACCGGCGCCAACCGGGGGCTCGGCCGGGCGTACGCCCGGGAACTGGTCAAGCGGGGTGCGGCCAAGGTCTACGGGGCCGCGCGCGATCCCGCTGCCGTCACCGAGCCCGGTGTGACGCCCATAGCGCTCGACATCACCGACGCCGGGCGCGTCGCCCAGGTCGCGGCGCAGCGCGCGGACGTCAGCCTGCTGGTGAACAACGCGGGAGTGATGAAGGCCAGCACGTTCATCGGCGCGCCGAACCTGGACGCCGCCCGGCTGGAGATGGAGACCAACTACTTCGGCACGCTGAGCATGTGCCGGGCCTTCGCGCCGGTGCTGGCGGCCAACGGCGGCGGCGCGATCGTCAACATGCTGTCGGTCAGCAGCTTTTACACCAACCCGTTCACCGCCTCCTACGGCGCCTCCAAGGCGGCAGCCTGGTCGCTGACCAACGGGGTCCGGCTCGAGCTTCACCACCAGGGCACCCTGGTGGTCGCGGTGCACGCCAGCTTCATCGACACCGAGATGGCGGCCCTGGTACCCGGCCCCAAGGACAGCCCCGAGTCGGTCGCCCAGCAGGCCTTCGACGCCGTCGAGGCCGGCCAGGTCGAGGTGCTCGCCGACGAGCGGACCCGGACCGTCAAGGCGCAGCTGTCGCGCGATCACGAGCTGATCTACCCGCCGGTCCAGGAATTCTGGGACACCGCGGTGGGGGGCACCAGCTAGCGCGGAACAGGCCTGGCCCCATTAGGGCGGGATCGCCGTCCGCGGCCGTCAGGCGATGAGGCGGTCGATGAGGAGCAGGGCCCCGATAATGATCATCGCGACTCCCGAGAACCGGGTGACGGCACGTGCGGCGGCCGGGCGGGCGTGCAGGATCTTCCGCGCGAAAGACCCCAGGCAGAAGTAGAAGACCGCGCAGGTAAACATGAAGACCAGCCCGAGGAAACCGAGCTGGCCAGCCAGCGGCCAGCTCCAGCGCGGGCTGGTGAACTGAGGGAGCAGCGCGAGGAAAAGCAGCAGGCCCTTGGGGTTTAGGCCGCTGACGCCGATGCCCCTGGCGAGCGTGCCCAGGGCGGTGCGGGCCGGGACGGCCGCCGTGGCGCCTGGCGCCGAGGGTCTCGCGACCGTCGTGGTCCCGTGCCACATCAGGTACAGGCCGCCGGCCACGGTGAGCGCGGAGAGAAACGCCGGAGTCCTGGCGACCAGGGCCCCGACACCAGCCGCAACGACGACGGTCATCGCGGCGTAGCCGAGCACGATGCCGCCGACGGCCGGGAGGACGGAGCGGCCGCGCAGTCCGGCGCTGACGGTGAAGGCCCAGTCCGGGCCCGGCACGATGACGAGCAGGAAGGCAATCGCCCAGAAGGCGGCGATGGAACTGGCGGCCATGGGCAGTTCTCCCTCAAATGAGGCAGCTAAGGGGAAACTATCCTCGATTAGCCGGAAAGTGTTACTAAATACTGTTGCTATGCCGCTATAAAGTGGCAGTATCAACCACATGGACGCCGTGGACCGCAAGATCCTTGCCGTGCTCCAGGAGAACGGGCGCCTGACCGTCACAGAGCTGGCGGCGCATGTTGGCCTCAGCGTCTCCCCGTGCCACCGGCGGCTGCGGGAACTGGAGCGCAGCGGCGCTATACGCGGCTACCGCGCCGTGGTGGACGCCGAGGCCCTCGGCCTCGCGTTTGAGGCGCTCGTCTTCGTCACCATGCGCCAGGCGGACCGGGATACCGTCTTGAGCTTCGAAGAAGCGCTCGCGGGCGTCCCGCACGTGGTGCAGGCCCAGCGGCTGTTCGGTGACCCTGACTACCTGTTGCGGGTCGTCACCACCGATCTGGCCGCATACCAGCAGCTGTACGACGACGAGCTGATCGCGCTTCCCGGAGTCCAGCGCATGGCTTCGACGCTGGTGATGAAGCGGGTGGTTCACGACCGGCCACTGCCCGCATAGCTGCCTTCGGGACCTGTGACCACAGCCGGCAAAGTCTGGCCATCACCAGCGTCAGCAGACGATCAAGCATCAAGACGGGCTGACCCCGGCTTGGGGGGTGTTGCGCCGCCGCCTTGCGCCCGGCTGCCATGCGCTGTGTCCTGGCGCCCAGGCGCGGCCATAGCATGCTGTGGTGGAGCCCGGGTGATCAGGTCTAAGCGGTACACGGCAGCCGCCCTCTTGATCGGGTCCGTGGTGTGCGCCATTGACGCGGTTTCCAAGGTCCTGGTCGTGGCCGATCTGACCTCCCGCCGCCAGGTAGTCCTGCTCGGCGGATTGCTCACCCTGCGCCTGTACCGCAACCCAGGTGCCGCATTCAATCTCGGCCCCTCGTACACAGTGATCTACGCGCTGATCGCGGTGGGAGTGCTCGTCGGGATCATTCGTGTTTCCGGGCGATTGCGGAGCTGGCCGTGGGCGGTCGCCCTGGGGCTGCTCCTCGGCGGCGCGGCCGGTAACCTCGCGGACCGGCTCTTCCGGTCACCCGGCCCGCTGCACGGCGCCGTCGTGGACTGGATCAAGCTCGCGTACTTCCCACCCGTATTCAACGTCGCGGACTCAGCGATCACCGTCGGCGCCGCCCTGCTCGTTCTGGCCAGCGTTCGTGGATGGCGACTGGACGGCCGCAGTTCCCGATCCGGTGGGAAGATGCGGCCCACGCCGGACGGCCCACGCCAGGCTGAGCCCGACGGCTAGGCTGCCCGCTGCCCTAACCGCCCGGAGGGCTATGACTCCGTGTCGCCGGGCCCTTCGGCGGCCAGGAGCCTTCGCAGCTGTTCACCAGCGTGACGCGGCCGTTACATGTGCGCCATGGCCCGCCGTCGGTGGGCAGGGCTAGCGTGGTTGAAGGCAGGAGCCCGGCGTGAGTAGGGGAGTCCATGACCACATTGGAGAACCGGCCGAACACTGCGCTCCTCGTTGTCGACGTGCAGAACGGCGTCGTCGGGGAGGCTCACGAGCGCGACGCGGTTGTCGCGAACGTCGGCAGCCTGGTCGAGAAGGCGCGGCGGGAACGGGTCCCCGTCGTCTGGGTCCAGCATTCCGACGAGCAGCTCGCGAGGGGGAGCGACGACTGGCGGATCGTCCCCGAACTGGCTCCGGACGATGCCGAGCCGCTGGTGGAGAAGAGCTACGGCGACTCCTTCGAGGACACCACGCTCGAGACCGTGCTGTTGGGCCTCGGAGTCGGGCGGCTCGTCGTGGTCGGCGCGGAGACCGATGCGTGCATCCGCTCGACGCTGCACGGCGCGTTTGTCAGGGGATACGACGCGACCCTGGTCAGCGACGCCCATACGACGGGGGATCAGACGGAATGGGGGGCGCCGCCGCCGGATCAGGTTATAGCGCACACGAACCTGTACTGGACCTACCAGACGGCGCCGGGACGGACGGCCGGGACGGTCAAGACCACAGATGTCGACTTCGGCGACGCGTCCTGACGCCTGCGCGACGTGGACGGGGACGCCCAGCACGGTCGCGCTGGGCGGAGATGGGCCTGCCCTGATATCCGCCCGTTCACCGGCCACCTGTGACCGCTTACTACCAGGCCGGGCCCGTGGAAGCGGCGGCCGTCATCCCCCGGTACGGAAGTGGCTCACTCCTTGAGGCGCATCGGAGGTACGGGCCGGATCCGCTTAGGCCGACACGACGGTCATGACGGTACGCCCGATCTTGATCTTGTCGCCTTTCTTCAGATGCTGGGGGGCGCGGAAGCGGCGCCCATTGAGCGAGGTGCCGTTGGTCGAGCCGAGGTCCTCGATGAACCACAGGCCGCGAGCGACCTGGAAACGGGCGTGGTGGCTGGAAGCGAACTCGTCGCTGATGGCGAGGTTGCCCTGGCGGCCTGCGGTGAAGGCGGTGCTGAAGCTGTGACGCTCGTCTCCGACCTGGATGACCAGTGGCCGGGCGGGGGCCGCCTCGACAAGGGTCCCGCCGGTCTGTGCGGCGATGGCGGACACAGCGGCTTTCCAGGCTTGCTGCTCCTGCTCCGTGGTCTCCTCCCACGGCGGCAGAGATGTGGGATGGGCGCCGCGGTGGGCTTCATAGGCGGTTCGTGCGAGCTGTTCGAGGCTGGGGCTGATCACTCATCGATCATGTCAGAGGATGTGATGATGTCAGCAGGAGCGTCGCCGTGCTGTCCACTTGAACCACGGACCTCATCCCCATCAGACTGTCTCGGTGGACCGCCGACTGGTCACGGCCGGGGTTCCACGGGTGCGACGGGCCGCCTCAAGCGCGATCATGATGCCTGTCGCGCCCTACGGGGCAGTAACAGGAGCAGAGGAGTTGAGATCATGGACGGCGCGACTGTGCCGGTGGCGGTCGTTGCCAGCCGCACAGAGGCGGAACTGATCGTCGGCATGCTGCGCAGTTACGGCTTGAGAGCAGCTGTGGCGGCAGACGATGCCGGAGGCCAGGAGCCTCAGCTGCAACTGCAGGGCGTTCGCGTGCTGGTTGCCCCCTCCGATGAGGCCACGGCCCGTCGGCTCCTAGCCGACGCCGATGACACCCCCTCTTCGTAGGCACGACCCTGTGATCCCTGGGCGTGGGCGAACTATCCATGACGTCCAGCAATACCGGGCCGCAGGCACACCCGTGATCGTCAGGTCCGGTCCTTCGCAGCCAGGTCCCTCGGCGCGCCCGAACGCATCATCTGCCCGGCGCCCTTAATCACCTGGCCCTGGCGCTTGGCCTTGCGCTCAACGCGCTGGACCTGCCGTTTGTCCCAGGCCGACAGGCGCGCCATGGTGCTGGCCTGGTTCTCCTGGCCTATTCGTCTTAGTGCCCCCACCGCGATGGCGATGGTGATCATCCGCTGATAGAAGCGGCGGCTTCGCAGTATATGGACCACGGTGGCCAGCGCGACCATGCGCATGGCCGCCCGGTGGTCAGCGCCTGCGGCCCGCGGCCTGCGGCCCGCTGCTGCTTTCTGGCCTTCCGGCCCTGCCGTCACCGGCGCCTCCCATGACCGCACTGCAAGGGAAAAGCGTAACGCGGCCGCTCGCTGGCCGCCAGCCTCGAAGCCGCACCCAGGTCGAGGCCCGGCCTGCTGGTCATACGACCGCTGCGCGCTTCCCCATGCCGCTTGCTAGCGTGGCGGGTGAGAGATTAACGGAGGTGGGCATGGCCGGTGATGGCATGAGGGGCGCACCGGCAAGAACCGCTGCCCCGGACCTGCCGCAGCAGCGCCGGGCCGAAACGGTCCTGATTACTGGGGCTTCGTCGGGGATCGGGCGCGAACTGGCCCGGCTTTACGCCAGCGACGGCGCGCGGCTGGTGCTGATTGCCCGCAGCGAGGACAAGCTGTGTCAGCTGGCGGACGAGCTCGCCGCGAAATATGGGGCCGAGGCGCAGGTTATGCCTGCTGACCTGAGCCGGCCGGCCAGTCCTCGCGAGATCGTGGAGGCGCTGGCGCAGCGGCACATTGACGTGGACGTCCTGGTGAACGACGCCGGTTTTGGAGCCCGCGGTTCGGTCGCCGGGCTTGGCGTTGAGCGTCAGCTGGACATGATCGAGGTCAACGTGGCGGCGCTCACGCAGCTGACGGCCCTGCTTTTGCCCGGCATGCTGGAGCGGCGCCGCGGAGCGATCTTGAACGTCGCCTCGACGGCCGCTTTCCAGCCCGCCCCGCACCAGGCCGTTTACGGCGCGACGAAGGCATACGTGCTGTCTTTGACGCAGGCCCTGGCCGAGGAGGTTCGCGGCTCGGGAGTGCGAGTTTCCTGTCTCGCCCCCGGTCCGACAGACACCGGGTGGGCGGCGCAGGCGGGCATGCTGGGCACCCGGTTGTTCCGGCGGGGCGTGATGGACGCCGGGCGCGTAGCCCGGGCCGGGCACGATGGCTTGCAGCAGGGCAAGACCCTGGTCATTCCTGGCCTGCGCAACCGCATCTTGGCATTCTCCGTGCGCCTATCCCCGCGCGTTGTTGTTACCAAGGTCTCTGCTTACCTGCAGGCATAAAACGAGGCCATAGCCACCGGCGTGATCGTTGTGCAGGCGGCACCCTGGATAGGCCCGGTCTCGGCGGCGGGTGCGGGCCCTTGTCGGTTGGCTGGTTCTGGCCCGGACGTGGCACGTGATCTTGGGCGGCTGCTTCCGGGTCGCCGCCCTCTCCGCGGCAGTGCTGGGTTAGGGGGGGAGGATCACAAGCTCGGTGCCTGGCTGGATCGGGTGGTTTCCGATCACGTCGACGTTGAGGTCGTGGATTTCGGTCGAGCGGTGCCGGTTGCCGAGGTGTCTCTTCGCGAGGTCTTGCAGCGTGTCGCCCTGGCGGAATTTATGCAGCAGCGGCCGCAGCTCGGGTGGGGTGTCGCCCGGCAACAGGAACACCTGGCCCTCGTTGATCACGTCCCGGTGGGTGATGTCGTCGCGGTTGAGGACGAAGATCTCGGGCCAGCGCCCGGCGTCGCCGAGCTGATCCCCGGCGATTTTGGACAGGGAGTCATGTAGCCGGACCTTGTAGGTTCGCGGCAGCACCCCGGCGAACCGCAGCAGGTCGGCGAGCTCGAAGCTCCCGGGGTGGGCAGCGGGCAGGGACGGCTGCCAGTCTTGCCCGTTGAGGATGGAGTCCTCGCTGCGCCGGATCAGGCCGATCAGCACTTCGGCGACGATGGTGCTGCCGACCGGGCCGAGCCGCTGGCCTTTGCCGCCGCGGGGGTGGGCTGCCTCCGCGAGCAGGTAATACCACAGTGGGGTGCGGCCCAGAAAGCCCCCCTCGGTCAGGGCCCGGACCTGCTGAGGGCTCGCGGCGGCCCGCTTGATCTGGTTGGGAGTGAGTACCGGCACGCCCAAGCGCTTGGCAACGGCCTGGCCGGTGGGAATCCGCATCCGGTAGCCGCGCAGCAGGTTACGGACCGCCAGGCGGCCCCGGTTGCCCGGCAGTGTCGACCCGTCGATGTCCGCCAAGCGGAACAGCCCTCTGGCCAGCTTGGTGTCGATCTTGCGGGCCCTGTTGCTGGCTTTCGTGCCGACGAATCGGTGCCACTCGATAATCCAGAAGTCGGGCAAGGTGGCAGTTTCTTGGGCCGCGGCTGTTCCTACCACGACGTTGAAGGTATTGAGCGCAAAAAGCACACTCAAGAGCGCCTGGCCGGTGCCGTCTACGGCGTCCTTGTTGAAGTTCAGGTTGAAGTCGTAGGCGTCTCGCACCATGCTGTGGCCGAAACGGTAGGCGGCCACGGCGAATTCCAGCGGCAGGAAGAACTGCCCGGCCGGCGGGTTATACACGCGGTTGCCCTGCCGCAAGATGCGGTTCACGATCGCCGGGTCAGCAACTCGCTGGAGGAAGTCGTGGATGATGATGTGCTGGTAGTGCTGGCGCAGCAGCCGCCGGGCCTGGCCAAACGTCTTGCCTTCCTTCACCAGCTCGTTATGGGCTTTGAGGAAGGCCACGTGTAGCTGGCTAACGATGAGGTTCTCGTCATTGCGGGGATCGCCGATCCTGGCCGCGCGGTCCTGGCGCGGGTCACTGCTTGGCTGGTTGCGGGGCAGGTCGTTGTCGTCGCCCTTCAGCCGGACCCGCAGGGTGCCCCTCCCTCTGCTTGTTATGATCGCCGGCGGCCCGGTGGGGCGCGTGACCCCGCCCATCAGCATCGGGTTCCGCCCGGGCGGGGCTGGGACGAGGGGAGGGTCCTCGCCGCGGGGGCTGGTAGGGCCGTAGACGCTGTCCAGGCCCAGCGTGGGATGGCGCAGATTCTCCAGCTGCCGAATCTTTTCCAGGGAAAGAGGGCGCATCTTCGGGTCGAGAAGGTTCACCGGGCCGAAAGGCGACTGTTCCATGGTGATGTCGTGGTCGACGAACTGGCCAAAATAGGTGTAGATCGCGGGAATATTGCTATCCCTTGCAGAGCTGGCATCGGGATCCTCCATCGCCCTGCCGAGCGCCTTCAGGTGTTTCAGTGTGTCCTTTGACCGAAGCAGCAGGTTAGCCTCATCGTGTTGCAGATCGCTAAACATGAAGCCGAAGGCCCGCAGATCTTCTGGTCCAGCCGCTGCGAAAGCCAGACCCGCATCTCCGCTGCTGGCGAGCTCCTTTTCGGCTTCTTGCACCTGCTCGGGCGTAACAACCTCACCGTGCGCTATACGCGGCATAGCAGCCCCTCCTTAAACCTGATTCGACGGCTTACCCGCGGCGGACAGAGCACCGACAGTGACCTGGGGAACACCAGGCGACCGCCCCAGCGTCGGCGCCATACGGACCGGAACGCCAGCTGGTGGGCGGCAGCTAAGGGGCCGCGCTAACGCCCCCGCCGCCGCGTTACGCAGCCGACCCCGCATACGAAGACTCACCAGCAGCCAGGACATCCCGCCGGCCAGACGGATCACTGCCGTCGGAAACCAGACACCCAAGGGCAGGAACCAGGGATTATCGTTTCCTATCCGAACCGGAGCAGACATGCACGGCCCCCTGCCGTGAGTGCCCCCAGCTGGCCCCACGCTGTCCACCAGGAGCCGCCCCAACCATGCGCCCATCCGCCCATCGGCGGCGACCGCCTCTCCCGACCTTGGTAACACGAGGGTTTGCATTTGGTCAAGCAAGGGCAAAGGGGTCTTTAATGCCCCCGTCGGGCGAAGCGCTGGGCGAGATTGAACATCGACCACATCTTTATCAGTACTGGGCAACTATGGGTCGCGGCATGATCCAGCTGGTGTCGGTGGTCGCCCGTGCGAGCCGGGTTCGCCCAATGTATGCCGGTGTTGCAGTCACCGCTGCTGTCACATGCCTTTCTATGTCCGCCTTCGGCGGAACCCCCCGTGGGGTTGTGGAAGTCAGCCCGGCGGAAGACCTCAATGTCCGGTCAGTGCAGGGGCGGAGGCCCACCAGTGTTTAATTCTTCCGAGCACCGCAGGAGGGCGGGGAAGGTATGACGGAGCTTCCGAGCTTGGCCGCCCTCGGCCTGGACTGGGATCCGGTGGTGACGCCTCTGTCCTATCCAGGCACGTTGCTGTGACCGCTGCTGTCACCCCCAGAGGGCACGGCAGGCTCTGGCTGGTGCCTGACCCTGATCCCTTACATGATCTTGATTGTCCGGCTAGCGGCGGCGGGTTGCGGTAAAGCAGAACTGGGTGACCGCGAAGAAGAACTCGCCGCGGTCGCCGAGTTCGCGCTGCTCATCGGCCCAGGCCTTGGCCTCCTCCTGGCTCATTCTGCCCTGCTCGGCCACATACTGCTCGAGCAGAGGCACGAGTGAGCCGCCGTAGGCATCGGGAATCAGCTGTCGTTTAGGAGTTGACATGACTCTTGCCGCCCGCATATTCATCGCACGCGTTCAGGCAACCAGCCGGAAGGCGGCCCGCAAGCGGCACTCTGATCTAGAGCGCGAGCTGGCCGGCTACGCAACTCCGGCCGAACGGGGTGATCTTGAAGCGACTCTTGACCGATACCCGTACGGCACCACGCACGAGCTACGTGACATCCTCGCCCGTCAATCCATGGCAGATGAGATCCGGTCTCGTAACTGGTCAGGCACCCAAAGTTGGCGCGACTGAACTCACGCCCACCGGTGCGGATGGCGCATAGATGATCACCCTAAGGCCGCTTGACCTGGGTGGGCCTAGGTGGACTTGAACCACCGACCTCATCCTTATCAGGGATCATCGGCCACGCGCTACGTGCTGCAACCCATGTCGGCAGGCCTGTCGGTCTGTCTGGCGGCGTGTGCGCGGCCACCAGTAGGGCCCCGGCCGGAGCCGGAGCCCTACTGCCATTCTGCTTAGGGTTCGAGGTAAACGCCGAAGTTGGCGCCAAAATTGTACAGGTTGTGCGGCCTGACCTCGACGGTTCCAGTCGAGGAGCCGTCGCTGGTGGCCAGGATCTTGTGGTGGGTCCACCAGCTAGAGAAGCTTGACGCGCCGCCGCCGTAGGTGATTAGAACGCTGTCCCGGAAGGTCACCAGGTGGGTCTCGGCCGAAGGCGGGGTGTAAGTGAAGCTGCCCCACGGGGTGGCGGCGAATTCGGCGCCCACCCGGGCCTGGGTGTAGTTCTTGCCAGTGCCCGGCACGTACCCGCTATAGACCAATGAGACGCCCGTGGTGTTGTCATCGACAAAGAAGTGATCCCTGCCGGTGGAGAGGTCATAGGCGACGGTCAGGGTCATGTCGTCACCGGGGGCGAAGCTAACCGATCCATCGGTCCAGCGGGAGCCGACGTTGGGGCATTTCTGGGCACCGCTGGCGGCCGTGCTGCAGATAAGGGCATGGGTGGACCTGTTGAAGACGGCAACGGCGGCGTTGTAGTTGCCAGCCGTGGTGGAGTTAGATACCCCCAGCACCACCACTCGGTACTTCGTCCACAGCTGGGCCGATACCCCAAAGCCGGTCACCTCGGAGGCAAAGTTCGCCGCGTTGGGCAGCCGGACGCTGCTCTGGACGTACTGGAAGCGGGCCCCGGTAGCTGCGTAGCCGGCCTGTTCCGGTGAAAATGACGGCGGGCCGGTAGCTGCCACGGCGGGCGCGGCCAAGGCCAGCACCACCCCCACCGACCCCAGCGCGGACACAAGAGCGGCGACGACACGTGCTCGCATGGGAGGCCTCCTCCCCATTTGAACGAAGCCCGCTCCCTGCGGGCAACCGGACCGCGGCAGGCAGTCACATCGTCAGCGACGGGAACCCCTTTTCTGTTACAGCCCGGGGTGAATACCAAAGGATGAGTAAAGGGTAGGTATAGGTAGAGAAAAGGGGCGGACAAAGGGTGCCCCCGGGTCACCTCAAGGCCGGGCCCGTGCCCGGCATGCGCACACCCAATCCTGACCGACCATGTCCGGATGCCGGTCCGAAGACTCTGTCCGCAATGCCCCGAGCGTGCACCGGCAGCGTACATGAGGGTGACCGTAGGGCTTAAGGAGCCGGAGGCAGGACGGACAGTGGACAGAACACTGTAAGAACGAGCTGACGCAAGGCATCTGGACGAAAGCCGTGAGAGATCTGCCTCGCTGGCTACAGCGGCTCGCTGGAAGGGTCAGCCAGCACTGGCCGCCAGCAGTAGTCAAGCTGATTTGCAGGGCCAGCCCCAGGCGAATCCCCGCGCAACTGAGACCACCGAGCCGTGAACACCTGGCTGACAGCCGAATGCCCGCAGAACCTTGTAGGCCGGCCACAGCGCCATCGGCCCCCCGCCGCTGTTGATCTCAGCAGCGGCGCGGGCGGAGAAGTTCTGGTCGATCCACCCCGGGTCAGGGGTGACTCCCGGTTCCTGCACTGCTGACAGCACCTGATAGCGGCCGTGGCCGCCGGACAAGATCATGACTTCGTGGCCCATGTCCCCGCCATCGTCCATGAATACCTTGCTGCCGCGGTGGGCATAGTCGCCGCACGCCACATCCATTCCGACGCGCCACCGTGCACCATCTGACCGGATCTCCACGATTCCGGCATTGCACAGCCACCTGACCCGCTGGGCCTGGTAAGCCGCAAGGGGATACTCGCCATTGCGATCCCGGTAGGCCGGAGATTGCAGGTATGCGGTGATGGCAGGCAGCATGGCGCGCACATGTGCCCGGTCAAGAACCACCGCCGGCGCCCGAGCCGGCTTCGGTAGCCACACGCCAAGGCAGACGCCTGCGGTGACGATCGCGGCCAAACCAGCAATCATCCACCGCACCCCCCCAGGCCCCATATCTGGCCTTTCCCTTGCCCAGTATCTGGTGGATAACCCAAATATGCTCGCCTCGCGGCTGACCCTACCGCGACGGCCGCACGGCTGTGACCCGGCGGGCCTAAAGATCTTTAACGGCTGGGGTTACCGCGGTTGGAGGCCTAGCCCGGTCTTGGCGATGGGGCTGTGACTCGCCCCTTAAGATCCCTGTCCGGTTGGTGCTTACGCTCGCGTGCGCCGGGGGGAGAAGAAGACACCGGTGAGGCTGGCCGGGCGGTGGCGCAGCTCGCCGAGGACGGCTCCGCCGAGCAGGCGCCAGAACCCGTCGCGCGGGACGTTGCGGAACAGTGCGCGAACCCACTGGCGGTCCAGGCCGAAGTTCACGATCCCGGCGGTGACATCGACGAGATCTGCTTGCCGGACCAGCTCGACCTCCAGGCCCATGGCCAGCCGCGACCGCGGCGCGTGGTGCTGCTCGCAGGCGTCCATGCAGCGCTGCAGCCGCTCGGGCGGCCAGCCGAACGGCGCCAGCACCCGGTCGGCCAGGCGTGCGCCCTCGGTCACGTACGGGTCGCGGCTGGGGATGTACAGGCCGGCGTCGTGCAGCCAGCAGGCGCACAGCAGCAGCTCGCGGTCCAATGCCCGGTCGCCGGCCAGCCGCTCGGCGATCGCGAACTGGCGCAGGCAGTGCCGCTCCATCGGGCCGTTCGCTCCTGCTGCTGTGCGCAGCGCCTCCAGGGCCGCGTGGGCGGCCGGGGTGGTGGACAGCGCGTCGGCGTCCATGGGGGCGAGTCTAGGGGGCCGTGCCGACCCACCCGATGGCGGGCGGAACCGCCCACTGGGCCGGGCTACCGATGTGACCCCACCACCGCGGCGCGGCCTTTCACCGGCCGGTCCTGGACCGGAACCCCGTAGGCGTCCAGTTCCAGCTCCTGGTGGGTCTCCGGCTGGCCCGGCAGCAGACCCTGTGGCTGCTCGCCATCCCCCGGCTCGTCCGGGCTGGATGGATTGCCCGGGCCAGCGTTATCTGTGTTCATGCCTTCGTCCCCCTGTGCCTAGCCACAGCCACGGTCGCCTCACCGGTGTGCCAACTTGGACGCGTGACTGATGCCTGTGGTTGACCACTTGGGCTTGGCGTAGTTGGGCTGTCAGCTTGGGAAGTCTGTGGCGCTGCTGACCTGTCACCTGCAGATTCGATGACCTGCGGGCCTCTCGGCGCACTGCCCGCAGGTGACCGTGACTACCCGCGACTGCTCATCCGGTCGGCACGTAGCGGGCACGCTACTGAGTAGCGCCCGGACGATGCGTCAGTTCAGGCGGCTGCCGCGGCCGCGTATCGTTCGTGCCGCCCAACCGGTTCCGGTAGCGCCCCTTCTGGCCAGCCGGAGCCCGAGCCGGCGCGGCCATCCCGGGCCAGGTCGTCGATGTGGTTGGCGAGCAGAATGGCGCCATCTATCAGGAGGTCACGCTCGGTAGGAGTGATATCGCCCCGGTCCGCCTGCTCGCGGAAGATCGCGAAGATTTGCTGGAGTGCCGCATCAACGGTAAGCACGGTGATCACAGTTCCCACCTCCACCCCAGGCATACCGCCAGGGGTGCCCGGACGGTCATGGGCTTTGGTCCTTACTGTGAGCCTGCCTTATTGCCCATGAAGGATCAGCTACCGCACGCGCACCTGCATGACTTGGGGCAAATCCACGCCACCACTTTGCTTCTGCCCGGCGTCCCGGTGCATGTTGTCGCGGTCCGCCTGGGGCACGCCGACCCTGCTATCACCCTTTCGGGCCCAGGCCCACCCACACCGCCGAGGCCGCGGCCGCCGAAATCTTCGTCCACGCCGTGAAGCCCGCACAGTTCATAGCACGTATGTGGCACGGTGATCGTGCTGGCTGTCCAGTCGGATCCGCCGCCGGGCCGCCCAGCCCTACGAGCTATGCCAGGGTGCGGCGGAGGACGGCGGCGAAGTCCTTGGCCTCGCTCGCGAAACCGGCGTGGTTCCCGGGGAAGTCGATCAGCGGGGTGCCGAGGCGTTCGGCGAGCGCGGCAGCCGTGCGCTGGGCGAACTCGCCCTTGGATGTGGCGCCCCCGGCGGCGATGACCGTGGTCGGCGCGGCCTGCAGGGCTGCGAAGTCGGGCTGGTAGAGCGTGATGGGCAGCAGGCCGTGACCGAAGAAGCGCTCGCTGGTCGCCACCATCTCGGCCGACGGCGGCTGTGGCGCGGCGTCCTCGCCCTGGGGGCGTATGTTGATGCCGGTGAAGGTGAAGAACTTCTGCCACGCGGCGCCGATGCCGCTGTTGCGGTAGGTGTCGTAGATGTCGTGGATCTCGGCGCGGGCCTCCTCGGCTTCCGGCAGGAGCAGGGCGAGCGGGGGCTCGTGGGCGACGAGGGTTTGCACGTGGCCGGGGTGGCGGGCGGCCAGGGCGAGCCCGGTGACCGCGCCACCGCTGCTGCCGAACACGTGCGCGGGCCCATCGCCAACCGCCTCCAGCACCCGGCGTACGTCGTCGGCCAGCAGATCCGGCTCGGCGTCCTGGCCGCGGTCGTTGATTGTGCTGCGGGCGAAGCCTCGGGGGTCGTAGGTCACGACGGTGTAATCCTCGGCGAGCAGGGGCGCGATCGCGGCGAACCCCGAACTGCCCATGGGGTGGCCGATCAGCATGAGCGCAGGGCCCGAGCCTTGGACCTCGTAGTACAGGCGCGCGCCCGGAACGTCCAGCGAGTGACTCGTGGGCAACGACATTTCCAGATCACTCCTCGGTCGGGGGTTCGGGGATAGATAAGCCGACGCCCCCGAGGCTAACTCCACGTTCGCCAAAACGTGGAGCGCCGCCGACCCCTTCCCCGGGGCCACCGGGGGCTCAGCCCTTTACGGCTAGGCGGTCCACTCACCGGCCAGCCAGTCCGGCACCACCCGCAGCCCGTGGCATTCCGGGCACCGGGCCCCCCCACACCTTGCGCCCGTTGTCCACCCATCCACCGCGCCACGCCCGCGGCACCTGGGACAGTCCTGCACCGGCACGGTCTGCCCATCCATCTCAACCGCTGTAATCTCCACTACCGTCACCTCCGCACACGCAGCGTGATCAACCGCGACTTCCCCTCAACCCGGGCGGCGACGCCCAGCGCCGGGCGGCGATCGGTGCGGACGCTGCGGCGATCGGGTTGAGGAGCATCAGCGACCGCGGGGAGCGCCCTAATGGGTCGCCCGCTAGGCATGGCCCATGCGGCGCTGGATCGTTCGATCGGCCCCCCCAAACATGAGCTGGAGCATGGCTTGACGCAGGCCTGGCTCGATGCAGTGCCCGGCCCTTCGCGTGTCGTGAACATGCCGCCAGCACCCTTCAGGCTGGGCTATCCTACCCATATGCCAGGGTATCCGCGCCAAGAGAGAGATCTCCGGTGGCCCGAATCACCTATCGGTTTCAACGTCGCTGAAGAGCCCGACTGCCTCGACACGATGCTCACTGCGTTAGGTAAGTTGACATACCTCAGCGCATAGGTAAGATGGGAGTAAGAGGTCGGGAAGCCGACCGGGACTTACCTTAGGAGGTAGCCATGATGATCGATGTAACGGTCAAGATCCCAGAGGAGCGTGTGGGCGAGCTCTATGAGCTGGTCGGACGCTGGCTGTCCGGCGAGCCGCTTGAAGATGCGGTGGCCGACGCGCATGGCACCACGCCGAAGAACTGGGCGAACACCGATGATGACCTTGTGCTGGCCCGCGTGGCGTGGGAGAAGTTCAGCCCTCGCGCGAAGGCCCTGTTCTCGCTGTTGATGGACCATCCGGAGCACAAGGTGTCGGGCGCGGACCTGGCTGCGACATTGGACATTCCTAACGGCACGTCTGGTGTGGCCGGGGTGCTGGCGTGGCCTGCACGGCACTGCGCGGCTGTGAACAGGGTCGGGCCCTGGTGGTGGGAGTACGGCCCAGATGGCGACGGTGCTTACTACTGGGTCGAGCGCGAGGTCGCCGATCTGTTCAACAAGGTCCGGAACTGATCCAGCGCGAATGACCCGGGCGGCTTCTACCCCCGGGTCATTTGCTGCCCGACTCCACGTGACCCAGCAGCGCAGCACCGACTGCACTCACTCCGTGTCAGCAGGCGATCCTCTAATCCGTAGCTAGTGGCAGCACGGTCGCTGAAGGTCTCTGCGCCAGCGGCGAGGGCTGTGGCGGTCGCGTGCGGTCGGCAGAAGGCGTCCTGGTTGCTGCACCCATTGTTGCATCGTCGTGACAGTCTGAGGATCACCGATGTAGACGAGGGACGAGCGGGCGCAGGGGATCTCCTGCTGTGCGCGGAGGCTCCCTGCTCAATCCGCTCAGCGAGTTCCCTTGGCACGGAAACCCGCGGAGGTTCGGATGGCCAAGTACGAAGAGCGTAAGGTTCCCCTCGGGGACCCTGCCTATGGGGCACCCGAGGTGACCGTGCGCCGAGTGGACCTGGTCTTCGGGAAGATCCCTCTGAGCGACGCACACCTCAGGCCGTATTTGGCTCTGGACCGTCGGGTCATGATAGGGCATTTGGACGAGCCAGCTGAAGTGATTGTCCACTGTGTTGACCATGATGTCCTCGTCGATGGCGTCACGTGGGGGGAGCAGTGAAGCCACGAGGGACCGACCGTACGAATGGTGTCCCGAGTGCGGGCAACTCCGCGCTGATCACGCTCCAGCGGAGGAGGAGCTGCGTGCAGCGGACGAGGCCAGGAAGGACGCCCACGCCGCACGTTATCCCGTCTCAAGACGCTGGGATGAGAGCGAAGCCCACTACTCAGAGCGGCTTGCCCGAGCCAAGGCGATGGTGGGTAGGCAATTCTCGCAGGACATTGAGGCGGCGCTGACCAAACTCACGTCAGATCCTGGTGCTAGCGGGCTGGATGTGCTCGCCGAGATGATCAGTTCCCGGTACGGCGATCAGGAGCTTGACGTGATAAGGGCCATTGTGGCACGTCGGCGTCGGCTGCTGAAGCGTAAGCGCTCGGTCGGCTCGCGTGATATCTGAGTGCGATTGCCGTCCAGGCGCGTTGGTGTCGGTTGTGGGTGTCACGCGGTCCGCTGAAGGCTGGTTGCAGCCCGGCAACCTAGCTACGCCATGTATAAGGACTGCGCTGCTGAAGGCTACCGTCTGTTGCTTGTGCGTGATCCATACAACGGTTGCTTCTCAGGAGGCAATCAGTTCGCATGCGGTGAGCTGCAACCCTTGGCCGTGCTGTTAGCGACCTCGTTATATGACGATCCAACGGCCGAACTGCATGAAGACGCTTCGGCAAGGCTCCGTGAGCATCTCGCTTTCCCCGGCTGCTCGATCTTGCGCCGGTCCTTGCCCGGCGTCCGGTGTGCGCGGCTACCAGGATCCCGCTGGCGGCCACGAGGAGGGCGCCGTGGCCAATCACAGAGCGCGATCGGTTTCTCGGGATGCTGCGCTGCGGATCGGCTGCCGAACGCCTAATACACGGCGTGCCTCTGGCCGACGGAGGCATGCCCGGCCCCCCGCGGCGATCCGCGGCGAGGCCGCGCGCTGCGGAATACCGGGGTCGGCGGCGGCCGGTTCCGCGTCCGGTCATCAGCGATCTCCTCGGCGAGTCCTTGCCGTCTGCCTGACAGGCCCGCCGGACCCGCTCCCCGGCGATCACACCGAACCAGGCTCGCTGCCGGGCGCCACCGCTGTCGGGGCCAGGGACTGGCACAAGCGCGGTAGCGTTGCGGCGCCCCGCCACGCGGCGCACGCCATCGCGGGAAGCTAGCCCGCCGAACTGGTGACCGCTGCTCACCGGGACCGGGCGGCTGGGGTGGCTGGGCAGCTTCGGGCGGGCTGGGCAGTCGGCCGCGTCAATCTGGCCCGCGGGTACCGGGCTACGTCCGGGTGTGCGCAGTGCACGATCAGGACGGTCTGGCCCGGCCCGCCGATCAGGCAGGTAATCGCCGGGCCGGGGGCGTCCTGTGCGTCCGCGGTGAGGACGGCGACGGTCACGTGGCGGGGCAGCTGCGCCGGACCGCCCGCACCGGGGAGCCGGGCCTGCGCCTGCCGCCCTTTGGCACTCTGGGCGGCTGCAATCCAGCTCTGTCGCTCTGGCTCGGTCAGCGCGAGCGCGTCAGCCAGCAGCCTCACCGTGTCCGGGCGCGGTGACCGTGCCCGGCCGGTTTCAAGGTTACGCACCGTGCGCTCGCTCAGTTCGGCCCGCGCCGCGAGCTGTTCCTGCGATAGGCAGGCCCGGTGCCTGAACGCTCGCAGGAGTGCACCGAACGAGCCATCCGGCGGCGGGGCGCTGGCCAACTGCTCCATCTTTTCCTCACTGGCATTCCAGGACCATCGGTGATGCCCCTTTGTGACCGCATTGCGGGGCTGCCCGGCCCTGCC
>WNFX01005788.1_pt1 | contig 18353 bp, 13 predicted proteins | sample 5400111 | NCBI WGS metagenome assembly WNFX01 (sample SAMN13153363, study PRJNA577476) | soil metagenome | isolation source: 40 cm soil or saprolite under grassland replicate 1 | place: USA:California | collected 2016-06-15 | reverse complement strand
CGGTGAGGAGGTCCTCTCGCACGGTGAGCTCGGCGACGAGGCGGTCCTTGGCGGCCTCCACGAAGCGCGCGCCCAGCAGCGCGGTCAGGGTGCCGCGGTGATGCTCGTTGAGGATCTCCGGGTCGATGCGCAGCTCGGGCTCGGGTGCCACGGGTCTCTCCGGGGCCGACGTTCAGGCGGGGCGCTGCTTGCGGCGCTCGCGGTCGGCGAGGGCGTCCTGCACGGCATGGTGGAGCTCGATGGGGCGCACGGGCTTGAAGAGCACGGTCTCCACCCCGAGCTGACGGCAGCGTTCCCGGTCTTCGGCCTGGAGCCCCCAGCCCGTGATGAAGATCACCGTCACGTGAGGGTCGGACGTGCGCACTCGCTCCGCCACGTCCCAGCCTGTCAGCCCCGTCATCCCGAGATTGCACAGGACGAGGTCGAACCCGCCGGGCACGAAGACCCGCACGGCCTCGGTGCCGCTGGACACGGGCAGGACGTGGTGGCCGGCTTCGTTCAGCATCTCGCCCAGGATGTGCATGACGGGAAGCTCGTTGTCCACGAGCAGGATGCGCCCACGCAGCCGGCCTTCTGTTTCTATGAGCATGCGCGGCTGATCCCCTTCGGGGGTGCCGACGGGCAGCACGATGGTGAACACGGTGCCGCGCCCGGGCTCGCTCTCCACGCGCATCTCGCCGCTGTGGCGCTGGATGATCGAGTAGGAGACGGAGAGCCCCAGGCCCGTGCCCACCTCACCCTTGGTCGTGAAGAACGGATCGAAGACGCGCTTGCGCACGTGCTCGGGCATGCCCATGCCCGTGTCGGCCACGGCGAGGACGACGTGCTCGCTGCCCTCGGGGCGCGTGGAGATGCTGAGGGTGCCGCCCTGCGGCATGGCATCGATGGCATTCAGGACCAGGTTGGTGATGACCTCGTTGAGCTCCGACGGCCGGCCCATGACGGCGGGCAGCGGCGTCAGGCGCAGGTCGAGCCGCAGGGGCACGCCGCCCTTGGCCACACGCTCTTCCCATCGCGGCCGCGTGATGGCGATGGCGTCCTGGACCACCTGGTTGAGCTCGACCGAGATGAAGGGCTCGTCGGGCCGGAGCCGCGCGAACTTCTGGATGCGCCGCACCGTCTCTGCCCCCCCGGTGGCGGCCGTCTCGATGACGGAGAGACCGCGCTTGACCACTTCCGTGTTGGACAGGTTCTTGCCCATCAGCTGGGAGTAGCCGAGGATGGCCTGGAGCAGGTTGTTGAAGTCGTGCGCGATGCCGCCCGCCACCTGCCCGAGGGCGGTGAGCTTCTCGGACTGGTGCATCTGCGTCTCGAGCTCGCGCTGGGAGGTCATGTCGCGCACGATGGCGAGGAGCCCGTCGATCTTGCCCTCGCGTCCCGCCACCCCGGACAGCGTCACCGCGAGGGTCAACTGCTTGCCATCGGCGTTCTTGGCGCTGAGATCGAAGGCGGCCACGGGCTTCTCCCCGGAGAGGGCCAGGCGTGCCGCCCGCTCGTACTGCTCGGGGAAGACGCCGCGCAGCGACTTGCCGATGGCCTGTGCCGCCGTGTAGCCGAAGATCTTCTCGGCGGCCGGGTTCCAGCCCGTGATGCTGCCCTTCCGGTCGAAGGAAATGATGGCGTCGCCCGCGGACTTGACGAGGCGCTCGAGCGAGCGCTTGGTCTCGGCCACCTCGGTGTAGAGGCGCGAGTTGCGGATGGCCACGGCGAGCGAGTCGGCAAGCATGTCGAGCAGCTCGCGCTCGCGAGGATCGATGGGCCGGGCGCTCGATCGGTTGGCGACCACGAGGAAGCCCACGGTGGCCCCGGCGTCATGAATGGGGCACACGATGGCGCCGTCGGCCTGGACGCCATCGGGCAAGGAATCGCCCAGGTACACCGAGGCCTCGTCGTAGCCCAGCGACTCCTTGAGCTGGGTGGTGATGCCCTCCGTCAGCTCCCCCAGCTCGAGCTGGCCCAGGATGCCGCGTGAGATCTCGCGCAGGATCGACAGCTGCGTCACACGCAGCGACTGCTCGGCCTGCTCGCGCCGCGCCTCCTCTTCGAGGGTGCGCGTCTTGGTCGACAGGGCGCGCATCTCGTTGACGAGGGTGGACAGCTGGTTGCTCTTGCCCAGCTCCGCCTGGCGCCGGGCGAGGGCCCGCCGCACCGTCTCCTCGAGATCCATGCGGCTGAACGGCTTGATCAGGTATTCAAACGCGCCGTGAGTGAGGGCGTTCTTCACCGTGTCCAGGGAGGCGTAGGCCGTGATCATGACGGCCTCGATGGTCGGATCGATGGCCTTGATCCGCCGCAGCAGCTCGATGCCGTCCATCTTCGGCATCTTGATGTCCATGAAGACGAGATCGGGGTTGAAGCCGGGCAGCGTCTTGAGCGCCGTCTCCCCGCTGTCCGCGGTGGCGATCTCGTAGCTCGGCTTGAGGATCATCCGCAGGGACTCCCGCGGACCGATCTCGTCGTCCACCACCAGGATGCGGGCGCGATCGCTCATGCGTGTGTCGCCGGCAGCACGGCCGTGAAGGTGACCTCGGCCCGGCCCTGCTTGACCTCGAGCTGCCCGCTCAGGGCCTCCAGGATGCGCTGGCTGACGCAGGGCCCCACGTCGATGAGGTTTTCCTGTACGACCTGGATGGGATCGAAGATGGCCAGGAGCTCGTCGGGGCGGACCTCCGCGGTCCGGGAGGCGACGGTGATGCGCAGATGCTCCTCGGAAGCAGGATGCGACACGGCCACGGCGATCTTGGCGTCCTGGCCCGGGGTCCGGCGCAGGAGGTACCAGATCAGGTAGGCCACGGCCTTCTTGAGCATGGCTCGGTCACCCTTGACGAGGAAGGCGTGGCCCTCGTACGAGAAGTTCACCGTCACGAGCTTCTGGGTTGTCTCGTCGGTGAAGGTGAGGAGGCGCGCGGCGGCGGGGCCGGCCGGCATCTCGGGCACGCCCATCTCGACCAGACACTCTTCGATGGCCGTCCGCATGTCGACGATGTCGCGCTTGTAGTCGCCTTCGTTGACGAGGGCAGCCAGCTTGTCGAAGAGCTGCACGAGGCGACGCACGTCCCGCCCCACCACCGCCGTGAAGTGCTGGCGGAAGCTCACGTCGTCGTAGCGCTCGCCCAGCAGCTCCATGAAGGCGTTGATGGAGACGAGGGGGTTCTTGATCTCGTCGGCGATGCGGGCCACGACCCGGGTGAGGAGCTGGAGCTGCTCGGCGGAGCGCCGCTCCTGGGCGAGCTGACGCTGCGCCGTCATGTCCTCGAAGACCACCACCGCGCCCATGGGGGCCGCGCCCTCGCCCATCACGGGGTACGTCGACACCTCGAGGGGCAGGCTGCGCAGGGCGAGCTGGATCTCGCTGCGGGTGACGGAGCTGCCGCGCGAGAGCGATTCGTAGAGGAGATCGCCGAGGGGCGAGGGCAGGACGCGGAGATCTCGGTTGAGCGCGTCCTTGGCGGCCATGCCCAGGATCTCCTCGGCCCGCCGGTTCATCATGACCACGCGCTGCTCGGGGCCGATGGAGATGACCCCGCTCGACATGCGCTGCAGGATGCGCTCGGTGAATTCCTGCTGGTACTGGAGCTGGTGATGAACACGGATGTCGCGGATGGCCGTGGCGAGCGGGCTGGCGAGGTTGAAGAGCGTCTCGACATCGCGCCGGTTGTACGTGCCGCCCGTGATCCGCTGGCCGAGGAGCAGGATGCCCACGAGCTCGCCGTGGGAGGCGAGGGGAATGGCGACCACGGCCTGCAGTACGGCCATCTCGCGGGCGATCTCCCGCCCCGCCACTTCCGTCGCGCGCGCCTGGGCCTCGTCGATCTGGATCAGGCGTCCCTCGGTCATGAGCCAGAGGGGCAGCCCGCTGTCGGCCGAGAGGCTGACGGAGTCGACCAGGTGTGGCGCGAGGCCTCGGGAGGCCCGCACGCGGTACTGGCGGTCCTCGGTCAACGTGCCCAGGGCCACGGGCCGCCGGGCCGTGCGGAGGGCTGCCACCTCCTGCAGGAGGAGCAGCTTCTCGTCCGCCTGGCGAAGCACCCCGCGCAGGTGCGGGGTGGTGAAGGGCTGGAGGAGGGCGAAATCCGCGCCCTCGACGGCCAGCTCGTCATCCGGGGTGAGCCCGTCGGCGGGCAGGATGCACACGATGACCGCGGTGGGTCGAAGCTGGCGCGCCTTGGCGATGAAGCTCTCGAGGTCACCGGACGGGCTGGCCACCTGCTTCAGGATCAGGTCCACCTCGGTGAGCCGGAGGGTTCGGAGGGCGTCGTCGTCCGTCCGGGAGGGAAAGATTGAGCAGTCGCTGAGGACCCGCAGCAAGCGAGCCCCGAGCGCGTCGTCCTCCGAGACGAGGAGGACGGTTCTCACGCGGGCACTCGGGTTCGCTCGACGAGGAGCGTAGAGTCGTCCCCATCCGAGAGGTCGGCCACTCGTACGGTGAACTCGTTGTGAGTGTCCATCGCTGCGAAGGCATTTAAGCACAGGTTCAAGAAAAGTTGCTCCAACTGAGACGCACTGCCAGGCGCGGGCCAAGGGCTGCTATCTATCCGGCGCAGGCGGATGCTGCCCGTGTCGAGTTGGGGCTGCAGCAGCTCGAGCGCGTCACGGATGGGCCTGATAGCCACCGAAATCATAGTGTCAATGACCGGATACCCTACTCTGCGCAAGCTCCATAGCTCCTACAGCAGCAGGGAATTCAACCACTATCGTCGTTCCCTGACCCTTGATGTTATTTTCTGCACGGATCGATCCTCGGTGGGCATCAGTGATGCTGTGACAAATCGCGAGCCCAAGACCCGAGCCTCGACTCTTCGTTGTGAAGAATGGGTCGAAGATCTTCGGCTTAATCGCGTCCTGAACTCCAGGGCCGGTGTCAGATACTTCTGCGGTGATCCAGTCCCCGGTGGTCCTCTCGGCGATCCGAACCCTCACCGTAAGGTCGCCTCCTTGTCCCATAGCCTCGATCGCATTTAGGAACAGGTTTAAGAAGAGCTGTTTGAGCTGATCGGACACCACCGAAACAAATTGCGGGGCATCTGGGAGGTACCGATGCACCGTCGTCCCAGACTGTTCAAACTGAGCGCGTAGAAGTGAGAGTGTTTCGAGGATCGGTTCGCGTATATCGACCGGGCCGATCCCTTCGCGTGAAGGAGCTGCAAGATCCCGGAGTCTTCCGACAAGTCCATCAATGCGGTCGATTTCCTTAATGACTACCCCAGAGAAGTCGTCCCGGAAGTCAGAGTCAGAAAAGCGCTCCGGAAGAAGCTCAGCGAACGTCTTTATGGCGACAAGCGGGTTCTTGATCTCGTGAGCAATTCCAGACGCTAGGGTTCCCAGCGATGCCAGACGCTCTGCCCGTCGCTTCTCACCCTCGAGCGCCTTAACATTGGATAGGTCGCTGAAAACGATTAGAGCTCCGATGATGCCTCCGCGATTGTCCCTTAGAGCGGAACTTGAGCATACGAGCGGTGTTCTCCCGTGTCCTGAACCAGGGAGCGTTGCTTCTTCCTGTAGTCGAGGTTCACCATCGGCAAGAGTGGCTCGAAGTTGCCCAGCGAGCGCCCGAGGCAGCTCGTCGACCTTCATAGTTTGAAGGACTTGTCGCGGAAAACCTGTGAGCCGTTCCGCCGTGGAGTTCGACAAGACGACACTGCCGTTTTGGTCGATCGTGACAACACCGCTGTCCATTGTTCGGAGGATGTTCTCCACGTATTCGTTGACCAAGACCACTTGCTGATATAGCTGCGCGTTCCTGACGGCTATCGCGGCTTGATTTGTGATCGTGGTGAGAAGTTCGACGTCTTCGACGAAATATGCGTCTCCCGAGAGCTTCCGCCCTAATACAATGAATCCGATCAGCTGATTTTCTGAGAACATCGGAAGCACGAAGTCGCCCCGAAGCTGTATCAAATCCGCCACTGCCGCGTGCGCCTCCTCACCATCCCAAGACCTTCCCATTTCGTCTCTGAGCAGTGGTCGCCGGATGATCCCAAGAAATGATGGGAGGGGACTGTTTGATTGGATAGTTTTGTATTTCTCATTATCAGGGCTTTCATTGAAAGCACGTTCGACGGCACGGCTAAACGTGTTGCCTCCGGGCCCGCAAACATAAACGGATATGAGATCAGGCCGCAGGGTCTGCTGGGCGACATTGCAGACATACTCAAGGAGAGACTGGAGGTCTAGATTGGCTCCGATCGTCCGGCTGGCCTCACGAACGATTTGCTGGTAGCTATACCTCTCGCGATAGAGATATCTGTCCACAGAATTCTGGATCCAGCCCTTTAGGGGTTGGAATGCAAGCGCGACTGCGAGTGCGATTACAACCTCGGTAGCGAGGGGAATGTCGTGACGGTTCACACCCATCAAGCGAGTTAGCATGGCCAGTAGAGCTGCGAACACACCTCCTGCCACGCTGGCTGCGATTAGGTAGACAATACCCCGTCGAACAACAAGCCGGATGTCCATCAGACGGTGACGAATGATGGCGTGAGCCGAAAAGGAGACCACAAGAAGAGCAAAGTATGGGCCAAGAACGCTATATGTAGAGGTCTTCGTAACGAGTGGTATGAGCAAGTTAGTCGTAATGGCGCCCACCCCACCGAGCAAGATCCCGAGGAGCAGATACCAAAGTTGGAGACGTTTCAAACCTGACGACGACCGGATGGTCCTCCAAAGGGTGAAGAGCGCGAACAAAAAACAAGCCAAAAAATAGAGTCCAAATGCCCTGTGAAGCGGGCCATACACAAAATTTGTACGACCTGACGTGACTTGCGCCCCAGCCACGATCCAGGCCGTCAGCGACGAGCACACAAAGAGGGCGCAGAATACTCCAGGTATGAATGCCAGAGAGCTTCTCGTGTGCTGATCATCGGAGAACGCGCGAAAGAATGACAAAAGCGAAAAGGGAATGCAGGATGCGAACGCAAATCCGAGGCGTCCGAGCCAAATCGTGACTGTGGGATCCTGAGAGGACAACGAGAGGTAAATGCTCACAATCCAACCTGCAATCGCGAGGGCTGACAATGCAAAGCGCCTGTTCACGGCCGCTCGGCGATTATTGAAAAGCACAAGGAACGCCAAAGCCAACAGCGCGATAAACAGAACGAGGATGCCGAGACCCTGAAGGGTCATGACCTTTGCCGCTAATCCAATGTGTCGAGACGCCGAATCACCAACGCCGACACACTCCCTCCAAAGCTGTGGCCGTTCATCAACACACGACGAATACGGGCCGTACGAGTGACGTTTGGAACGTAGTCAAGATCGCACCGAGGATCTGACACTTCCTGGTTAATCGTAGGAGGCACCTGCTGGTGTTGGATTGAGAGACATGCCGCCACCGTCTGAATCGCTCCTGCAGCAGAAACCGGCTGGCCTATCATCGATTTTATAGAAACGACTGGGATCTTGTAGGCGTGAGCGCCTAGTGCCTCCTTGAAAGCGTTCGAATCACACACGTCGTAGTCAGGAAGAGAACTTCCATGAGCGTTTATGTGATCAATGTCTGAGGGAATGAGATTCGACGCCCGGATTGCTCCGCTAATTGCCCGGGCCAGCATCTTGCCGGACAAGTCTCCCTTCCGCATGCCGACAGCCTCACTAGCGCCCTCATGACCGAGAACCTCGGCATAGATATGAGCTCCACGATCTAGAGCGAAGTCGAGTTCCTCGAGCACAAGCGTGCCTGCGCCCTCGGCCATGACGATTCCATCTCGGAGTGCATCGTACGGTCGGGAAGCTTTCTTAGGAGCGTCATTCCGCTTCGTGAGCGCTCCGAGTGCGCAAAACGCGCCAAATGCCAACGGGAAAATAGGTGCATCACACGCCCCAGCAACTGCTACCTTCACCTGGCCTGAGCGAATCTGGGTTGCCGCAATTTGTATGGCATCGAGTCCAGTGCAACAATTAGACGATACTGAAATTGCGGGACCGTGAATTTGAAACTCGATCGCAAGATAGCTCGAGGGCGCATGCGGTGGATATTCCAGGGCTGACCAGGAGTCGATGGACTCCGGCCCCTTGTTCAATAGAATCTCCATGGCGTCTGCGGCAATATCTCCACCGCCTGCGACTGAGGTTCCATAGCAAATAGCTGCTTGGCTAGATAGCGACGGAGTAATCGCTAGGCGGGCGTCTTCTAGACCCATCCGTGTCGCAGCAACTGCGAACTGGGAGAAACGCCCCATCGTCCGAGCCCTTCGAACATTAATGAAGTCGAACGGCCTAAAGTCTTTCACTTCAGCGGCGATATGGCATGGGTATGTAGACGGGTCGAATGCGGTGATGTAGTCCACGCCGGACTTGCCGGCTATGAGGGCATCCCAGAAGGCATCCTTGCCGATGCCGTTCGGCGCGACGACCCCGAGGCCAGTAATCACCACCCGACGGGTCTTCTGCATGCGTCTGCTTTCTCCCTCCGACTCTGGTTGGAAGCTCCCATAAGGGTGGGGCGGGAGGGGACTAACGTACCATAAATACAGGGGACTCCGAGCATTGCGGCCTTTGGTCCATGTCGGTAGAATGATCGGCATCTATGAGCGGAAAGCTAACGCGCCGGGCATTCCTGGCCGCTCCCCTGCCTCTGCTGTTGGCTCCCCGGCTTGCCTGGGCCCAGGCCCCGGCCAAGAATCTCCAGCGTCGGGTGTACGACTTTGCCGTCGATGTCGGCGTAATGTGGGACTTTTTCACGTTCGCCGTGGCGGGCACCGTGACGGAGGAGATCGATCTGGCTGCCGGTCGTTACCGCATGGTGCTTGCAGGGGAGGGCAGTAGCATTACGGCTCATACCGAGGCGAGCGGGGTAATCCGAGAGGGTCGGTTCGTGCCCGTCGAGACCCATAGCCGGAGCACCATCCGTGGCCGTGAAGGCACGCTGCACCTTCTCTACGATTACGATCGGGGAACCGTCGAATACCACTCGGTGGGCCACACGTTCTTCCTCGGCCGGCGGCGGCAGGTGGACGATACCCTCAAGCTGCCGGCGGGCCAGCGCGTGGACGACCTGCTTTCCGCCGAGCTCAACCTGGGCGCCAACAAGCTCGACCAGGACCCGGACGGCACCTACCGGACCCTCATCGTTCGACGCTCCCGGGCAGAAAACGAAGGGCCCGACGACGTCTCGCCAAGCGGCTACCGCGCCGAGCTGGTCCCCCTCCGTTTTCGACTCACGCCGGATGCCGCGACCGGCCGGCTCAACGCGCTGATCGACATCACGGGCTTCTCCTCATGGGCGCGCCGGAACGAGCCCGCGCGCGTCACCTTCACCCCCGACCGGCGGCTCGAGACGGTCCAGTCGAAGCTCATCCTCGGCACCACCCTCAAGGTTCGCATCAAAGCCGCGGCCTAGGAGGTCGACCATGGGCCACGACCTCGTCGGATTGGGCGAAGTCATGCTGCGCCTGGCCGCGCCGCCTCCGCTTCGCCTCGATCAAGCCCTCTCGCTCGACGTGCAGATCGGCGGCTCCGAGGCCAACGTGCTGGCCGCGGTGTCCCGGCTCGGCCTGCGCACGGGGCTCATCACGGCGCTGCCCGCCGAGCACGCGTGGGGCGATCGCACGGTGCGAGAGCTGTGGGGACACGGCGTGGATTGCGCCGGGGTCCTGCGGCGGCCGGGCAGTCGGATGGGTCTGTACTTCCTCGAGTACGGCCCGCCCCCGCGCGCCGTGCGCGTGCTCTATGATCGGCGGGAATCGGCCCTGAGCCAGCTCGTGCCGGACGAGGTGGATTGGGGGCTCGTGCGCGACGCGCGGATGGTGCACCTGTCGGGGATCACCCCGGCCTTGGGAGAGAATCTGCGGGCCGTCATCCGCCGGGCTTGCCGGGAGGCCCAGGAGGCCGGCGTCCCCATCTCTTTCGACGTCAACTATCGATCGCGCCTGTGGTCGGCCAAAGAGGCGCGCGATTTCCTCGCGGAAGTCCTGCCCGCCGTCCGTTATCTCTTCATCGGGTCCGATGATGCCGCGACGGTCTTCGAATTGGCGGGCACGCCGGAAGCCATGCTGAACGGACTCAGGAAGATCGCGCCGGCGGCGACCATCGCGCTCACGCTGGGCGAGGCGGGCTCGGCGGCCCTCGCGGGGTCGGTCGTCCATCGCCCCTCGCGGCTCTACACCGTCACCACGGTGGATCGCGTGGGGGCGGGGGATGCCTTTGCCGCGGGCTTTCTCTGGCGCGTGCTGACCGGGCGCTCGGTGCAAGAGGCCATCGACGCGGCCACGGCGCTGGCCGCGCTCAAGTGCACCATCTGGGGCGACATCGCGCTTGTTCGAGCCGTCGAGGTCGAAGAGCTCCTGGCGTCGGCGAGCACCGAGATTCGTCGCTGACCGTCGGGCGCCGGCGCGTCCCGACTCCCTGCTTGTACGCCGGTGCTATAGTGCCCGCAAGGGAGGAATCTCGCTCGTGAGAACCATCGCGCTGCTCGCCGTCTCGAATGTCTTCATGACCTTTGCCTGGTACGGCCACCTGAGGTTTCGACAGGCCCCGCTGTACCTCGTCGTTCTCGTCAGCTGGGGCATAGCCTTCTTCGAATATTGCTTCCAGGTGCCTGCGAACCGCTTCGGATACGGCACCTTCACCGCCGCCCAGCTCAAGATTATCCAGGAAGCGATCACCCTCGCGGTATTCGTGGTCTTCTCCCTGCTTTATCTCAAGGAAGCTTTCCGGTGGAACTACGCGGCGTCCTTTGCCTGCATCCTGGGCGCCGTCTACTTCGCCTTCCGGTTCTGATGGCGGAAGCCCCGCGCGGCGCCGAGCGCATCCTGGAGGGGCTGACGGAGCCCCAGCGCGAGGCGGTCACGCATGGGGCGGGGCCCCTTCTCATCATCGCGGGCGCGGGCACCGGCAAGACCACGGTGATCACCCGGCGCATTGCCCATCTCATCGCCACACGCCAGGCGCGCCCCTCCGAGGTGCTCGCGCTGACCTTCACGGACAAGGCCGCGGCCGAGATGGAGGAGCGGGTGGACACGCTCGTGCCCTACGGCTATGCCGATGTGCAGATCTCGACCTTTCATGCCTTCGGCGACCGCTTGATCAAGGAAAATGCGCTCGAGCTTGGTCTCACGCCCGATTTTCGCGTGCTCACCCGCGCCGAGCAGGTGATCTTCGTGCGCGATCATCTCTTCGAGCTTCCCCTCAGGCACTTCCGGCCGCTGGGCGATCCCACACGGCACATCCAGGCCCTGATCACGCTCTTCAGCCGTCTCAAGGACGAGGACGTGGGGCCCGAGGAGTACCTGACGCACGCCGAGGGTTTGCTGGCCGCGGCCGCGGACGAGGCGGCGCGGCTCGAGGCCGAGGAGCACGTGGAGCTCGCGCGGACCTTCGCCCAGTACCAGACGCTGATGGCCAGGCTCGGCCAGATCGACTTCGGCGACCAGATCGTCGAGGTCCTGCGGCTGCTCCGCACGCGGGCGCACGTGCGCAAGCGGTGCCAGGATCGCTACCGCTTCGTGCTCGTGGACGAGTTCCAGGACACCAACTACGCGCAGTTCGAGGTGGTGAAGCTTCTGGCCGCCCGGCATCGCAACGTGACCGTGGTGGGGGACGACGACCAGGCCATCTTTCGCTTCCGGGGCGCTTCCATGAGCAACATCCTCGATTTCGGCCGGACGTATCCCGACGCCAAGAAGGTGGTGCTGCTGGAGAACCGGCGCTCGCCGCAGGCGGTCCTCGACGCGGCCTACGAGCTGATCCAGCACAACAATCCTGACCGCCTCGAGGTCGCCCAGGACATCGACAAGAAGCTCGTCTCCCGAGGGCCCGACGGCGCCCGCCGGGAGGGCGTGCCGCCGAGACATCTCGCCTTCGACACGGTGTCGAGCGAATCCGATCGGATCGCCGAGATGATCGTCGAGGAGCACGGGGCGGGGCGTCCCTACCGGGAGATGGCCATTCTCGTGCGCGCGAACAACGATGCGGACATCTTTCTTCGCGCCCTCAACCTGCGGGGCGTCCCGTGGACGTTCTCGGGCAACGCGGGGCTGTATGGACGGCCCGAGATCCGGCTGCTCATCGCCTTCCTCCGCACGGTCGCCCATCCGGACGATTCCGTGAGCCTGCATTACCTGGCCTCCTCGGACATCTACCAGGTGCCGATCTTCGACCTGACCGAGTGCGCCACTTATGCCGACCGTAAGAACCGCTGGCTCTTCCACGTGCTCCGAGTGGTGCCCGACGAGGTGCGTGTGGGCGAGGAGGGCGCGGCGGCGATTCGCCGGCTCATCGCCGACCTCGAGCGCTACATGGAGCTGGCGCGCGAGACGCCCACGGGCGAGCTGCTCTACCAGTTCCTCGTCGACTCGGGCTTGATGACCCGCTACGCCAAGGCCCCCGCCGAGCAGGAGCAGGAAGTGCAGAACGTGAGCAAGTTCTTCACGCGCATCCGGGACGCTGCCCGGGTGCTGCAGTACGACAACATCCGCGAGTTCGTGAACCACCTCGACGCGCTGATCGACGCGGGGGAGGACCCGGCGGTGGCCGAGGCGGACACGGACACGCCGGCCGTGCCCGTGCTGACCGTGCACAAGGCCAAGGGGCTCGAGTGGCCCGTCGTGTTCCTCGTCAACTGCGTGCAGAACAAGTTCCCCTCCGTGCGCCGCTCGGATGCCATCGAGATGCCGCCGGGCCTGATCAAGGACACGCTGCCCACGGGGGACTTCCACCTCCAGGAAGAGCGACGTCTCTTCTACGTCGGGATGACGCGGGCCAAGGAGGCGCTCTACCTCACGAGCGCCGAAGACATGGGCGGCAAGAAGAACTGGAAGGCCAGCCAGTTCATCCTGGAGGCCCTCCGGCTGCCCAAGGACGCGACCCGCCCGTTCAAGGCGCGGGCCGCGGAGGAGCTTCAGCGCCATGCCTCGCCGCCCGCGCACGAGGGCGTCTTCGCCGATGCGCTGCCGCCGGATGCGGAGCTCACGGTCAGTCACCACCAGGTGGACGACTACGTCACCTGCCCGCTCAAGTACCAGTACGTGCACATCAAGCGCATCCCCCTCCGCCAGCATCACAGCGTGGTGTACGGCAGCGCGCTCCACAAGGCCGTGGAGTTCTACCTGAGGCGCCGGGGCGTGGGGAACTTCACCTCGCTCGAGGACTTCCTGAAGGCCTTCGACGATGCCTGGCGCAACGAGGGCTTCCTCACGCGCGAGCACGAGGAGCAGCGCAAGCGCGCCGGGGTGGAGGCGCTCACGCGCTTCTATCACGAGGAGGAGGCCTCGGGGCAGAAGCCCAGCGAGGTGGAGCGCGAGTTCGGCTTCGCCCTGGGGCCGACGAAGGTGCGCGGGCGATTCGATCGCGTGGACGAGACGCCCGAGGGCCTCGTCATCGTCGACTACAAGTCGAGCGACGTCACGGAGCAGAAGAAGGCCGACCAGCGCGCGAAGGACAGCCTCCAGCTCAAGATGTACGCGCTGGCCCAGAAGGAGATGACGGGCCGGCTGCCCGCGCGCGTGGAGCTCCGTTTCCTGGAGTCCGGGCTCGTCGGGAGCTACAAGCCCGTGGACGAAGACCTGGACGAGGCCCGCGAGACCATCCTGGCCGCGGCCGGCGGCATCCGCGCGCGGCGCTTCGACGCCACCCCCGGTTACATGGTCTGTCGCTATTGCGCCTACAACCAGATCTGCCCCAGCACCGCCACCCGCGAGTAGGAGAGGAGCGAGCATGAAGATCAAGGCCAACGGCATCGAGATCAACTACGAGAAAGAGGGCAGCGGCCCCGTGGTCACGCTGAGCCATTCGCTCGCCTGCAACCTGCACATGTGGGACGACCAGGCCAAGGCCCTCGCCTCCCGGTACACCGTGCTGCGCTTCGACACGCGCGGCCACGGGCAGACGAGCGCTCCCACCGGGGCCTACTCGCTCGATCAGATGGCGGAGGATCTCAAGGGGCTGCTCGACGGGCTCGGCATCGCGCAGACGCACTTCGTCGGGCTCTCCATGGGCGGCATGATCGGCCAGACCTTCACACTCAAATACCCGGCCATGATCCAGAGCCTCGTGCTCTGCGACACGAGCAGCCGCTACCCGACCGCCGCCGCCTCCGTGTGGGAGGACAGGATCAAGACCGTCACCGCCAAGGGCATGGAGCCGATGGTGGCGGGCACCCTCGAGCGCTGGTTCACGGCGCCCTTCCGCGCGCGCCGGAAGGACGTCATGGAGAGGATCGGCGGTCTCATCCGGAGCACGCCCCCCGCCGGCTACATCGGCTGCTGCCACGCGCTTCCGAAGATCAACGTGACGGACCGGCTCAAGGAGATCGCGTGCCCGGCCCTCGTCATCGTGGGCGAGGAGGACCCCGGCACGCCGGTGGCCATGGCGCGCGAGATCCACGCGGCCCTCCCGGGCGCGCAGCTCGCCATTCTTCGCTCGGCCTCTCACCTGTCGAATGCGGAGCAGCCCGAGGAATTCAACCGCGTGCTCCTGGATTTCCTCGACAAGGCGGCGGGTCGCAGCGCGCGCTAACCTGGACCGTTCGATCCCTCTCCCCACTGGGGGAGGCCGGAGTGCCAAAAGTAAATGCGCCAAGTCTCCGTTTCTATGAAGTGCCGTTCCGGGGCCGGGTCCAGCCCTCTCCCGACAGACGGAAGACCCCGCGTAGAGCCACGGTGACCGCCTAGCCGGGCTCCAGGGAGCCTACCACGACGGCCCCCAGTCCACCGGGGGCCGTCGCTGCGTCCGCCTCTTTATGCTTCCCCGTCATGCCCGCCCGGACGCTCCGCTTAGATCGCTGAGCGCTTCCGTGGCGGGGACATCTCCCCCGCTCCCTGCCACTCTTCCCGCTTTTGCACCCCCGGTTGCGGTAGTAGAGTCGCGGCTAGCCCGTGAGGAGGATTGACATGAACCCCACTCGCTTGCCCGAGATGCCGCGCCGCACGTTCATGGCGTTGGTCTCCGGCGGTCTCCTCGCCGCGCCGCTCGCTGCCGAGGCGCAGACGGCGGGGAGGATCTGGCGGATCGGCTATCTGGGTCCCGCCGTGGCCGCTGCCAACCGCTCTGAAGTGGCCTTCCGTCAAGGACTGCGTGACCTCGGGTACGTCGAGGGCAGCAACCTCGTGTTCGAATACCGAAGTGCCGAGGGGAAGGTCGAGCGGCTCCCCGCTCTCGCGGCCGAACTGGTTGCGCTCAAGGTTGATGTCATCGTGGCCCCAACCACACCTGCCGCTCTGGCCGCCAAGCAGGCGACCAGAACCCTCCCCATCGTCTTCGCTGCTGCTGCCGATCCGGTTGGGAGCGGGCTCGTCGCCACCCTTGCGCGGCCGGGCGGCAATGTCACAGGGTTGACCAACCTCTCCGCGGAGCTAGGCGGCAAGCGTCTGGAGTTGCTCAAGCAGGTCGTGCCGGGGGTCAGTCGGGTCGCGATCCTCTACCAGCCAGGTGCCTTCGTCGAACGCACGGAAAAGGACATGCTGAAGGGAGCAGAAGTCGCAGCACGGGCGCTGGGGGTGCGGCCTCAATTCCTTGAGGCGCGAGGTCCCGCCGATATCGACAGGGCCTTCTTGGACATGACCAGGGCGCGCGCGGGTGCTCTGACTGTGTTTCCAAGCAGCATGTTCTTCAGTGAGCGAAAGCGCCTCGTGGATCTGGCGGCCAAGAGCCGGCTGCCGGCAGTGTACGGATTGAGGGAGTTCGTCGCTGCCGAGGGCTTTATGGTTCGGCGTGCCGCTACCTACGTGGACAAGATTCTCAAGGGCGCGAAGCCCGGCGACCTGCCCGTGGAGCAGCCCACCAAGTTCGAGCTGGTGATCAACCTCAAGACCGCCAAGGCGCTCGGCCTGACGATCCCGCAGTCCTTGCTACAGCGGGCGGACGAGGTGATCCAATAGGCGATTCGAGCATACCGGAGAGCGCACCCATGACCAGACGCTGGCCGTGCATCGAGCTCGCCATGCTCTGCTGCCTGCTCGCCGTCGCCGCGTCGGCCTCCGCCGAGTGCGCGTGGGTGCTGTGCTGTGGGCTCACGCGAAACAACAAGGTCGCATGATTGTCGTCGCAACTCCCTCTTGGCTGCCTCAAGGCGCGTTCCAGAACCGAGATCAATGTGAGAAGGACCGAGGAAACCGCACCCTCGGCCCCCAGACGGCACCGCCCAGCGACAGGTCCGGAACGCATCTCCTCGTGCTGCAATACGCGTGTCTACCCGACACCGTGGACCCGCGAGGAGCGAAGCGGTGAGTAGTACTCGCTGTCAGGTTTGCAAAGGAGTCTTGTTCACTGGCGACCCATGATCCTCTTGACCACTATCTCGCTCGTCTGGATGGATGGCCCAATGATCAACCTCCGATTGCCGTCTGTCTTGGGTCTTGGCGCAGCCTGTGGCGTAGAAAGTGGTATCACCAGGCTTGTTCCATGCCGCCAAGCCAATCAACACCTCTACATTCGATGCATCGCCCTTCACGCTAGTAGTAGCAATCCTCAGGTAAACCAAGCTTTCAATCATCGCTTCCATAAAATTGGCCGGGCTGTGGCGGTGTCCCGAGTCGTGTGGAAAAATAGCCGCGCTGCTTCCGGTCATTCAATAGTCTGAGCCGCCCGCAGCAGCACGGACGGCGGGATCATCAGCCCGAGGGCCCTCGCGGTTCTCAGGTTGATGACTAGCTCGAACTTGGTCGGCTGCTGAATGGGCAGATCACCAGGTTTGGCACCTTTCAGGAGTCTGTCGACGTACGTCGCGGCCCGCCGGTGCAGGTCAGAGTTGTCCGCCGCATACGACATCAGGCCACCGGCTTTTACATACTGGCTATCAGGGTACATCCCCGGAAGCCGGTGCTTTGCCGCGAGGCTCACGATCTGGGTTCGGCTCGCATTGATGGGAGCGCTCGGCAACACGATGAGCCCTTGGGCCCGGTCCCCGACGAGACGCGCGAATGCGGGCTCGATGTCCTCGGACCCTGCCACCTCCTGACGCTGGAGAGTCAGCTTCAATGCCCCGGCCGCGCCTTGCATCTCTAGCCAGAGCCGGTGATGGTTGGCACTAGAAACCGTAAGGACGGCAATGCGGGAAGTCTTGGGTACCGCCTCTGTGAGCAGCTCCATCCATTTATTGGTCAAATCCTCGGTGACGCCGGTGAACCCCGTGATATTCCCGCCCGGCCGAGCGAGACTGGCGACGAAGCCGTTCCTAACAGGATCGGCGAAGTTCGCCGTGACGATGGGGATGGTTCGGGTTGCCTTCTGGAGGGCGCCGACCGTCGCGTTGCTATATGTGAAGATCACGTCAACCCTGAGCTGGACCAGCTCAGCGGCGAGCGCTGGCATCCGGTCGGGTCGTCCCTCGGCCCAGCGGTAATCGATGAAAATGTTCTGGCCCTCTACGTAACCGAGCTCGCGGAGGCCTTGCCGGAAGGATTGGAGGAGGAATGCGCCCTCAGTGGGGGAGGCGGGCCCCAGGTACCCTATCCGCGGGATCTTCGGTGATGGCTGCGTGTCCGCGACGGATGGAGCCGTCACGATCGCAAGGGCGAGAGCGGCTGCGGAGGCAGCGCGTCTGACGATCATGCTGCCGGGGTGTGCTGGTGGAGCACGGTTGCGATCTTCCGCCAGCCGTCGATTTTGCGCAACCTGATCTGTCCGCTTGCCACGAGACTGAAAAGGAGGACAATGGCCGCATCTTCGCTCGGCAACGAGCCTTGCGTTTTTACGCGGCGCCGAAATTCCCCGTGGAGCCGTTCAATCGTGTTCGTGGTTCGCAACGTCTTCCATTGCGCTCTGGGGAAGGCGAAGAATGTGAGCAGCTCGTCGCCACCTTCCCGCAGGCTCGTCACCACCCCTTGGCAGCGTTTGGCCCACGTGCGCTCGAAGGCTGTAAACGCGGCACGAGCGGCATCGGCACTGGCCGCGTAGACGATGCGGTGGAAGTCGTCGCGGATGTCGGCAAGCGCGTGCTTAGGGGCCTTGCGCTCGAGATTGCGGAGTTTGTGGACACAGCAGCGTTGTAGCGCCGCGCGGGGCCACACGAGCCCGACGGCGCGGCGAAGCCCAGCATTCCCGTCGATGATGCACAACACGGGGGATCGAAGATCGCGCGCCACGAGATCATCGAGGCAGCCCTTCCAGGCTCCAAAAGACTCGGCGGTGCATAGCTCCAGCGCCAGAAGGTGCTTTTGACCATCGGCGAGGACGCCGACGATGCCGAGGACCGGCACGCCGACCACCTTTCCGGCACTGCGAACACGCAGAGCGAAGCCGTCGAGATAGAGGTAGATCACGTCGAGGTCGGCGAGCGACCGTTTGCGCCACGTCTCAAGACCGTTCTTCAGCGTGGCGATCACGCGCGACACCGCGCTCTTCGAGAGTGGCGCGGCCTTGAGAAGCGGCTGGAGCGCGCCACGGATCCGTCGGGTGTTGCCTCCCGCCAAGTACGTGGC
>WNFX01002568.1_pt1 | contig 18358 bp, 15 predicted proteins | sample 5400111 | NCBI WGS metagenome assembly WNFX01 (sample SAMN13153363, study PRJNA577476) | soil metagenome | isolation source: 40 cm soil or saprolite under grassland replicate 1 | place: USA:California | collected 2016-06-15 | reverse complement strand
CCTTCGAACTACTCGACACGAGGGTCCCCCTCACCCTCACGTAGCCAGAACCAACCCAGGCCACAAGTCCGCCACAACCGTGAAGCCCCAGCTCACGCCGGGGCTTCACACTTCCAAGATCACGTAACTTCGGGCTAACCGATCGATGCCCACCGACGAGACACGGCCCGCCGGCCGCTGGCTGCGACGGCAGGACGAAATCCGCAGCTGGCTCGGTCGGTGGTCGCGGCGTCTGGCTTCGTGACATACGACAGCTTTGAGGGGTGGATCGCATGCGTGGCCGGTCTTACCTGATCGGAGTGATGCTCGCTGGCTTGGTCACCATCGTGCTGCCAGCCGTCCCGGCCCGGGCGGTGAGCGGCGGGACCCTCGACCCGACATTTGGCAGCGGTGGCAAACTCCTGACTGACTTCGGTGGCCAAGAGATGGCCTATGGGGTACGCGTCCAGGCCGATGGCAAGATCGTGGCCGCAGGATTCTCGAACACGGACGGGAACCACGATTTCGCGCTGGCCCGGTACGACCGCGACGGGACCTTGGACCCAACGTTTGGTACCGGCGGCAAGGTGTTGACCGACGTCAGCGGTGCCGGCAGCTATGACGAGGCCCGCGCGGTGGCGGTCGAGCCTGACGGCAAGATCCTGGCCGCAGGGTTCTCGGACGCGGGTGGGAGCACCGATTTCGCAGTGGTCCGATACGACGGCGACGGCACCCTGGACCCCGCGTTCGGTGCCGGCGGCCAGGTTCTGACCAATTTCGGCGGCAGCGATTATGCCTACGCGGTGGCCGTGCAGGGCGACGGCAAGGTGGTGGCTGCAGGGTCCTCGGACGCGGGTGGGAGCACTGATTTCGCGCTCGTCCGTTACAACAACGACGGGAGTTTGGACGGCAGGTTCGGTGGCGGGGGCAAGGTGCTGACCGATGTCAGTGGACGCGGCAGCGAGGACGACGCCCGCGCGGTGGCGGTTCAGGCCGACGGCGAGATTGTGGCCGCAGGACGCTCCAACGCGGTCCGCGACACTGATCGCGATTTCGCGCTCGTCCGTTACAACAACGACGGGAGTTTGGACGGCAGGTTCGGCGGCGGGGGCAAGGTGCTGACCGACGTCGGCGGCGGTAGCAACGATGTGGCCCTCGCGGTCGCGGTCCAAGCCGACGGCAAGATCATGGCGGCCGGGGGCTCGGGCTCGGTGCGCACCGCCGATTTCGCGCTGGCCCGGTACAACGACGATGGGACTTTGGACGGCAGGTTTGGTGCCGGCGGCACGGTGTCGACCGACGTCAGCGGCGCCGGGCACAACAATGAGGCTTTCGCGGTCGCGGTCCAAGCCGACGGCAAGATCATGGCGGCCGGCGTCGTCTCGGGCCTGGGCTGGAGCGATTTTGCCCTGACCCGGTATCAGCCGTAAACCCTCGGTGGCCAGGCGGCCGGTCGGCGTGCAGCAGAGGCTGAGGTGGCCGGCAGTGTGGGCCGTCAGTGTGCCGCGCGTACTCAGTCAGTGGCGACCGCGAAGACGTGGATGTCGGTGTTGTCGGGCAGATTTACCGCGGCAACCCGTTTCCCGGCGGGGATCGGGATCGGCTTGGTCGCCAGCACGTACGTCGCGGTGTCCTCCTTCGCACCGCCAGCCAGGTTGCGGTAAGCCGTCCTGGCCACGATCTCGTTGCCGAACAGGAGGGTGCCGCGCCCGCCGCTGATCGTCCAGTCGGTGAACGACAGGTCGATCTCGTCGGTGCTCCCGTCGATGTAGCGGAGCGTCGCCCTGCTCTGCTGGTCGCCGTTGGCCGCGGTGCCGACGAACGACAGCCGGGTGGCCGCCGCCGGCAGGTCCGGAAGCCGCAGCTCGAAGCCGTCGGCGCCGATGTTGTCCGGCTGGCCGGCCGGTACGTCCGGCCAGGTGAACGCCAGGCCCGAAGGGGTCACCCGGGCGCCCGGTGTCAAGCCAGCCGCGGCCAGGGCCTGCCGGGACAGGCTGGCACCGCCGTCGTCGAGATCGGCCTCGTCGTGGGAGCCCGCGTCGTCGGAGATGCCAACGTTGTTGCGCAGGACGGCGAAGCTACCCGGCTGGCCGACCACCACGGTCACCGCCAGCGGCGGCAGGGTCGCGTGGTCGGTGCTGGTCAACGCGATCGGTACCGGGTAGCGCCCCTCCGGGGTGGTCGCCGGGACGCCGATCGTGACCCGCGTCGACGCCACGCCGGTAGCCGGGTCGGTGACGAGCCGGCCCCCGGCCGGCGTCACGGTCACCCCGGCGGGCGGCGCCATCCGGAATCGCACCTCCGGTGTCCGAGAGCCCAGGCGGTACGCCTTGACGGTCACCGCGGCCGCCGAGCCGGGCGGGATCACGACCCGCCCGGGGCTGGTCGTGACGGCGTACGGCAGCTCGCCGAGCCGCCAGGACGGGGGTACGTCCTCGGCCCGCGCGCCCCAACCGGTGTCCGGCGTCGCTGCCAGCGTGTAGTCGAGAACGCCGCCGCTCGCCACGAACGACGCCGGCAGCCAGGGCCTGGTGGTGGTGCGCCCGTTGACCCGCAGGCTCCGCACGTACGGAGTGTCCGCGGCGGCCTGTGGAGCCGAGATGGTGATGTCGCGACCAGCGTCGCGATGGATCACCGCGTGCGGGAACAGCGGGCTGGCCAGCACCAGGTCGGCCCGGCTGGGCACCTGCGGATGCATCCCGAGGGTGGCGAAGACGTACCAGGACGACATCTCGCCGAGGTCGTCGTTGCCCGGGATGCCGCCCGGCTGCGTCGACCACAGCGTGTTGACGGTCTGCCGGACGGTCGCCTGCGTCTTGTACGGCTGCCCGGCGTAGTCGTACAGCCAGGGTGTGTTGATGGACGGTTCGTTGTCCATCTCGGCGTGCTCGCCGCCGGCGTTGGTGAGCGCCCACCCGCCGTCGGGGGAATGGAAGAACGCGTCCAGCCGCCGGGACGCCGCGGCGCTGCCGCCCATCGCCTGGAACAGGCCCGCGATGTTGTGCGGGACCATCCAGGTGTACTGGGCGCTGGTTCCCTCGGCGAAGCCGCTGTAGGAAGCGGGGCTGGACGGTGCCCAGCTGCCGTCCTCATTGCGGTTGGTGATGTAGCCCGGCTCCGGGTTGTAGACGTTCTGCCAGTACTGGGAGCGGGCCACGAACTGGCGCCAGGTCCGCTCGTCGCCAGTGGCCCGGGCCAGCTCGGCGACGGCGAAGTCGGCGGTGACGTCCTCGAGGGTTTCGCCGGCTCCGCCCCAGGCGTTGGACTGCGCGGGTACGTAGTGCAACCGCAGGTACTTGTCCAGCGACGGCCGCTGGCCCACCGACATGACCGGCTTGCCGGCCGAGCTGAGGTCCAGCGGCGTGGGGATGGTAGCGGCGCGCAGCAACGACTTCAGCGCGCCCGGCACGTCGTAGTCGCGCCCGCCGAAGGCGTGGATGCCGGCGAGCGCCGGGGCGGAGGGGTCACCGGCCATCACGTGCGTGCCACCGCTGACGTGCGTCCACCGGTCCCACACCCCGCCGTTCTGGCTGGCCTGGTTGTACAGCGACTGCGCGATGTCGCTGCCGATCGTCGGCTCCAGCAGCGTCACGAGTTGTAGCTGCGAGCGGTAGACGTCCCAGCCGGAGAAGTTCGCGTACTGCGCCCGCTGCCGCCCGGTGACCCGGTGCCGCTTCTGGTCGAAGCCCCAGTACTCGCCGTTTGCGTCGCTGAACAGGTTCGGGTGCAGCAGCGCGTGGTACAGCGCGGTGTAGAAGACGGTCCGCTGTTCCGGCGTACCTCCGCCGATGCTGATCCGGCCGAGCTGGCGGCGCCACGCCTCGCGGGCCCGGTCGCGGACGGTCGAAAGCGTTGTGCCGGCGGGGTTCTCCGCGCGGAGATTTGCCGCGGCGTTAAGAGCGCTGACGTACGAGATGCCGACCCGTACGTTGACCGTCGCGCCGCTGGCGAACCGCAGGTAAGCTCCGGACCCCTTGCCGGGCTGCGGCCAACCGTTCGCGCCGTACGTGGTGCCACCGCGGGCCGTGGTGCCGCCCGGCGTGACGGTGCCGTCAGTCCAGGTGCCGACCCCAGTGAACGGCTGGTCGAACTCGGCGTGGAAGTGCAGGGTGTAGTAGCTGCGCCGGCCTTCCGGGCTCAGGTACCCGCAGAAGTTCCCGCTCGTCACCGAGCCGGTCACGGTCCGGGTGGCCGGGTCGACGCGTACCGTGGCGTCGGTGCTGACCAGCTCGGAGTTCGAGGTACGCACGAGCATGGTGGCCGGCTTGCCGGCGGGGAATGTGAACCGGCCGGACGTGGTCCGCGCGGTGGCGCTCAGTTCGGCGCCCGCGCCGGAGTCCAGCCGCACCGAGTAGTACCCGGGCCGCGCGGTCTCGTTCGGGTGCGAGAAGGTGCTGGCGTAGACCGCGTCGGTCGCGTCGAGCGGCGGCGATGTGGTGACGTCGCCAACGTGGGGGAAGAACGGGATGTCACCGGAGGCACCGGCACAGCCGGTGCCGGACAGGTGGGTCAGGCTGAAGCCGCGGATCTTCGTCGCGTCGTAACGGTAGCCGCCCGGCGCCGCGGTACGGGTGCCGTTGCCGCGTGAGTTCTCCGGGCTGAACGACGCCATCCCGAACGGCAGCACCGCGCCGGGGAAGACGTTCCCGCCGTTCGCCGTACCGATGAAGGGGTTGACGGACGTCGTGGGGTCGGTCGGCCGGTCCTCGGCGGCGGCCGGGGCAGCGCAGATCAGGGCAACCGCCATTGTGGCGGTGGCCGCCGCGGCGACAAGGTGCATCGTCGTCACCGTCCGGACCTGATGCCGCGGAACACATTGCCCTCTGTGGACAGATAGTTGTTCCGGCAGTCGAAGCGGCGGGCCGCGCCGAACATCAGGTACCGGTACTTCATCTGCTCCGACCACCAGTACCCGGTGAGGTCGCCCTGTGCCATCGGCCGGGTGGTGACGTCGGTGATGATGGTCCACGCGCCCCCGGCCCGGGAGTTGCGCTTCTGCCGTAGGTAGTAGTCGTAGGCGAGTTCCCGGTAGCGCTCGCGGCCGGTGACCAGCCACAGGTTGAACGCGGGCCGTCGTTGACGATGTGTCATGATCGCGATCCCTTCAGTGCTGACAACGTTGTCGCCGACGCGGAAAGTACGCCCGTGCCCCGGTCGAACGTTAGGGCGGGAGACTTATGAGGGTCAATGTGGCCCGGGTACCGAAATTTCGCACGCATCGACAAAACGCCGGGCGCAAGGTCAACACGGCTTCCCTGAGCGCCGACAACGACGTGTACGGCAGCATCCACGGCTGTGCCGACGACTTCCGGCCGGGTCGGTGGTATGACGACGCCAACCGCTGGTCCGGCCGGGGCGTGACCTACTTCTGAGCCGCCAGCCGGGCGACCGCCTGAGCCAGGATCCTCGCGCGCGTCTCTGGGGTGCGGGCCTTGAGCAGCGGCAGGATCACGGCGTATCGCTCGGATCGGCCGAGGCGCTCGAAGGTGGCGTTCGCGCGGGCGTTGCCGGCCAGCGCGGCCGCGAGATCGGGTGGGACCGCGGCGGTGCGCTGCGACTCGTACGCCGCCTCCCAACGTCCGTCCGCCTTGGCGGCCGCGACCTCCGCGAGCCCGGCTGGCCGCATGCGCCCGGCCGCCATCAGTGCCTCGACCTTCGCCAGGTTGACCTTCGACCAGGAACTCCTCGGCCGGCGGCGCGAGTATCGCTGGAGGAACGAGACGTCGTCGTGGGCCCTGCGCTGGCCGTCGATCCAGCCGTAGCACAGGGCCACGTCGAGCGCTTCCGCGATCGTGAGCAGTGCGATCCCCGAGTGCCGCTTGGCGATCCGCAGCCATGCCTCGGCCCGCACCCCGTGCTGTGCGGCCAGCCAGGACTCCCACCGGGCGGCATCGGGAAAGTGGAGCACGTCCACGCTATGCCGGCTTGGTGGACGCGAGGACGTCGAGGTAGTGCGGGTTGTACATGACGCCCAGCACGTTGCCGAACGGGTCGACCACGGCGGCGGTGACGAACCCCGCCTCCCCGCGCGGCGTGATCGGCTGGTACTCCTTGGCGCCCATCGACAACAGTCGCTCCACGGTGGCGTTGAGGTCGTCGACGTGCCAGTACATGACAGCGCCGCCGGGCCCGGTCGCCGCGCCGGGCGGCCCGTAGTTGCGGTCGATGATGCCCAGCTCGGCCTGGTAGTCCCCGATGCGGAACTCGGCGTACGCCGGGCGTCCGTCCGGCCCCGACCGCATGAAGTAGGTCTCCACGCCCAGGAACTCCGTGTACCACGCCACGGCCGCCGCCACGTCGTCTGCCCAGAAGCTGATCGTGCTGAATCCTCGCAGGCTCACCATGCGTCCTTCCTCGTCGTGGCTTCCTGCGGTTACGCTATCGGCACTTGTGGAACCTTCGGTTCCTCAATGCGTGGCAGACTGAGAAAATGTTGGAAACCTCGGTCCGGCTGCTCCGGCTCCTGTCGCTGCTGCAGGTACGGCGAGACTGGTCCGGCGCCGACCTCGCCAGCCGCCTCGGCGTCACCACCAGAACCGTGCGCAACGACATCGAACGGCTGCGCATCCTCGGCTACGAGATGCACTCCAGCACCGGGATCACCGGCGGCTACCGGCTCGGGGCCGGTTCCGCGATGCCGCCGCTGCTGCTCGACGACGACGAGGCCGTCGCCGTGGGGGTGGGGCTGCGCGCCGCGGCGGCCGGCACGGTCACCGGCATCGAGGAGACCTCGCTGCGAGCGCTGACCAAACTCGAACAGACCCTGCCGGCCCGGCTGCGGCACCGGCTCGATGCCCTTCGGCAGGCCACGGTCTCCGTGGCGGGCGGCGGGCCGACCGTCGACGCCGAGACGCTCACGACCGTCGCCGGCGCCTGCCGCGACCACGAGCAGCTGCGCTTCGACTACCGGGGGCGCGACGGCGAGGCCAGCGCGCGCCGCGTGGAGCCGCACCGCCTCGTCTACACCGGTCGCCGCTGGTACCTGCTCGCGTGGGACCGCGACCGCGAGGACTGGCGCACGTTTCGGGCCGACCGCATCCGGCCACGCCTGCCCACCGGGCCTCGGTTCACGCCGCGCCAGCCGCCCGAGGACGCCGCGAGCCACGTCGTACGCGGGACCGGCTCGCTGGCGTGGAAGCACCCGGCGCGCGTCCGCCTCCACGCACCCGCCGAGGTCATCGCCGAGCGCGTCACGCCGGCGGGCGGCCTGCTGCGCCCGGTCGACGAGCACAGCTGCGTCCTGGAGACCGGCGGCGATTCCCTGCGTGACCTCGTCGGTTACCTCACGAGCCTGGACGTCGCGTTCGAGGTGCTGGACCCGCCAGAGCTCCGGACCCTGCTGCGCGAGCTCGCCGACCGCTACACGGCAGCGGCTGCCGACCCGCCCCGGGCGGCGGAGCCGGACCGGCCGACACCGAGCTGAATCCCGTACCGATGCAGTGGTCGTTGCGGTCTCCCGCTCGCCTGCCAACAGCGCCGCGGCGATTGTAGCCATCTACACGGGTCCGGACGCTACACGCGTACCGACTGGTCGTCGACGACTAGCCACTGGCGGATGCGAGCGCGCCCACCGGGCCGCACGCTCAGCGCATGACACACACACCCGCTCGCGGTGAGGTCACCGACCCCGACAGCCGCCGCATGGCCGCTACCTCCGATGTGTTCAGCCCCATGGAGTCACCCGCGACGGAACTCTCGTCATCGCCTCGGCCTCCGGCAGCCAGCTCGCCTCCTACGCCTGGGGCGCCGTCAACGTCATCTTCGTCGTCGGCGCGCAGAAACTCGTCCCCACCCCGGAGGCGGCGCGCGAGCGGATCTACCAGCACAGCCTGAGACTCGAGGACGCTCGCGCCTATGCCGCCTACGGGCAGCACAGCTCCGTCGCCAAGCCACGACCAAACCAGCGCCGCCGTCCTCGGGCGTATCCGCCGGGACGTCGAAAGCGGACTAGCATCGGGTGAAGTACGAGGCACCACGACGGCGTGGTGCACCTCGGCGGCTACGACGCGGCCACCTTGCTGGAGGCACTGGCCAGATGAGCGCGATCTGCTCGCACACCGACAGCATCGAGCTGACCGAGCCGCCGGAAGCAATCGCCGGGTGCGCAGACTGCCTCGCGATCGGGCACCTGGGTGCACCTGCGCATGCGCCAGTCCTGCGGCCGGATCGCCTGCTGCGACAGCTCGCCGCACCGGCACGCCTCGGCCCGCGCCCGCAGCTCACGGAACCCGATTGCCCGTTCCGCCGAACCCGGGGAGGACTGGAGCTGATGCGACCTCCACAACCTCGCGTTCGTGATTACCAGGCCATGACACTGCAGGAATTGCATCTGGCCGACTGGCGGGCAACGAAAGACACCCTGCATCTCTACAGCCAGATCCTCGGCAAGATCCGGCTGGCGACCACGGCACCGCGCAACCACTGGTGGAACGTCGCGCTGTACGTCGACGTCCGCGGTCTGACGACCCGGCGCCTGCATCATCGCGACACGACGTTCGAAATCACGATCGACTTCGTCGATCACGCCCTGATCGTGCGGACCGCCGACGGTCGCACCAGGTCGTTCGAACTCGGCAGCGGATTGCCGGTCGCGGACTTCGATGCCGGCATCCACGCGATACTCGATGAACTGGGCATCGACGTCGACATCAAGGAGGAGCCCTTCGGCGTGCCGATGACAACGCCCTTTGCCCAGGACATGACGCACGCGTCCTGGGATCGCGAGGCCATCACGCGATTCGGCCGGATCCTGGACTGGTCGGACTCGGTGTTCGAGGAGTTCAGCGGATGGTTCAACGGCAAGACCAGCCCGGTGCACCTGTTCTGGCACAGCTTCGACCTCGCGGTGACCCGGTTCTCCGGCCGCCCGGCGCCGCCGATACACGCCGATCGGGTCACCCAGGAGGCCTACACACACGAGGTCATCTCGTTCGGATTCTGGCCCGGCGACGACAACCTCGGCGACGCCGCCTACTACTCCTACACCGCCCCAGAGCCCGCCGGGCTGCGCGACCAGCCACTGTCCACGGGCACGTGGACCGAATCGGGCTCAGGCTCGCTGGCGATCCTCCCCTACGAGGCCGTGCGCACCGCGCGCGCCCCCAGAACCACACTGCTCGCGTTCTGCCAGAGCGCCTACGAGGCCGGCGCTCGCCTCGCCGGCTGGGATACCACCACCTTCGAGTCGACCTGGTGCCCCACCCCGGACCAGCTCCAACAGCTCCGCGCCAGCGCTGCTGCCGACTTCGGCCGCACGAAACAGCGGTCCTAACATGCCAGCCGGCCACCGTCGTCGTCGCCGGGCACTGTCCGTTTCTCGTCCCCGGCGCACTGCGGATCGGCACGTGCGAGCAGCGGTCGGCGCGCCCCGGCGGTGAATGCCACACGACGCGCGCCGCCTCCACCGAACGGCCTGATCGGATCTCCAGAGATCACACCCACGCCCCGGAATGGAGCAGATCATGACAGGCACCTCTGCACAGAAGTCGTCCTTTCAGCCACCAGCGGCCCCCGCCACCGTCGCGGACGTTATGCGGCCACCGGTGACGACGGTAAACCAAAACGACCATGTGGCCGCGGCCGCGTACCTGATGAAGCACGGGGGCGCGACCGCTCTCGTGGTCCTGGACGCGCAGACCGATCGGCCGATAGGCATCATCACGGAGGCTGACATTGTCCACACGGTGGCGGACGGGAAGGACGTGGACGAGGTCCGGATCCATGACCTGATGACCACTCATCCGACCGTCATCGACGCGACCACCAGCATCCGTGACGCGGCCAAAATCATGACGACCGGCCGGTTCCGGCACCTGCCGGTCGTCGGCGACGCCGGTCTCGCCGGGATGGTCGACATCACCGATGTGTGCCGCGCGTTGATCGACCCCGACGTGTCCCGGCTGCCCACCACCGGCATGGCGCAGCCGGAGTAGTCCTCGCGGCACCTCAGCCAGCCTCGTTCGACGCACTCACTCACCACGTGCGACCTCACGTCGCAACGAGCGGGTGATCTGTATGCAGCCGCGCACATGGCCGGCACGGCTGACCCACGCTCGACTCTGCTTGATATGCGGGTGACTTCATTGATATTCCGTGGGCCTGACTCAAACTCGGACGCTCACCGTTCTGTCTCTCTTGGCGTGCGTGGCGACTCTGCGCGGTGACCAACGACCCTCAATACCTCGCGGCACATCGCGCCGCTGCTGGCACGGAGAGACCCGGCCGCAGCCAGCGCGATCCCACTCGACTACCTTGGCCGGCACGCCCGGCGCATCGCCGACGGGTCCGGCCGGCGCGGTGGCTTCAGGGCTGGTCGAGGCGGCCGTCCGTGCGCGCGAGCTAGGCGTGCTCCGCTAGCCATTATGGACGCCCTATGGGCTGCCGCCCATCCGGCTGATGAGCTCATCCTTGGTAACGCCGTACGATTGGAGGATTTCTGCGGCATGGTCGAGATCAACGGGATCGGGTAGAACCCGTAGGGCCTCGTCGGCAACCTCAGCGAATCCTGCCTTGCGCAGCGTGTCAACCACGTCCTGCCTGGTGTATTGCATCGCGACCACCCAACTCTCGTCTGCGCAATTGATCGCTGAGCTTCCGCTATCTATGTTCTTGCCAGCCGCCGAGACACCACCGGTGGCCGTTCAGCGGGCGAGGAAATGCCAGCCCAGTCACCCGCGGCGTCCGCCAGCGGCTCCCGGCGCGCGCCTGCGACTGCCGCAGTGCATCTTCTTGCTTCTTCGCCACACGGAGGAGGTCGTCACTCCTGCGACGTCCTGTCACTCATGAGTGAGTCTCCTGGGTGCGTGGGTCTTGCGTGGTCATCAGATCGCGTTGTCGAGTTGTTGGATTTGGTCGGGGGTGAGCTTGATAAGGGCCGCACCCACGTTTTCTTCGAGGTGTGCGACCGTCGAAGTGCCGGGGATCGGCAGCAGAACGGGTGAGCGCTGCAGCAGCCACGCGAGCGCGAGCTGCGCAGGTGTGACGGCCTGCTCGTCTGCGATCCGTTGCAGCGGGCCGTCGGGTCTGGCCAGGTGACCGGTAGCCATCGGGAACCACGGGATGAAGCCGATGTCCTCGCGTTCACAGTAATCCAGGACAGGCTCGGCGCTGCGGTCTGAGAGGTTGTAGAGGTTCTGGACCGTGGCGATCGGCGTGATGGCCCTAGCGGCCTGGACTTCGGGCACCGAGACCTCCGAGAGTCCGATGCGTCCGATCTTGCCCTCGGCTTGCAGCTCGACCAGCGCGCCCAGCTGATCGGCGAGCGGGACCTCCGGATCGATGCGGTGCAGCTGAAACAGCTCGATGCGCTCCAGGCCGAGCAGGCGAAGGCTCTTCTCGGCCTGGGCCTTGAGGTGCTCGGGCTTTCCGTTGCGTTCCCAGCGCCCGGGGCCGGGGCGCGTCAAGCCCGCCTCGGTCGCGATCACCGCTCGCCGAACCCGACCGGGTTCCCCTCGGCATGCTGCGGACAGCGGCAGGCGGCTTCGCCGCGATTCCGCTCGGCGAGGGCGTCCACCGCGTCGTGGCCACCGAGTGGGGCCAGGATGTCGATCGCGACATCCCACCGACCCTCGACGAGTTGCGTGCCAGCGTCCGCCGGGTACTCGGCGCCGACCTGGCGATGAGCCAACCGCGCTGGCTGTCCCGGTTCACCGACGCCGCCCGCTAAGCCGACCGGTACCGTGCCGCCGGGTGCTCGTCGCCGGGGACGCGGCCCACATCCAACTGCCGGCCGGCGGACCGGGGATGACGACAGGCCTGCAGGACGCGGCCAACCTCGGCTGGAAGCTCGCGGCGCAGATCCGCGGCTGGGCACCGCCCGGCCTCCTGGACACCTACCACGTCGAGCGGCACCCGGTCGGCGAACCGATGCTCTCGTTCACCCGAGCGCAGGGCGTCTTGCTCATGCCCGGGGACCACGTGAGCGCCCTGCGCGACCTGGTTGGCGAGCTACTCACCCACGAACAGGCCCTCCGGTACGTCGTCGACCGGCTGCTCGGCCTGGACATCCGCTACGACCTCGACGGCTCGTCGGCGCACCCACTTGTCGGCGGTTGGGCACCAGACCTAACGGTGACCACCGACAGCGGCGACGCCCGGCTGGCCACGCTCATGCACACCGCCCGGCCGGTGATGCTCGACCTCACCCCCGACAACCGGCTCCGAGACGCCGCGGCCGGCTGGAAGGACCGGGTCGAGATCACCGTTGCCCGCAGCGACGAACCGCTCGACGGAATCCTGGTGCGCCCAGACGGGTACGTGGCCTGGGCCGCCGCTCCTCGCGACGGCGACATCGACGGACTCCGCCAAGCGCTGGCGACCTGGTTCGGCACGGCCGGCTGACCACTCCGCCGCGCGCAGCCGGCGGGCCCACCAGGTGGGGCCAGGACATCTCCGGAGACGGCCTTGTCCCACTGGGTACGGTGGGACAGTGACCGAAGTGAGCGGCGAGCTGCTTTCGGGTTTGCCGGAAGGGGTCCGGCGGCTGCTTGCCGCGCCACCGGTGACCGAGAAGAAGCTGATCGAGCTGGACGTGGCCTGGCCGGGTCTGCCGTACGAGCAGGCGCGGATGGCGGAGCGGCTGCGCCTGTTTGTGATCACGTGGGATCCGCTCGAGCGGCTGGCGGCCCGACCCGACGGGTTCGCCACGGTCAACGCCGACCCCTCCGGACTTGAGCTGGTGGTCTACGTACCGGTCTGGTCTGTGGTCGAGGAGGCTGTTGAGCAGGGTGGCACGGTCGCGGCCGTGCTTGCCGCGATGGCCGGCTCCACGGTGGTGACCGCCGCTGCGCACGAGTGGTCGGTCACCTCGGGCCGCGGCGCGGACAGGCAGCTGGCGGCGTCGGATTTGCTCTCGGATCGCGCGGCCGGCACCGCGTTGGGCACCCCCGACGTTCGGCTGGTGTCCCCGGGTTGGGAGGACATCGGGCTCGGCGCCATCACCGACATCGTCCAGCACACGTTCGGCCCGGTCGACCTGGACCGTTCGGTGGTCGAGCTGGCCGCCGTGGCCGGATCACGCTCGGGCTGTCCCGCGTGCGTCGGCCGCCGCTTCGGTTTTCCGGGCGAGCTGGCCGAGGCGCAGGCGGTGATGTGCCCGGTCCACCGGGCCGAGGCCGGGGCGGTGATCCGCACGCGCCTGGAGCGGGCCAGCGCCAGCAACCCGGACGGGTGGGCAGCGCTCGGCGACGCCGTCGGTCGGCTGGAGCTACCGCACCTGCCGAATGGCCTGGCGACCAAGCTTGCCGGCGCCGAGGGGGCCATGTACGTCGTCTCGGAGCCCGAGGAGCTGGCGGCGCGTGCCCGGCTCGTGGTGGAGGCGGCAAGCTGGTTCCCCGGCCGCCGGGACGACTTCGCAGTCGCCCTCGGCGTCGAGACCGAGCTGGCTGGCCTGCTTCCCGATTGGCTGGTCGGCCTGGTCGGCGACCTTGGCCGCGCCGGCCTCGGCACGGAGGCAGCGATGGTGGGCGACGCGCTGGCCCGGGTGAACCCCGATCTGCAGGCCTTGCTCGACGGCGACATCGCGGTCGCACTGGCCGAGGCAGGCTTGGCCGAGCAGGCTCGGGCACGCATCGAGTCCAACCTGACCCGCTGGCCGGACGACTTCTGGATCCGCCTTCACGCGGGCGATGCTCTGGCTGCCCTCGGCGATCTCGACGGAGCGGCCGTCCACTTCGACGCCGCCTTGAGCATGGCCGAGGAAACCGACGACTTCGAGGCCCGCTCCGCCGCGGTCGAGCGGCTCAGGCAGATCGGCCAGTACAGCCCCAAGGAACAGCGCCCGCCGACGAGCCAGCGGCGCCGCCAGACAAGACGTCACAGCCCATCCCGGCGCAAGCGCAAACGATAGACGCATCTGCAAGGCCCCATGTCGACGGGCAATGCCCTGCCACAAGCGCTGCATCTCTTCCGAAGGCACTTCGTCGATCTTTCCGTGGGAACGCGCGACTTTTGCCGCTGGTCGGGCGGTTTGCCGTCGCGAGGTGTACTCGTTCGATTTTGGCCGGCACGAGTGCGTTCCGGGTCCTCCAGCTCGTCGGCGCATGCTCCCGCCCTCGACGGCTGGCTCGCGAAAAGATCGAGACGTCACGCCTAGCTCCTGGCCCGTGTTCAAGGGCCTTGAACTAGCCCGGATCTTTGAGCGCGCCCGGGCCGGTGAACATACCGGGCCGTCAGCCGGGCGCGAACACGACCGCCAGGACCTCGAGTTGGCTCACCGCCGCGTCGACGTCCGGCGCCAGCGGCTCGATCGACCGATCATGATTCCGGCACCGCGGACCATGATGGAGGGCATGTCAGCCATTCTTAACGACGCCGCGCGGCGGCTCCTTGATGGGCGCAACTTCGCCACGGTTGCCACCCTGGGCCCCGATGGACATCCACATTCCTCAGTGGTATGGATCGACCGCGACGGCGACACCGTAGTGTTCTCGCTCACCGCCGACAAACAGAAGGCACGAAACATAGCGCGCGACCCTCGAGTGTCGGTGTCCGTGTTCGACATCAACAACCCGTACCACTCCGTCGAGATCCGGGGAACAGCCGAGCTGGTCGAAGATCCGGGAAGGTCGCTGCCGGAGCGTCTGTCACAGAAGTACCTCGGTGAGCCACCTCCGTCCGAGCCAGCAGACATCGTGCGTCTCGTCGCCAGGATCACCCCGAGCAAGGTCAACGAGTTTTCTGCTTGAGCGCGTTCGTTTGCTGGGCACCGAGTCTGCGCCGGCCGGCACTCTCATAGCCGCCGAGCGGGCGTCCGCGAACGACCGGATCTGCCGATGTGCGTGCATCGATCCCGTCGGTTCCCGGACCGGCCGCGGTCGGGTCAATCCCTCGCAGCCGAGGCGGTCATGTCGGTGGATGTTCAGGCCCGATCGGCGGATCCCTCGCTCCAGGGACTCTCAGCGGATCTGAGCGAGGACCCGGGCGGACCCGGCATCCCCCGTGGACTCGGCGTCGGTGTCGCCTGCGGCGTCGATGCCGACCGGGCCTCGGGGGAGCACCCAGTCCAGCCACCCCGGCAGCCACCAGTTGGCCCGGCCGAGGAGCGTCATGGTCGCCGGTACCAGCACCATGCGCACGACCGTGGCGTCGAGGAAGATCGCGGTGGCCAGGCCGAGCCCGAACATCTTGGTCGACGGGTCCTCGGCGACGGCGAAGGACAGGAACACCGCCACCATGACGAGGGCGGCCGAAGTGATGACCCGGGCGGTGCTCGAGACGCCCCGCACAATCGCCGTGCCGTTGTCGCCGGTGCGTAGGTACTCCTCGCGCACGCGCGACAGGAGGAACATCTCGTAGTCCATCGACAAACCGAACAGGATCGCGAACAGGAACATCGGGATGAACGACACGATCGGTACCGTCGCCTCCAGCCCGATCAGCGCACCGCCCCAGCCCCACTGGAACACCGCGACCATGATGCCGTAGGCCGCGCCGATGCTCAGCAGGTTCAGCAGCACCGCCTTCAGCGGTACGAGCACCGACCGGAAGACCAGCATCAGCAGCACGAACGACAGCGCCAGCACGGCGGCGATGAAGACCGGCAGGCGTTGGCTGGTCCGCCGGCCCACATCGGACAGGCTCGCCGCAGCGCCGCCGACGTGGGCCCTCGCCGGGCCCCGCCCGACCACGGTGGGCAGAACGTCGGCGCGCAGCCGGGCGACGGTGTCGGCCGTGGCCCGCTCCTGCGGGCCGGTGGTCGGGAACACCACGAGGGTCGCGATCCCCGTGGCCTGATCGACCAGCGCCGGCGCGACCGACGCGATGCCCGGGTCCGCCGCGACCGCTCCGACGAGCCGGTCCAACACCCCCGGATCACCGGCGAGGTCCACGGCGATGATGAGGGGACCGTTGGTGCCCGGGCCGAACCCCTCGGCGACGAGGTCGTACGCGCGGCGCTCGGTGCGGCTGTCCGGCAGCGAGCCGTCGTCGGGCAGGCCGACGCGCAGGCCGAGCACGGGCAGCGTCGCGGCCAGCAGCAGCCCGGCCGCGCCGACCGCGTACGGCACCGGGTGCCGGTTGACGTGCCCGATCCAGCGCCGCCACCCGGACGCGGGGACGGCGCCCGCCGCCGTGACCCGCCGCCGTCCGAGCCGGCCCGGCCGGATGAGCCGGCCCAGCCTCCCGACCCGGGGGGCCCGGCCGAACCAACCGACCCGGGCGAGGCGCGGGCCGGCGGCGCCGAGGAAGGCCGGCAGCAGCGTCACCGACGCGACCACCATGATCAGGACGACGATCGAGACCGCGAGCCCGCCCACCGTCATGAATGGTACGTTCGCGACCGCCATGCCGAGGATCGACACGACGACGGTGCCGCCAGCGAAGACCACGGGTCGCCCGGCCGTGGCCACCGCTCGCCCGGCTGCCTCGTGGGGCTCGACCCCGCGCGCGAGGTACTCCCGGTGCCGGGCGAGCACGAAAAGCGCGTAGTCGATGCCCACCCCGAGACCGACCATGCTGCCGAGGACCGGTGCGAAGGTTGGGATCTCCGTCATCCCCGCGAGTACCGTCATCGTGGCAACCCCGACGGTCAGCCCGAAGACCGCCATGCCGATCGGCAGCGCGGCGGCGACGAGCGAGCCGAACGCCAGGAACAGGATCGCGGCCGCGGCGAGGATGCCGATCAGCTCGCTGGCGCCGCCGTCGGGGTCGGAGAAGACGTAGAAGAGGTCCCCGCCCATCTCGATGCGGAGTGGCATCTCGCCGCGCAGCCGGTCGCCGAGGCCGACGAGGGCGTCGAGGTCCTCGGTCGACAGCCGGCTCTGGTCGGGGTACTGCACCCGGACGACTGCGATCCGCCCGTCGGCCGAGACCAGGCCGCCGCGGACGGCGGCGTCCCCGCCCAGGTCGAGCGCCCCCGCCGCGTCGCTCGTGCCGAGCACGTGCGGGAGTCGCCTCACCTCGGCCTGCAGCCGCGCGAGCGCGGTGCGTGCGGTGCCGTGGTTGAAGAACGTCCCGCCGTCGACGGGGGTGACGACCACCTGGGCGGTCATCCCCTCCTGGCCGTTGCCGGCCCGCTCGATCAGCTCCGCGGCCCGCCCGGAGTCCAGTCCCGGAACGGTCATCGAGTCCGCAGTCCGCCCGCCGAAGGCGACCGCGGCGACGACCGCAAGCGCGGCGGCGAGCAGCCACGCCGCGATCACCCGCCACGGATGGCGGGCGGCGCTCCCGCCCACACGGGAGAGGGCTTTCGAGAGCATCGGGTCCTCCAACCACCTCGTCGGCCGCCTCCGCACGGCCACCCGATGACGAGGTTCGTCGCGGCGGCGCTCCCGGACATCGGCTCGGGAGCCGCGGTTCCGCCCGTCCCCGGACGGAGCGACGCTCCGTTCTTTTGGCCGATGTGCGGCGCGGCGCGCTCCCTAGGCTGAAACCGTGCTGCGAGACGACCTGCGAACCCTGTGGACCGAGCCACGGCCGCCCGACGCGCCGGGCCGGGTGTGGCGGGACTGGGCGCTGCTCGCCGCGGGCCTGGTCGGTGTGGTGCTGGAGGCCACGCTGCGGGAGGACGTCGTGTGGCGGCCGGTGGCCGTGGTGTTCGCCGTCTGGCTGTGCGTGCTGCCCATGTGGCGCCGGACCCGCCCGCTGGCGATGGTCGCGCTCGGGTTCGGCGCGATGATTTTGCTCGAGGTGGCCTCGTTGGTGGCCGCCCCGCGGGAGCCGGTCGGCCTGTACACCAGCCTGGTCGTACTCGTGCTGGTGTATGCGCTGCCCCGGTGGGGATCGGGACGGGAGGTCGTGCTGGGGGGCGTGGTGATCCTCGCGGCCTTCGCACTGTCGGTCGTCACGGACGACACCCCGGCCGTCGACCAGGTCGTGGGCTTCGCGTTCCTGCTCCTGCCCGCGGTGATCGGGGCGTCCGTGCGGTTCCGGGCGACCGCTCGCGAGCGGCAGCTGGAGCGGGTGCGCTCCCGCGAGCGCGAGCGACTCGCCCGGGAACTGCACGACACGGTGGCCCACCACGTCTCGGCCATGGTGATCCGCGCCCAAGCTGGCCGGGTGGTCGCGGGCACGGACCCGGCCGCTGCCGTCGAGGCGCTGGAGGGGGTCGAGGAGGAGGGGGCGCGCACGCTGGAGGAAATGCGTGCCATGGTCGCTGCGCTGCGGGACGGCGGGGCCGACGCCGAGCTGGCGCCGCCGGCTGGTGTGGCCGACCTGGAGCGCCTGGTGCGCGCCCCGGGTGGTCATCTCCGGGTCGACCTGGGGCTCGACGGCGAGCTGGACGCGCTGCCCCCGGCCGTGGAGGCGGCGGTCTACCGCATCGTGCAGGAGTCGGTGACCAACGCCATGCGGCACGCGGTCGACGCGACCGAGGTCGTGGTCCAGGTCAGCGGAGAACCACAGCGGGTACGGGTGACGGTGCGGGACGACGGGGCGCGGCCCG
>WNFX01002676.1_pt1 | contig 18362 bp, 23 predicted proteins | sample 5400111 | NCBI WGS metagenome assembly WNFX01 (sample SAMN13153363, study PRJNA577476) | soil metagenome | isolation source: 40 cm soil or saprolite under grassland replicate 1 | place: USA:California | collected 2016-06-15 | reverse complement strand
TCTTCAGCAAGGAGCCGTTGAGGAAGAACTCTGTGGTCACCGTCGAACCAGGGCTGTACGACCCCAAAGTGGGCGGAGTAAGAATCGAAGACATAGTCGTAGTCGGCTCACCCTCCGAGAACCTAACACCCCTCGCAAAAGACATCGAACTATGACAAGAGGAGAGACAGCCATCCCGTTTCAGAACAGCTAACTTTCCGCAATGGCCGAATGGGACTACAAAGCAAAACTCAGGAAATCGCCCTTACCACCCAAGTTCTGGGGAAATAATCCAGTCAGTAACGACTGGAACAATTGGGACGAATACCCACAGGGGAGCACAGCCATGAGTGCCTCCCAGACCGAGGCGAAGGCAATGATATTGGGAAACCGCCGTTGGCGTCTTGGAAGGCCGACCCGGCTCGGGAGGAGGACTGCGTCATCCACCGAGCCTGTGAAATACGATGCCCCGTCCAAGCAATTAGGATCACAGAACCCTAGTCCAGGTAACGGCTTCACCAGACTGACGCAGTTCTAGCCGAATCCCTCGTCCGATGGACCTTGAGGACGGAGAGTTGCTCTGGGTGTTGGCTGCGTATACAAGGACAAGCGGAGCCAAGCCGTGATTCCCATAATGATTTATGACTCGGCCGGCATGGACCTCACTAGCCACGTTGTCGAAAGGTGAACGCAGGCTCGCTGCAATCATGTTCACCGACGTGGCGGGCTACACCACTCTCGGACAACGAAACGAATCCCTCTCTATAGCTCTCATCGACGCACAGAGGGACCTGATCAAACCGATTCTCGCCCGACACAACGGCAGAGAAGTGAAGACGGCGGGGGATTCATTCCTTGTCGAGTTTACCAATGCTCTCGACGCGGTCCGATGCGCCTACGACATTCAGAGGGCGACCAGAGAACTCAATATTTCACTGCCGGACGAGCGAAGGCTGCATCTCCGCATCGGCCTTCACTTGGGCGATATTACGAAGTCTAGAGGTGACATCTATGGGGATGCCGTGAATGTGGCCTCTAGAATAGAGTCGCTTGCGGAGGATGGCGGTGTATGTTTGACCAGACAAGTCTATGATCAAGTGCAGAACAAGTTCGAACTTCCTCTGAAGAGCATCGGAAGCAAGCCTCTGAAGAATGTGAGAGAGCCAGTGGAGATCTACAAGATGGAGTTTCCTTGGGAAAAGAGTCGCGTGCCGGAGCAGTTGAACAGAAGAAGGATTGCAGTTCTGCCTTTCGCCAACATGAGCCCGGATCCTAACGACTCGTATTTTGCTGACGGCATCACCGAAGAAATAATCTCGACACTTTCAGGCATGAGCGGATTCAGCGTTGTTGCGCGCACCTCTGTTATGAGCTACAAAGGCACGACGAAGAAGGTGAAGGAAATCGGTAGTGAGTTGGAGGCAGGCTCAATCCTTGAGGGCAGCTTCAGAAAGGCTGGCAACAAGATTCGAGTAACCACGCAGCTCATCGACATTGACAGCGACAAGCACGTCTGGGTACAGAGTTACGACCGGGACCTTGACGATGTTTTCGCTGTTCAGACTGACATCGCAAAGCAGGTCTCAGACGCACTGCGAATCAGAATACTTGCCAAAGAGATCGATCGAATCGAGATGAAGCCGACTGAGAGCACGAAGGCCTACTCACTCTATTTGAGAGGCAGATTCTTTCTTAACAGGCGCAGAATAGAGGATCTAATCAAGGCCGCAGAATGTTTTGGAGACGCAGCGAGAGAAGATCCGAAGTTCGCACTAGCGTACACTGGTCTAGCGGAATCTTATGAGGCACTCGCCGGCTGGGACCGGGACGTTCGTCTGAACCATGAGAAAGCAAAGGCGGCCGTTGATAGAGCCCTTGAACTCGACCCGGAGCTCGCAGAAGCACACGCTGCAAGGGCGTTTGTGCTTTATTCCGATTTTCGCCTGCGAGAGGCCGAAGATGAGATCACAACAGCAATTAGGCTGAAGCCGAGCTATGCCACAGCGCACGTGTGGTACTCAGTCCTCCTAAACAGGAAGGAGAGATGGGACGAAGCTCTCGAGCACATCGAAAAAGCAGTCGAACTCGACCCGCTTTCACAGATAATTTGTCGAAGCTATGCCGAATATTACGAGTCAAGGAGAAACTATCCCAAGGCCGCGGAACTGTTCAAGAAGGCAATGGAGCTAGATCCGAACGTGTCGATAACACATTTTGCGCTTGGCCGAGTATATCACAAGATGAAGATGTTTGCTGAGGGAAGACAAGAGGTTGAGATCGGTTTTGGACTCCAGCAGATGGCATCTCCTCCAAAGATTCGGAACGACGCTGTGAGAGCATATTGGGAGAACGATGCGGAGACGGTCAGAAGGGCCCTAGCGGAGTTGGAGGCGCATTTTGGCGAGGTGCTTGTCGACGCTTTCCTTATCGCCGGCCTCAATTTCTATCTCGGCAACATTGACAAGGGGTTCCGGTGGCTGCGGGAGTCCTACAAAGGAAAGGAACCTGAGCTTCTCAGCATCAGGATCGACGAGAAACTCGATAACGTCCGACCCGCGATATAGGCACCTTGTCAAGAGACTCGGACTGGGATAAACCGTCTCCAAATCACAAATACTGAATGTAGCCATAGCTCCCTCAGTTTTCGCCGATCACCATCGACGATATTACGCTCGCGTTCATCCCCACATTCATCGGCCTCGCCGTAACACTCCCCGTCACCTACCTTGTAGTCGATCGGATTGTCGAGAGGAGCGAGAAGAAGCTCGGACCTGTAAAGAAGTTCGCAAAAGAAAGATTGCGATCCAAACTAGGAGTTGGATTCCTCACAACATTTCTGCCCCCTCAGTATCCGGCCGCTAGCCATTTCGGACGAGCATCCGGCTGGTTTACGTGTGGGGCTGACCCTAGTCTTGATGGGAGATGGGAATGACTGACACAACATACCCAGAATCCAATATCCAAGCTCCCTTTGTTTCTCGGAGCGCAAGTCCGTTATTCCCCAGTTCTGGAGTAGTAATCGCCCCAGAACAAGCCCAGATCAGCAATCAGAACAGCCGATCTCACTTCGCAGAGATTCCACGCTTAGCCTAAGGGCAGACTTGCAGATCCGTAAAACAGGAATCACGCCCATTATTATTCCAGAATCGGACAACTCACCTGAAAACAGTTCGACTGGCGAGACCCTTCTAGAAAAAGGGGGGAGCATTTATGAGACGTCTAAGACATGGGAGAGACTCTGGGAAATAGTTCACGGCAAAGGCTGATTATACGTTTCACGAACGCCGTGAGGCATCCAAATAGATCGACCGAGAGAGAACTCGCACCTACGATAGTGCCGAGCTTCTGCACCAGACCCGATTCTTGTAAACGAAGCTCATAATATCCGACAGTTTTTCTGGCAGATACCGACTTATGGTAGCTGTGGGGATATCCTAGGCATGGCTGACTGGACGGGGATGCAGCCGAGGCCTAGAATAAAGGTCACATCCTCGGGCGGCGTCGTCTACCGATGGGAGAACGGCACCGCCCTATTCCTGCTCTTGGGCAGCAACAAGAGAGGAGTCAGATGCCTACCGAAGGGGCTCATCGAAGAGGACGAGGACGAGGTGACAACAGCCATGCGAGAGGTGCGAGAGGAGACAGGAGTTAGCCGCGTCAAGCTGCGGGGAAAGGTCGGACAGATCAAATACCAGTTCGGATATAGAGCCAAGACCTTCGATAAGACAGTCCACTTCTTCCTCTTCGAAACTGACCAGACTGACTCGAAGGTAGGGACCGAGCATGACTTTGAGGAATGGCTACCCTACGACCAGGCGCTACAATCCTTGTCCTATCCAAATGAGAAGGAGATGCTGACGAGAGCTTGGAGCATGATACAAGCCAAAGCAAGCCAACCGAAAACTTCCTCGGGTTAATCGCCAAAGATACTCCATTTTTCCTGCTTCCTGAATGTTACTGCCATGCAATTGCATGGATCGACAAACTGTTGCCAGCTTCGTGTTTCGAGATATCTCCTGCTGTATCCACCAGTATCTTGGCGTATCAACTACCTTTAGGGAAGCTTGGACTAGTCAAAAGACGCAATAGAAACGGAGCCAGTGAAACCGGGGGGATGAGCTGATGACAGATGTCGTACTCTTACTAGGCTTTGGTCTCTCAGGCGCAGCTATCGGTTTCACGTTGGGTCCGAGGTGGGATAGCTGTAGCTCTTGCTCAGCTATTGCTCAAGTTGGAGCAACCGGAGAAGGCAATGCTGTATCTACCCGAAGCTCCCAAAATCGATGAAATTTTCACAGAATTGGATTTCGAAGAAACGCGGGAGGCAAGTGTTGAGCCTGGCAGCTCTTCGCAATCCGAAGGCGATACCATGTTCCCTCCACCAGAGGAAATGGCGAGTTGTCCCTGTGGCTTGGTCCTGCCCATGGATGCGTTAAAGGAACACAGCCAGAATACTGGCCACACCGGAGCGGTCTCCTTCGCCAATGTAAAGACTGGCAAAATCTGGGACCTAGAGCAGACAATCGTAGAGCAGACCTCCCCGGATTGCTACAAATGCGGGAAGCCTGTAAAGGGGTTGAAGCGGGTTGGAAAAACAATCTACGTATCTCATCTTCATTGCATAGACCCAGCTATCAAGAACCGCAAGACAGGACAGCGAAATTCGGACCCGGTCTCGAACAAGTCAGCCACAAAAGGCAACCATTTGGTGATGGTTGGCATTGGCAAAAGGTGTCCGACTTGCTGGAAGCCGATTCGGACGAGAGACTCGATAGCAGTCTTCTCATCGACCGGCAATATCCTCAGGTTCCACAATCGCTGCTTATGGCCTGACCCACCCAGGCTCGCCGTTTCGTCAGCCGGTACTTGTCCTAGGCAACAGCCTCAGTTCGACCGGAATCGGACTGTCTCATTGGCTCGACTCGAGTTCTCGAAGCTGTGGTTCAATTCGCAAAGCGAGTTCCCGCTCCTCGACATCGAACAAGAAGGATCGACCTCATCTCTCATAACGATGCCTAAACGTTTCCTTTCAGCGATTCTCGAACGTCAAACGCGCCCGTTACGTGCAGGCTTCATTACGCAGGTCACAATCGCGTCGCCAGGAACGGCACGGGTTTCCGGAGTTTGTCGAAAATTCTGGGCCCTCAGGTTTGAGTTTGATGGACAGAAAGCATTTTCCCTAAAGGAATCAGGCCAAACACAGGAAGAATTCGAGGAATCGACCACGGTCCACCAGCCAAAGCTACGCGTCCATAACACTCTGACCCGTCGCCTAGACGAGTTCGAACCAATCCGTCCCGGACGCGTGAACATGTTCGTCTGCGGGCCAACAGTTTACGATGTAAGCCATATCGGCCATGCCAAGACATACGTCGCCTACGACATTATCGCCCGCTATCTGCGCCGTAAAGGATACAGCGTCTTCTACGTACTCAACATAACCGACATCGACGACAAGATCATCAGCCGGGCTAAAGAGACAGGCGAAGACCCGCTCCAGCTCTCGGAACGCTATGCCCAGATGTTCTACAAAGACATGAAAGATCTACATGTAGAAAGCGTCAACCTCTACGCCAAAGCCTCAGACTACATCCCAGAAATAATCAGCCAGATTCAAGGCCTAGTCGACAAGGGAATCGGCTACCAGATCAGCAGCGGCATCTACTACGACATATCCAAGGACCCGGAATACGGGAAACTCTCAAGACAGAACCTCGAACAATTAACAGTCCACCGAGTAGACCCCGACCCTGACAAACGCAACCCCGCCGACTTTGTCATCTGGAAAGCCCAGAAGCCAGGAGAGGTCGCGTGGGACAGCCCCTGGGGCAAGGGAAGACCCGGCTGGCACATTGAAGACACGGCGATAACACTCACCTACTTCGGACCCACGTACGATCTCCACGGCGGAGGCAGCGACCTCATCTTTCCCCACCACGAAGCCGAAATCGCACAAGCCGAAGGGCTCACAGGAAAGAAACCTCTGGCCAAATATTGGCTGCACACAGGGCTCCTAACAATAGGCGGCCAAGACATGCACAAGTCACTCGGCAACTTCGTCCCGATACAAGACGCGCTCAGAAAATTCGGAGTCGGAGCCTTACGAGTACTCTACGCTTCGACCCACTACCGCAGTCCGCTCGATTTTACGGAGGAAGTGCTAGCCCAGGCGGGGAGCCTCGCTCGCAGATTCCGTCGTGCCTACGACCAGCTCGAAAGAGCAAGCTCGGATAACGCAACTTCGAAGCCGGTGGATGATAGGATCAAGACACAGACTGACAACATCGCACGAGAATTCTACGCGGCGATGGACGATGATTTCAACACTCCGGGTGCCTTATCCAGTTACATCAAGATTGTTGGGAAGGCGGAGGAGCATCTCAAAGCTCCCGATCCCGCAACGGTCAGAGTATTGCTCGACGCTATGACGGATCTCGGTTCGATCTTGGGGTTCTTAGAAACGGAATCCGTTCCGAGAGCAAGCTTCTCCCAGCTGGTAGAGCTTTTGATGTCGCTCCGGGCCGATCTGCGGGCCAAGCGTGACTATGGCTTGTCGGATAGGATCCGGGAACAGATGGCGAATCTTGGGGTGACAGTCGAGGATGAGAAATAGCTAACGCGTTTCCTGTTCCAGCGAGCACTATTCTTTCTTGATTCTGGTCTTGTTTGGTTTCAAGATGCTTTTAGCTTCGTCCAGCTGTTTAAACGAGCCGATATCGTGGTGCGGCTCGGGAGTAAGGAAGCCATAGAACTTGGCATTCTTAGCGAGTAGCTGTGGCAGAATATCGGCAGCAAGGTCTTTTCCGAGAGAGAGGTATTGTAGAAAATCGGGCTCGCAGACATAGACACCAATAGATACGGGATACTCGGGTAAGACGGGCTTCTCGGCAAAGTATTGTATTCTGCCGTCACTGTCAACCCTTCCCACTCCATATTCAATCCTGACACTCGTGCTGAGAGCAACCGTGCATACGGCACCTCGAGCCTTGTGGAATCTTATCATCTCAGACAAGTCTAGGTCAGTAAGGACGTCGCCATAGTAGACGACGAACGTTCCATCAACATGTTCAGCCGCCTCTTTCAGGGCTGGGGCGGTTCCGAGACGTGGTGAGATGCTGTAACCGATGGAGACTCCAAACTTGGACCCGTCCTCTAGATGGTTTCTGAAAACCTCAGAGTCCTCGTCCGACAAGAGCATCATAATGTTCCGGATACCATGCTTGGAAAGATAGCTCACAACATAGTCAATGAAGGGTCTACCGCCGATAGGGATCATGCCCTTCGGAACATAGCTGGTGAGGGGTGACAGCCGGGTTCCTGCTCCTCCAGCCAAGACGAAAGCCTTCATCGTGCCACTGTCAATTCAGGAAACGCAGAACGCCCAGTATAAGTTCTTCATAACACCCAGCTCGCACAAGCAGAGTCAATGTTTGACCTGCCGGACAGCCTACCGCAAGACCAACGCTCACACAACCAACTCCTCCCACCTCTCAGCCCCCGAAGAAATCCTCCTAACCTGGACTAGAAATCGTTCAGAACAAGCCCTGATAACGAATCCGGGAGGGGTGTGCTGTTTTCACACTCTTTTCTTCCGTTAAACCAACAGTTTCGATCAGCCCCGACAAGCCTATCCCAAACCCTGATCAGCCAGACCAGCCCAGAACAGCTTCAGCCAGCGAGACCCTCCAAGAAAATCTCGAAAAAAAGTTATCCTCGCGACACAATACTGCTTTCTGTAAAGAGTCAGACTCAGAGAATCGTTCCGATTAAGCCCAGCTCGCGAATTCGGAAGGGCGTACTTCAAAAGTATCGTTTTCTATCCGGATAAAGTAATTCAATAGTTGACTATTCCGAAAACCGGAGACCAGCCTATTCTGTGCCCTGTTCCATTAAACTCGCCCAAGACAGTTCCAACTGGGTGAGACCCTTCCTAGAAAATCTCAAAGCCAGATGCTCCTCACGACATAAAACTGGAGTTCTCCGCACGCGACGGTCCTATTCAATTCGTATTGGTCGCGCGGGTTTCTTCTCGTCGCTCTTCATGAACCGGACCTCCAAAACACCATTCTTGTACGTGGCCTTGGCAGTACGCGGATCAACCAAATGCCCCAAATCCAGTTCTTTCAAATAACGACGCTTCGCAGACTCAACACTGATCCTCAACGCGCGATCCGTAGAATCCAATTTGATCTCGTCCTTCTCAACCCCCGGCAGCTCTGTCACGACCACCACTTCACGCCCCTCATCCATAACATCCACCAACGGCTCCCTCTCCTCCTTCAACAAGGGCCCTCGAGCGCTAGGCTCCACGTTCCCAAACTCTCGAATCACTGGCTTCCCATCTGACCCGACAGACATGGAAAACCCATAGACGAACGGAGAGACTCCCTCTTGCATCTTCGGCATCTCGACAGCCTTCCTCATCATATCATCCATCAACCGGTCCATACGTTCCATCTCCTCGAACACGTCAAACCACCAGCCCGACCGGCCATGGCGACGACGAGACTCCTTCTTCGGCGCCAAAACAGACAGCGACCCAGCCAGACGCTGATCCGGTAGAAGTATTTGAGTTACTAGAACTTCTCGGCTAGATCATCCGCTTGACGAGCAGATTGATTTCTCCGCCCCGGTAACCCAGCTCGCCACCGTCAGTGGCCGCCCGTCTCAGACTCCGTTTGAACCCGCCTCGGGGAGGATGCAGACGAAAACGCGGCTTCAAACCCGCACCATACAGGGCCCGTATAGAAAGCTCGCCCGCCACAACAGCCTTCGCAAGATCTTCAAAACTCTCCTTTCCAAGCATCCGAGTAAAACCGTCATCAAGCCCATCTGGACCATCACGCTCCCCACGCTTCTCCAGGACGCGCCCGAGAATCTCGGGATCAACCTCGCCCCAGGCAACCAGCGCCTTGACAGACCGCAGCATCCCAAGATTCGACGGAGTATTATCCAGCAGTCGAGCCTGGAAAGTCTTCTCCAGCTTCAACGACTCCATCGTCTTCCGGACATCCGGATTGTCCGCTGCAGTCCCACGAAGCCTCACAGCCAGCAAGGGACCCTTAACGGCCGCTTCCATCCTAGTTCACCCAGTCGCCTTGCGTAACCACACTGTACGTCCGGGTCAGAGCGTCAAACACGGCCAACGCAGACGAGGTCAAGGTCGAGGTAGACCCAAAAGTCCGTGTCCAACAGTCCCGCACACCGGCTAATCGCAGCACTTGTTTAGGAATTTCACCAGCAACCAGACCCAAGCCTCTAGGCCCAGGCAACACCTCCACCCGGACACTACCAGTCTTACCCGTCACGTTAAACGGAACAGTATGCATCGTCCCACAACGACACTCCCAACTACCACAACCCCTACGAACAGGAATAACATTCAACTTCGCCTGAACAGTCCCCTTGTCAATAGCAGTACGAACCTGACGAGCCTTACCCTCACCCAATCCAATATACCCATCACCATTACCGACAGCAACAATAGCTCGAAACCGCGACCGTTCACCAGCATCAGTCTGCTTCTGCACAAAACCAATACCCAAGACCTCTTGCTGAATATTAGGCAACAAGGTATCCACAATCTCAGGCTCCTTAATCCTCAAACCCTGCGTAAAAATCTCCTCCATTGAAACAATCTCGCCCTGCTGCACCTGCCTACCAAGCTTCGTCTTCGGAACCCAGCCAACCTCCTGACCTGGACGCTGACCCATCAAGCAGCCCCCAACGGTGCAGACATCACACTCTTCCTAACCTGCTCAAAATGCATCGACAATTCCTCTGGCTTCAAACCCCTCCCGAGATAAGCGCTGAACCGTTTCTTGTACAAGTCCTGCTGCCCAGACAATGATTTCGCGTAACCAGCGATGTGAGAACCGTTAATCCTCTCGAGCGGAGGTAACCGATCATCGGAGTGGGGAACTACGAGTCCAGAGTCCGCCAGCCCCTTCAAGGCAGCGAAAATCTTCGAACCCTTCGTTGGGCCACGAAGCCCGATGTCAAGGACAGCCTCCTTGACGCCGTGAGCGACCGCTCTTCGCGCCGCCAATATTCCCGTAAGGTATGCTGCGGGCAAGTTGCCAGCTCCGCCCTTCCAGCCCAATTTGACAAGCTCCTTCGATGACGCGGCCGCCCTAACATTGTCCCCCTTGGCTTCCGCTTCGGACACCTGGACTATGACGTACTTGTTGGTTAATCGTACAACAGCCCTAGGCTTTCCCGATCTCACTAGTGCTCGGCGTAGCTTGTAGTCTGTCCTTCCTTCTCTTCGTCGCCTATAGGGGACAGAGTATCGTGGACCGTCAGCCATTATTCTATCGCTTCCTCAGCATCTGATGGGCCTTTACATAGTCATCCGCGTGAGAGCCGCTTCTAAACGCTCCACCCTTTGCCATTGCAAGAAGAGTCTTGTAATTGCCAGGCCCAAGCTGTCGCTTGTCTCTAAGCCATCGCAAATGCCTACGAATCGCTCGAATCTTTAGAACCCATGCTTCTTTGCCCGGCTTCTGTCCGCCCTTCCGACTGCCCGCCTTTTTGCGTCGGCCGGATCGTGCCCGGACCCTTCCTCTACTGACACCAGTCTTCGGCAACAGTCTTATTCTTCCCTCGCGGATGAGCTTCTTGACTTCGTCCCTTGTGATCGCGGACTGGACTCTATCGTTCTCATCAGGGTCGATCCAGACTCTGTTCAAGCCTCCACCCAGCAGCTCTGAAGCCAATCTCTTCTGACCCTTGAGGCTCATTCAGAATCCTCGCTTGTCGTGGACGCTTCCTCGGTCTCAGACTCCTCGACCTGTTCAGCCGGTTGTTCTATCGGAGTCTCGACTTCGCCGACCGGGGCTTTCTGTTCTTCGACAGCAACCTCAGTTATCGGTCGACTCTCCTCCTTTCCAGGGTTCGCGATGTGAAAACTTTGCTCCTTTGCCTTTGCGAGGATTCCAAGCCGTTTCCTCTCTCCGACACGTCCCGCGATTCTGAGAATATGGATCTTCGGATCCAGTTCGTCTAGTTCAGACTCACGCCATACGATCCGCTCGACAAGCCCTCGCGGATGACGACCACGGGTCAACGAGGCTGATCCGTATCCGACCTTGACTTTTGCTGGGAACCCGCTCTCTTCTTTTCTCATCTTGCTAGTTACGCCACGGGGCCGACGCCAGTTCGCGGCAACTCGCTTGTAACGCCAGCTTTCTTGGCGCCTAAACTCTGGTCTTGTGCTCGTCATTCTTTCTCACCCTTGCCAGCAGCCGTCGACTGTGCCGGTCCCTTCGCCGAAATGTAGATGCCGTCGAGGAAGACCCTCATGTCTTTCTCCTTGATCTTTGTGCTATCCTGAATATTCGCTGCCGTCTGGCTGACCGACTTTAGGTCGACCCCTTCAACGGAAATGTCCTCGCCCTTGATCGACACTTTCACCCCATCCAAAATCTTAGCATACCTAGGCGTTTTCTCACCGGTGAAATTCTCTATCTTCAACACCTTCGCTTTCTCGTCCACTTTGACTGTCACCGGAAAGTGGGCGTAGACTGTTCGCAAATCATAACGGTAGCCTTGTGTGACTCCCTTGATCATGTTTCTTACATGCGCCGCAGCCGTACCCAACATTCCTACCTCGCGTTTCCGCGGCCACCTTGTCTCCAGTTTAATCTCATTCCCATCGGCACTCAGGGTTACTGGGAGATGCGATAGATCCTCGACGAGGGAGCCTAGCGGCCCTTTGACCCGTATTGATCTTCCCTCGACCTGTACGCTGACCTGGTCGGGGACTGGAACTGTTCTCTGAAGAGTCTCATAGCGCGCCGTAGCCGTCTCACCCTTCTAGTATACGTACCCTAGCAGTTGCCCGCCTGTTCCAGCTTCGCGAGCATCCTTGTGAGCTAGGACCCCCTTCGGCGTCGTGAGTACGAGTATACCAACGTCTCGTGACGGGAGGTAGCGTTTGCCCCATTTTTCGAACTCTCCCACTGTCGACGAGAACCTGGGTCGTACGCCTCCGCAATCATTGACGCGCCCTAAGAGTTGGATTTTGAATTTGCCTCCTCTGCCGTCGTCTACGAACTCGAACTCTCCAACGTAGCCGTACTTTTGAAGGACTCTAAGCACTTGGCCCATCAGCTTGGACGCGGGATAGACTATGCACTCGTGCTTGTGTCTCCGCTCATTGTTGAGGATGGATGAGAACATGTTTGATATCGGTTCCATTCAATCATCACATGTATTTCTTGAAGCCGAGTCCCACAGCCACTTCTCGGAAGCATTGTCTACAATAATTAAGCCCGTACTTTCTAACGATCGGACCATACTGGCCGCACCGTTTACATGGACGAGCTCCCTTGCCATACTTCCTCTGCTTCTTCGGCTTGATCTTCGCCATGATTCTCAGCTCGAGACAGTCGTCCCGTAGATGCTCTGCATGAACCTTACCGCATCCTCTCGCGACACATAATGGCGATGACCTATTCGGGCAGGTCGGATTCCACGAGATCTGATCCTGTAGCCTGGCCGTCCCATTGTCACGTGTATTGTTGCCCCAAATATGCCAAGTTCGGGAATATATCTGGTTCCGGGGATCTCGATGTGTTCCTTGATCCCGAAAGAAAAGTTGCCGTAGCTGTCAAAGCTAGATTCTTTGACCCTGTTGCTCACCGCGTCCAGCGCTCTTCTTAGGAACTCCCCCGCGTCTTTTCCCCGAAGAGTGACGACGGCTGCGATGGGTTCTCCCTTTCTGACGCCAAAGTCTTTGATCGCCTTCTTCGCTCTCTTGGTCGCGGGAGTCTTCTCTGTTAACTGGGTGAGAACCTTCTTGGCTTTTTCTAGCGGTTCGCCCGATTTGCCTGTTGCAATGTTCAAGGTGACTTTTTCTATCCTGACGATTCGTAGCGGATTGCTCGCAATGTCCTCTTGTTGGCTTTCGGACATTCTGTTAGCTCTCCCCCCCGACTAGAGGCTTGTCTGTTCCCACCGGTATTACATACGCTGCCGGGGTCTCGAATGTTGCACCCGCTGTTTCGATCCTGACGGTCTTTCGGCGCGCGTGTGTTCCCGGCGTTATGGATTCTACCCTGCCTACTATGCCTTGGTTTCGTCCGTCCACGACGAGCCCGAGGGTTCCCGTCTGGAATGGGACCTGGCCAATAATTTTTTGACCTGGGAGTGCGAGCTGGATTGCGGCTCCAACCGTGTAATCTTCTCCAGTCTTCTGTCTCGGATCCCGAGCTTGCAGGATCAGGTTACGTCCGTCATGAAAGTTCAGCTGAGTCTTTCCTCCCGAAACGGTCTTCTTTCCAACTATCTTGCAGAGTTTGAATCCGGATTCCTTCTGTCCTATTGGGGTTGGTGTTAGACCTGTGTTGGGTTTCGGTAATATCCTGAAATTCTGTGCTGTGCCTTCGATCTGGAGAACATCCATTAGGCCTAATGGGAATCGATGGTCCTTTCGAACCGTGCCGTCTACTTTGACCCTGCCGGTGTTGATTATGTGGATCGCTTCCCTTGAAGTCTTTGCATAGCCCAGAATCTCACGTAGGGCCATAACCAAGGGAAGACTGTTTTCTCGCGGGTGCGGCCCGGGTCTTGTCCGAGTGGCCCATGCCATATTTTTCCGGTTAATAGTCCAGAAGGCCGGGGCGGGTTCTCTCTTCAGCTGTCTTGGTCCTGATTTTCTCGCCGTGTCTTATTCCCCCCCCGCTTTTGCCTTCTCCGATAACAGTCCGCTGCGCCATTTGTCGGACATGTTTAGTTCGGTGACGAGGACCTTGCTTGAATGGACTGGAAGCTTGGAGGAGACCCCTGCTGCCTTTTCTCTTGTCATTCCTTCGACGAAGACTCTTCCTGTTGAGTATTCTACGCGCTCTACTTTTCCCTCGAGCCCTGCGAATTCTCCTCGCATTACTCGGACTCTGTCTCCGGTTCTGACAGGGACTTTTCGGACTCTGTATCTTCCGGTCAGATCGTCTGAGAGGTGCGATGACAGCATCTTGCGTTGCCGATGCTTGGGCGCCTGGAAGCGAAGTTTTCGTTGTTTAGCCGGCTTTGAGCTTCTCATCGTCTAGATCACTGTCGACGCGAGGTTGGCTACCCGGGGCCATCTCTCGGCAGCTTCTCGTGCCACCGGTCCTCTGATCTCGGTTCCTTTCATCTCGCCTTCAGGTGTCATGATCACTGCGGCATTGTCCTCGAAGGAGAGTCTGGTTCCGTCTGGTCTTCGGAGTGCTCGTGCCTGTCTGACGACGACCGCTGGGAAGACTTGTTTTCTGAGATCAGGTGCGCCCCGTGTGACGGATACCATTATCATGTCACCGACGCAGGCTGATGGTACGCGGCGGAGGCGGCCGTGGTATCCTCGGACGTTTATCAGTTTCAACTCTTTCGCGCCGGTGTTGTCGGCGCATGCCATTCGTGATCCGACTGGGAGTCCTCGGGCGATTCTGGGCCGGTATTCGACCATTCCGCGGGCGCTGACTGCCCTCGTCTTGGGTGCGGGCATTTCTATTCCGCGGCTCCTTTCCTATCGATGACGACGAATGAGACTTCTTTGCTGAGTGGTCTGCATTCCGCGATTGTTACGTGGTCGCCGATTGTCGCTGCCATGCATGGTGGGTTGTGGGCGAGGGTTTTGCTTCTTCTTCTCTCGTATCTGTTGTATTTCGGGTAGAAGTGTAGGTAGGCTCGTTCGACCGAGACGGTTCTTGGAGATCTTGAGGTTGCGACCGTTCCTTCGAAGACTCTTCCTCTCACGGAGAGTCTTCCATGGAAGGGGCATGAGGGGTCGTTGCATCCGGACTTTGGCGGTTTGACGTTTAGCCCGATGTCTCGTACTACCATCTTGCGAGCGCCTTCTTTACTCTGTCCTCTGGCCGGTATCTTATCTGACTCCCATCAACGGTCAAGGTTTCTCCCGTGGGGAGTGTGGCGGCGAATGTGGTCTGGTATTTTGCAACTCTGAGGATTCGTCCTCTGCTTTCTATCACGATAGTGTTTCTGGTCTCGTTTCTGACGAGACCTGAGATGCCTCTGATGTTCGGGTCGGTGCTGTCTTTTACCGAGACTGTTAGGCATGTCCATTCGTGGGCTAGGATGTTCCGTGGTGTGATCGGCATCTATGACGCTTCCTTAGTGGCGGGTTTCAGGTTCTGAGCTGTGAGGAGTCTTGCTACGGTCCTTCGCAGTTCTCTGACTCTCGAAGGGTTATCGACTGTTCCTCCCGATTTTACCTGTGTTCTTATCGTTGTCAGCTCGGCTCTCAGTTCCGAGATCTTCTTCAATCGCTCCTCGGGGAGCATCTGTTCTATCTCACGCTTGCGCAGTACTGCCAAGAGGCTGTTCCTCCTTTTTCGTTTCAACTTCCGGCGGGGCAGGGGCTTCTTCAGGGACCTCTGGTGGTGTCGGTTGCGCGGTTGTTTCGGCGGCGACAGCCGCGACGACTTTCATGGTCGGCTTGTCGAGAAAATCGACTGTAGGTGGCAGGATTCTGACCTTGATCCCGAAAAGTCCCTGTTTCAGCTGGACATCGACAACGGCGACTTTCACGGTCTTCAATACGGGATCTCCGACGCGAGGGAGATAGCCGGCTCTGAACTTTTCATACCTTGCTCGTTCGGTTGTAAGTTTTCCTCTGATTATGATCTCAACGCCTAGGGCTTGCGATTCCATGACGCGTTGTATCGCCCAGTAGGCGGCTCTTCGGAAGTGGACTCCTCGCTGAAGGGCCTGGGCTACTTGTGAGGCGACTACTTTCGGGTCTTGTTCGGGAATCTCGATTGCTGCGACCGAGAGTTGGGGGTTTTCGATGCCGAACTTTGTCTCGAGAAGTTTAGTCAGGTCTTTGATGCTCTGGCCTCTTCGTCCTATTACCATTCCTGGTTTGGCGGCGTAGATTACGACTCGTGTTCCGACCGGGCTTTTTGTGAGTTCTACGTGGCTGTAGCCTGCTCTCTTGAGATCGTTCTTTAACAGTTCGTCGATCTCGAGTCGTCGAGAAACGTCTTTGATGAAATATTTCGTAACTGACAAGAAACTATTCTGCCTCGAATCCGACTAGTTCGATGTGCGTGGTTGTTGCTTGTAGGAGGTCTGAGCGTCCGAAAGCTCTCGGGTTGCGTCTGGGTATCTTGTTGGCGCGCTGGGCTGCTGCGTGTATTATTTTGAGCCGTTCTGTGTCGAGGTTGCGATACTCCGCGTTTGCCTCGAGCTCGTCGAGTAGTCGTAGAATGCGGCCTGCGGCTTTCTGTGGGAATCGTCCGGCGTACCATCCTTCGGCGAGTTGTCTGCGGTGTGGGACTTCCTTCTTGTAGTGCCTGTATGCTACTGCCTGTTTCTTTTCGATTACTCGCTCTAGGAGTTTTTTGGCGTCTGGTAGTTTCATTCCTTTGATTGTTCTGCAGATTTCTACTGACGCTTTGGGGCTGATTCGGAGTTGTCGGCCTGAGCATTTTACCGTCCGGTCGGGGTCAAGGCCTGTGATCGAGTATCCCCGTTCGGGCACTTGTTGTTCACGGAAGGCCGAGATTGCGGGATTGTTTGCCCTAAAAAGGTTCCTTGGGTTGAGAATTGTTGGACGGGACTTGTTTGACTGTTGTGGGGTTTTGTTGGGTTTCTGGTGTGTCTTTGTTACTTGTAGAGTTCGGGATTGGTTACTCTAGTCTTATCGAGGCTTTTCCTAGGTTTTCCGAACGGGATATTATGGCAGAGGCAATTGAAAGAGTCCATACTGGCATTCCCGGCCTGGACCATGTGCTCGAGGGTGGTTTCCCGATGGGCGCGCGTGTCCTGTTGGCGGGTGGTGCTGGTTGTGGGAAGACCATTTGCTGTGGCCAGTATCTGTACAAGGGTGCTACACGGTACGGTGAGCCTGGTGTCTACGTCTCTACTGAGGAGCCTCCGCAAGAGTTCATGGCGAACATGCTACGGTTTGGCTGGGACTTCAAGAAGCTCCAGTCTGAGCGTAAGATAGCCATGGTCGATGCGGTCTACCAGCGTACTGAGTCGGAGGTGTCGGAGCAGGAGTCGTTGCAGTCGATACTGTACAATCTACGGTCGAAACTGTCCGAGGTGAAGGTGCTGGTGGAGCAGCTTGGTGCTACGCGGCTGGTTGTGGATTCGCTTCCAGGCTTCGGTTTCCGAGTCACGGACCTCAACACGCTACGAGAGATATTCTTGGAAGTTGGTCTGCTGCTGAAAGATGTTGGCTGTACTACAATGATGACAACGGAGATCGTTGAGGGTTCGGGATTGATCAGCCGCTATGGCATCGAAGAGTTCCTGGCTACTGGTGTTATGGTCTTGGCTTTGGTGAGACAGAGCTCGCCTATCCGGAAATTGTATGTCCGGAAGATGCGTGGTACTAGCCACAGTCTCAATGACTTCGCGTTCACCATCGGCCATGAGGGTGTCGAATTGAAGGGTCCGATTGGTGTGCGCAGTGTTAGTCGGCAACGGCGCCTCCATGGTTCGCGGAGAAAGCGTCGAAGCCGACGATGACTACGAAGAAGTTGTGACCGGCGCGGTTTCAGTATCCGAGGGTGGGCGGGTAGTGGAACAAGGGGTTCAAGGACAAGGGCAGCCTATCGACGTGCAAGGCTGGAACAACCGTCAGCGTTCGGCAGGTGTGAGCTAGAAAATTGCAGAATGTGAAGAGTGGGATCTCAGCATTCGACGAGTCGCTGGGTGGTTTGCCTGCTGGGAGTATCCTTCTGTTTCTCGGCGAGGCGGATACGGGCATGACGACCTGTGCCCAGCAGATTCTCTACCAGGGACTGCTTGATGGTATGTACGGCTGGACTCTGGACCGGTTTTTCGAGCAGCGGAAAATGTGGTTCATCGACAGTGCTGGGATGAAGAAGGAGAAAGTTTCCGGTGAGGTTAGCTGGGATATTGGTCCCGCTAATCTGTTGGCGAAGGAGTTTCCGAGGGTTGTTGCGCCTTTGGGCTCGTGTACTTTGGTGGTTGATAGTTTGAGTGATGTGATTCGTAGTGCGCCGTTTCCGGCTGTGGAGCAGACGTTGAAGGCGTTGCAGGCTCAGGTCCGCGCGAGTAATGGACTCTTTATTCTCTTGGCTAACAAGGGGATTCACACTGACCATATTGAGAATACTGTGAAGCATCTGAGTGATGGTGTTGTTGACTTGTCCACCGAACCGTTTGGATCGGAAGATTACGCTCGTAAGATGCGAGTGTTGAAGATGCCGGGCGCGTTTACCGACATGAAAGTATACGCTTACCGTGTTGGCGCGGCGGGTATTGAGATGGCTGCATTGCACAGGGTGCGATAGAGCATGATGACAAGTGTTGTCGTGTTGCAGATTGATGAAGTAGTTGGCGTGCTAGAAAACGCTGGGTTTGTCTGGGCCTTGCTGATTGCAACGTGGGGCGCGTTGTCCTACTCG
>WNFX01003079.1_pt1 | contig 18363 bp, 22 predicted proteins | sample 5400111 | NCBI WGS metagenome assembly WNFX01 (sample SAMN13153363, study PRJNA577476) | soil metagenome | isolation source: 40 cm soil or saprolite under grassland replicate 1 | place: USA:California | collected 2016-06-15 | reverse complement strand
AGCAGGCCGAGCCCTTGTACCTGCGGATGCTCTCTACCTACGAACAGCAGTTGGGACCCGATCACCCCGACACAGCCACCGGTCTCAACAATCTGGCGACACTCTACCACCACCAGGGCAAGTACGAGCAGGCCGAGCCCTTGTTGGTGCGCGCCCTGGCCATCCACGAGCAGCAGTTGGGACCCGAGCATCCCAACACGGCCACCAGCCTCAACAACCTAGCACTTCTCTACTGCACCCAAGGAAAGTATGAGCAGGCCGAGCCCTTGTTGCAGCGCGCCCTCTCCATCTGCGAACATGCCCTCGGACCACAACATCCTCACACACAAACCGCCCGTGCTAGCTATGCTGACCTCTTGCGCACAATGGGACACGACGCTGAGGCCGCAGCACCGGACCCGCCTTGAGAACGCGGCAAACAACCGTTCATTCGGTTTCAGCCAAGCACCGCAACGAACTTGAGCGATCGACAAGCGATCTTTGTATGGATCAGCTTTTTACCTCTTTAGTCAATCTGTAGATGCGCCTGTGAAGCTTCTGTAGAGCAACGCGCTCCCATACCGTTCCCATGCCGTTAGCATGCCACTCCTATGCCACTAGCACACCTTTCTCTTGCCGAGAGCCACGTCTCTTGGGCAAGAAAAAGGCCTGGCGCGATCGCTCTCACCAGGGCAGCAGCCTCTGTATTGTATTTAGTGCTCGTCCTCCGACGCCTTCTCTAGAAGCATATCTTTGATGATAAACAACTCTGTACGAAGATGCATCATCTCACCGGCAAGGGCCTGAATTGCCGCTTCAATGGCCTGGTAGTCCGGTTTCAGGTCCGGCGCAATGCCCATAGGTGACCATACCCGCTTGCCTGGATCTACATGATATTTTCCAGGCATATGATCAATTTCACGCTCGCTCAACATGCCCGCCCACAGAGGTCTATCTTTCGGCGGCACAACCCATAGACGATAGTGTTCGTATGCATGCTCCTGCACTATAAACATGTCACCATCAAGAGTCGTCGTACACGCTTTATTCGTTGGGCTGAGGGCTATAGCGGCTTGCATGGTATGCAGTCCTGGTTGCTCGCTCATGTATTCGTCTCCTCTTTCTCGCCCTGGTTGGAACGCGCCAGCCAGGGCGACTAACAACTTACTGTACGGTGATTTCATCGGCAATACCCATATTCTTGCGGTTTTGTTTGGGCGTCAACTTAAACCGCTCATGATGGGCGTCAATCTCCTGCTTTCGCGTCTCAAGGTAAGCTTGGACGGCATCATTGCGCCCGCCTATCAGATCACGAACGATAGCAGCATTGATATACCACAAGTGCAACGGGTCCGTTTGTGCAAGATTGTGGGCGATGATCGCATCTACAGCGCGGCGGAATCTTTCCGTTGCCGCTTCTGTCGTCTTAATGCGCTCCAATTCGGCCATTGGCAAGGCTGCATAATCGGTTCCTGCATGTCGGTTCGCTATGGCCGTCTTAAAATCACGGTCGCGCTTCACAAGCATTTTCAGGTATGCGGCAGGGTCTTTCTCATTTGCAACATCCTGTAACAATTCGCTCAGGCCTGCAGAAACTTGCGTATTTCCGCCCGAATGATAGGCATTGATCAAGGCTTGCAAAGTGGCGACGGGCCCATCAGTGTGCAGTTCCTCCGCTAACGGCTGCAGCAATGCGTACATCTGGTGCGCGATCGCATCATTGTTCATCAGGTCTACCACGATTTCGTCATGGCGACGCATATTGCGCTGTTCCATGAGTCGGATAGCTTCGTCAAATGTGCCTGGCTTCGTGGTTAGCGTGCCTCTGGTTTTCTTCGCCTTTGTCTCTAGCGTTGACTCTTGTTCCTGGCCCTCTTTCTCGATCTCGGTTACCTTCATTGCTGGCTCTCCTTTCACCTTGCTGAACACTTCTAAAACATCAATATGCGGCTCGCTCAACCGAATACCTTGCCTGCCATCGATCTGGCCCGCTCCGTCTCCTATGCGATAATCAAAGTAGTGGGCAGTGGTTGCAAAGTCGCGTTGTTGCGTCTCGTTTTGCGCCTGGTACTGGCCTAGAATGGCATTGACATACACCAACTCATTGACGGCGATAGGGCAATACAAGAGCACTGCTAGCCTTGCATAGACAGCTCTAAAAGCGTGCGTGTATAAATCTTCCTTCGTGGATCTCTGCGGAAGAAGCCCGCTCAACTGCCGGATCGCGTTTTCACTGGCCTGGCGGCTGTACTTTTGTGCGGTCTGCTCATTGTCCAGGTCTGTTGTGTCTTCCAGACTGCGCAACCTGCGCCACGCTGCAAGCACCAATTCAGCATGTACCAGGACAGGGATTTCATAGGGCTTGAGGGCGATATCTTTACGCTTTAACTGTCCATCAAACACAACGGTATACATGGTCTTAGGAAAGAATCGGCCCGTTTTCAGCAGTTCGGTTAAGCGCCTGCCGGTCACAATCGCTAGCCCTGTCACCAGGTCGTCCCAACGCTCGCTATGAAGTAACTTTTCTGCCCTGGCGATAACCTCTTGCGGGTGATCGATCAACTGTTGATTTTCCAGGCGCTCTTGAAACTTTTCATCGCTGATGGCGTTCATCGCTGCCCATTCTTCCTCGGTGAAATTCATATATTTCAGCGCGATGTGGTGCCATTGTCCAGACTTTGCATCTTTATAGCGGTTCTCTTGCGTGAGAGGAAGCTGCTTGATCGCGTTGCGAGCAGCGGTCATCACTGGACGCAATGCACTGGCCTTCTTCATAGTAGGCCGCGCGCGCCATGCCGCTATCTCGTCCTCACACACTCGCGCGATCTCCGCCTCTTGAGCAATGCCAAGGACGGAGAGAGCAGGGAGCAAAACACTGAGGCGTTCCTCTAACCAGACCTTCGCCATAGTATACCAGTTCCTCTCTTGTCTTGTACTACAATAACACATTGTCGTTAAGTATAGTATACATCACTGATACGTAAATTGCAAGAGGGTTGAGTACCAATTCGTTCATTTCCGTGACAAGAAGCAGCATTCGGATGGCCTACGGATGTTTGCCACACGCGTGCAGAAAGGTGGACTCCACGATGAGGCAGGACATTGACAGCCACGGAGTGAGCCGCTACAATAGCGCCATGAGTGAAGACATCAAGAACCGACCTGAGCCAACAGAAACATGCGTCGAATCGCCCGAGGCCACCAAGGAGGGATCTCCCTCACCGGAAGAACAACATGCGCGGCGAGCGCAACACGCAGAGACCGTGCAAACCCTCGCCGCGCAATTGGGTGAGCAGGAGCAAGCCGCTTTACAGGTGGTGGTCAAGGCTCTCGGCTTAGAGGTCACCCTGGCGCTGTTGCAAGAGACCCTGTATGTCGAGGCCCACGGTGGAATGATGCTGCCCGATGGCTCGCGCAGACGAACCCCCGGCGGGGTCTTTTTCTTCCTGGCAAAAACGCACTGGACGGAGGCACGAATGGCATTGGCCTCCTACAATGCCTCCAAGAACGCCCTCTCTGGCAACGGCCCATCAGCCTCTGCCAACCATGCCACCCGTCCTGCACCTGCACCGCCAGCAGCACCCTCATTTCGATGGGAGGACCGTCTAGCGGTGCTCGCTCAGATCGGCAACGAGAAAGGAAGCGCCACCGTGAAAATCACCGTGACCGGAAGACCGGGCAAGATCGTGGACAAGGGGACATGTGTGCTCACCATCGTACAATCCACCAAAGTGCCCGCGCTGCCCAAAGGATTGCCCACCCCATCACCAGCGGCAACGACCTACACCGTCTACATCGCAAGCAAGCAATGGAAGAAAGTCGCCGAGGCGATACAAGACCCCGAGGACCTGCTCATTCTTGAGGGATTTCCCCAACTCGATAGCCAAACGGGCAGCATTGCCGTCCTTGTCTCCAATGCGACCACCAGGAACCTCCAGAAAGCACAGAAACAGGCTCAGCAGGCTCAGACACCCTCATAGAAACACCCTTTCCCGGAAAGCCCGTCTGGGATGGGGAACTGGCATCAGCTCGTCCTTGTGAGCTGGCTCATTTCCTCATAATGAAATTGAGCGCATCACACTAGCCTGGGTACCGACTGCTGATAAGCACTGATTTCAGTACCTAAACCATTCCATGCAGGCCTGTGGAGCGGGCGCTACCACCCGCGCAAAGTGCCAAGCTATACGGTTATTATTATAAATTTATGGCTTGATAATCTGCTCTACCGTTGCCTGCTCTATCAGGCGTCGCAACACTTCGTTTGCGCTAATCTTCTTCCTTGTTCGCTGCCTATAAGCGCGACGCAATTCTTCCAGCTTGTCATCCTGGCTAGGCCGTAGATACAGACTCAACTCAACAGTCGCGCGCTCTCTCTCTTCACGCTGTACCGTTCTGCCGGAATCCTCTGTTACCCTGTTACCGTTTTTCGCCTCAGTTGGACCTGGCAAAACAACAGAACTGTCCGTAGCAGCTGGTGGTGGTGGAATATTCTTTCCCAACAAAGGATTTTCTGACTTAGCCATGATTCGTTCCCTCACTGCGTCCAATGAACTCTGCTACCAGACTGGCATAGGCGTTGGCTCCCGTACTTCCAGGCGCATACTCATAGATAGGTACCGCCTCATCTGTTGCCATTTCCACCTTCACATTTTTCGGGATGACTGCCTCAAACACCTTCTCACCAAAGTACTCCCGTATCTGTCCGATACGCATCTCACTCTTATTGGTATGGTCATCCAGGGCAATCACGACGCCGAAAAAGGGAAAAGTCCGTCCGGTCTGGCGCTGAATTTCTGCCAACTGAATCTCTAAAATGCGAATCCCAAACATGGCGAACCAGGACGGGGTGAGCGGGATCACGAGCTGGTGAGAAGCTACCCAACAATTGACGGTGATTAACTCCGTGTTGGGCGGCGTATCGATCAAAATATAATGATAGCCGGTGACGCCCTCAAGCCCCTTGCTCAAAATCGTCTCGCGCCCAAACTGGCTTGCCAGTTGCGTATTGGCATTGCTCAACCACATGGAGCCCTGCACGATATCGAGGTTATCGAACCGCGTCCGACAAATCACCTCGCGTACTGGCCTGCGCTCCATCATCACCTCATAAAAGGTATCGGCCTTCTCTTCCTGAATACCTCCAAGCAATGCCAGGGTGGAGTTGCACTGATGATCTGCATCCAGAACAAGTACCCTTCGTCCAGTTTGAGCCAGGCCATGAGCAACATTAACGGTTGAAGTCGTTTTTGTCACTCCCCCCTTGATACTGGTGAAACAATAAATCGGCATGTAGCCTCTCTCCTTTATGCTCAATCAGGGGATAACAGTATCCCACTTTCAGAGTATACCATTATCAGGGGAAAAGAGTATCCCACTTTCACGGTAAACCACTATCAAGGGAAAAAGGCGCTCTCCTTTTGTTCCTCAACGGTGCAGCTCGTCCAACGCCCACCATCAAGGCCTGCGGGGTACTACAAGATAAAGGACCGTAAAATAGTACATACCATTTCTAGACCCGCCTCACAAAACAGCATCACAGGCCGTGGGGTGGTACAAACACCTTACATCTACGATTGCTGTGCAACATTCGCCCCTGGCCAGCAACATACCGATTGCTAAAAGGTACCGAATGAGGCACTTAAATCGTCCGGCGCGAGCCTGTGGTGCTGGCGCGAAAAATGGGAAGAATTGCCAAGTTCATCGGGTTCAATACACACAAAAAGAACCAGTATCGGGTGATACCGACCCATTCACCGCTTCAAGCTAAAACTGAAGAGAGCGTTTGAGGTACGCCTGGTACAAGGTGACTTGCCCATAGGTGTATTGCCCTAAGCGACGGTCCCACTTTTCCCAACGACCTATGTAACGCTGGCTATGGCGATAGAGTCGATCGGCCCACGACAGGTTTGGAATGCCTTGTTGATCTTGCGTCCAGTACAAAAGCATCATGCATAATCTAAAGTCGTCTTCGTGTTGGCTTCCTGCCCCTGGCAATTCATCATAGAGCCTGCTGAATGCCTGTCCGTTCCTGGCCTGCCTCGCACGATTTAATAACCAGATGTCGGCCTTCTCTTGTGCAGGTGTACGCGGCTCCGTTTGGGTGATGATGCGGGGGAGCTCCCCCGCTCCCGTTCTTCGTCCCCTGACTCTCTCCCTAAAGATCTGCTGCCAGTAGACGATATCATAGAGCGCACAAAGTTCGCTGCTGCAATCTCGTATGCTGTCCGTTCCACCGTCCAGGCGCTCATTCGTCCAGGTCAAATAGTTCTGCGCCTGGCTGTACATTTCCAACATCCCATGATGATGCTCGCCCAATCGGTCTGTTTTCCGATCTGGCCCATGCAGCCTTCCCCTGGCAATTGCATGCAGTCCATCTCCCGAGGGCGAGATCTCTGCATAGGTGTTGATGAATGCGAGGATCTCTTGCGCCCATTTCTCGATGTGTCCGGTCAGTGGATCTCGGCAATGGTCGATATCTAAGCGGGTGTAACCTTCCTCTGCTAAGAAAACGTACCCAATGCCGTCGTATCCACCATTCAGGTAGGCCCTAGCAGCCTCTTTATACATTGCCCAACGCCCCGGGCGGGTCGTGTCCGTTTTCTGGCCAGTGAGTGGATGGAATGGTGGTTTTCTCCATCGGCTGCCGTCCCACTCATAGCGCCAACATACCCATTGCGGCCGCACGCGCATATCTCGCCCTGGATACTGCGTTAAGTTGAGCAATCCCGACGGGCGAGCTACCCCCCCCAAGTGTTCTCTTATGCTCACAACAGTACTCCCTGTCCTGTTGGCTGTATCTGGCAAACATCAAAGGCGGCAAAGTATGACCCGTCGGGTTGCACTGTGTCGGTATGGACTGAGCAGCGCAATCGGTGCAAAATCGGGCATTCTCTGATACTACGAATGGTTCCTATCCCTACAGGGGTATCAACACGCATACCTTCCTTGATTGTTGCATTATGCAGAGATTCTTCTAAGGTAACCTTATCCTGCATCTTGCTCTCGATGGATTGTAACTGCTCTGCATCCTGGGTGTGCTGGCGAATAAAAGCATCATGCTTTTGCTCGATCGTGGTAGAGGTCTGAGCGGGTGATGTGGCCTGCATGGTCAATTGTGTGTCGATCTGCTCTATGGTGTCGGTGAGTTGGGTGCTGAGTTGCTGTACTTCTTCCTGAGTGAAAGCATCATGCTTTTGTTCGGCCTGGTCGTCCTGGCTGTACTCAAAAACGTGATCTTGGATGGTGTAGCGGTCCTGCTTTATGGCGGCGATGGCGTCACGAATGTTAGCATCACTGCGCAATCCTGGCAGGCGTTGGGCGTGGGCTTTTTTGCAGTTACGGCAATACTCCAGGGCGTATCGGTCCATATCATCTGAATTGCAGTCCTTACAGCGTCTTACCCGCGCTCCACCCTGGTGTGCACCCTTTTCTCCGGTGGGTTTCTCGATGCTTCCAGGGTCGCTCAAAAGTTTATCCAGTTCCACGGTAACCGTACAATTATAGATTTCTTTCTTGCCTACCCGCTCCTTGAACTCGCGCTTGACATCATACTTCCATGCTTGCGCGGTGCTCTGAGCCTTGTTGATGCGGGTAAGCTGTGCTTCACTGAGGCCAAGGCGGGCTGCTGTCTGTTCCATGCTTGGGTGAAAGGGTTGTGAGAGGTCGTCAATGTCGTGATATCTGGCTGCTGCCTGATCTATGTAGTCCAGTGCTACTAACTTGTCGCTGCTGCCCATTCGGGTGTAGGGAAGCTTCCTTATACGGCGGCGGGCTTCGTCTAGCTGCTGCTGGCGCAATTCTTGAGAGGCGCGGGTGGTCTGTTCCTGCCGCAAACGTTCGGCCAGTTGTTCGTTCATGGTGCGAAGTTCGCTAATCAGTGCGTCTTTCTCGCTCTCGTCGGGTTGTGCTTGGTTACTCTCAGAAGCATCATGCTTTTGCTCTTTCAAGGCTTCGATCTCTTCAAGGGCATAGCTATACAGCCCTTCGATCTCTTCGGCGGCGTCCTTCCATTCGTCACGGTCGGCTGCCAGGGCTGCAAGTGTGGCGTCGTGAATGTCCTGATGGTGCTCTACGCCCACCGTTTTCGCCATTGCATACAGGTGCTCTTGTAGGGTGTCGCGTTCCGCTTCTAGTTCGGCTTTCTCTTCCAGGTGTTCGCGATCTCGCTGCTCTAGATAGGCGTTGGTCTCGTGTAGATCGTTGTTATCAAGGATCAGTGATGCTTTTTCCTGCTCCATTTGCGTGCAGCGGCTGCGCCATTGGTCGCGCTCCTGCTCTAGCTGTGCAAGTTCGCTGTCGTCTGTGGAAGCATCATGCTTTTGCTCGTCTGTGTCCTGCTCTAGCTCTCGGATGTGGGCATTGAGCCGAAGAATGGTGCTGTCGCGCTCGCGTAGATGGTAGTTGAGATCACGGATGGTGAGTTGCGCGTTGCGGTGACTCTCAATCATGCGCTCCACCTGCTCGGGGCGGGCAACTTCTAGCTTGACTTCAAGCTCTGCAATCCGTTGCTGTAGTTCCTTGACGTTGGCCTTCTTGCCCTTGGCCTTCTTCGCGCTGGCTGACCCTGGCTCGGTTGGGTCATCCTCGAAAGGGGACGCAACCTCAAGCAGGGTGCTTTGGGTTAGAGCGGTTTGTGTATTATTATCCGTATATGCTATACTCATACTGATACACTTTCTTCTATGAGTGTGTCCGGTCGATACCACTTTGGCGAGCGGCGGTGACCGAAGCAGGACGGGGCTATTCTCAACTTCCGGGAGAGAATGGCCCGTTTCCATTTTATTGTTCAGTTACTTTAGGTGTGATGCTGTTGGTCTGGTTCGCTTTGTGTCTTGCTAGTAGCTTTTTGTAAGCTACGATTTGTGGTATTCCTGATTGCTTTACTTCAATTTTGAAGTTTCGGTTGTTTGTATTTGATTCTACCTCTGTGAATCCCATGTGTCTTAGTAGTCTTATCCCGTCTGCGGTGTCGCTTCTGGATACGATGGATTCAATCTCTATGCCTCTTTCGCCTAGACTTAGAAGAAATCTGAAGATACCGCGTATGAGTATTTCTCCTCTAGTTCTTTTGGCGACATCTGTTAATCCTGCGTGTACTGCTACGCTTAGTGCGAATAGGTTTGTAGGAGTATCAGGGATGAATAATTGTATGTCATCGGGGGTTATTACCCTTGTCGATGGTGTTGTGTCATCCATGAGGGCTTCTATTTTTTTTGCTGTTAGAGGTAGGATGAAGGCACATCCTACTACTTTTCCTTTGCTTTTGACGGTGAAGGCGGTTTCAGGGTTCTTTTTGAGCCATTGTAATCTTCTCTCGCTTGTGTCTGACCCTCCAAAAGTCTCTATGAGTAGGCTGACGATTTCGGGCATATCTTCGGCTGTGGCTTGCTGGAATCTTGCCCCTGGCTCTTTAGGATCGCTTAGGAAGTTGTCTAAGCTCCTCGCTAGTTTGTCTACTTCTTCGCGTTTGTAGAAACCTTGCTTTCTGCCGGGAGGGACATCTCGTTTTACTAGTCCTCGGTGTATGTAGGATCGCAACATCCCGTCGGTGATATTTCCAAGCTTTTTTCTTGTGATGCTTGCAGTATAGTACCCCTCTGGTGGTCTTCCTCTTTTTGCCATTTGCAGTGCTTCATCTTTCTGATCTTTCCGTGTGGTGCCAATTGCGTTCATTCTACCTCTCTTTTTTAAGTGATGCAAGTTATTGGGGCTTCGAAACCTTGATATTCTCATTTGCAGGATGTATACTATTTTTAAGGTATTAAGGTTTCGAAACCTTGAATAAATTTTAACATATGTAAGGTGAGTAGCGCAAGTCTTGTACAAAACTTTGCCCTAGTGCAAGGGACCAAGCAGTTAGTCTTAAGGTGGTTGATCTAGCGGGGTTAGGAGTGGGAAACCGCAAGAACAAGAAATTGTAGCGGACCTGGACAAAGTACCGATACGCAAAATTTCGGCAACTGTCAGGCGAGGCTCGGTAGAACTTGCGAGATAAGGGCTTCCGGCAAGAGAAGCAACAATTTAGATATTATGAGAAGTTCTCTTGTGCCTTGTCCAGACTTTCGGCGGGGGATTGCCTTCTTTCTCTAGTGGTGAGTAGTAAAGCTCCAAGTCGAACTCTTTGATGCAGGTAGAGCAGGCGTAGCTGTTTTTTGATACGCATTGGAGTTTTCCGGTTTTTTTGCAGAGGGGGCATGTTCTGCGGACTTGTTTAGGACCGTTTACCACTGAATGCATGCCAATATTGTCCGTGCGGCGTGTTCTTGACATACTTATTCTCTTTCGACGATTGCAAGTTGTAGGGCAAACAAGGGAACAATTGAACATTGTATTACAGAAATCAGGTAAGAGTAAAGCAGAAAGTTTCGCCCTGGTGAGTCTGATCACTCACCAGGGCGAGCAGTGAAGGTTCCATTGGAGGGAACAATCATGCAACAGTATTCTAGCACTGGTGAGGGGTCATGTGAGGCGTTGATTGTAGCGTGTTCTGAGTCGGTCAAGGGCTTGGCGTGGAAGTTTGCGCGTAGTTCTGATGGGCGCGTAGATGTTGACGAAATGTACTCTGTAGGCATGGTAGGAATTTGTGAGTGTGTAGCGGCTGGCCGTCTCGCGAATGCAGAGAACCCGATGGCGTATCTGTACGGGGCGGCTCGCTTTGCGATGATTGAAGAATGGCGGCGGTTGCATGAGTGCTCAACCGTTAGTCTGGATGCTCCATTGTCCGATGACCGTTCAAATGGTTTTTGTCTGGCGGATACGCTCTCTGATGGTTCCTTTTCTTCTGCTTCAGCTTCCTCGAAGCGTGTTCGGGCTCTTCATGGAGCCATGCGGCGGCTGTCGTTTGCGCGGCAACGGGCGGCCTTGCGGCGGCGATATGGCATGGAAGGATATGGAGCTCACAATCTAGAAGAGGCGGCGCGGGCGTTGCGTGCCTCAAAAGATGCTGCGAAGTGTCTTGATCAACGGGGGCGGCACAATCTGGCGCGTGATGCGCGGTTGTGCGAGGTGATGGGTGTGGAGGTGGAGCGATGAATTGTGTATGGTGTTCTCCATCCGATAACGGTACCGATGGTATCTGTGATGATTGCATGTTGAGGTTCTTCCATGTTGAGCCTGCAAGCATTCACCAAGAAATTGCTGATGAAGCTGTAGAAGCTGTTGCCAGTGGGCAAGGGGAAGAGGTGGATGCATGAGAGTAAACGTTACCGTAACCATCCACTCCATTGATGCGCTGAGTGTGGCCCAGCTGGGCCAGCTTACGATGCTGCTTACTCTCACCTTCCGTACAGGCGTCGCAATTAACACGGATAAACGCGTGGCCACGGTTAGCCTGGGCACGAACGATATTCAATCGGTGTTTCGCACCGTCGAATCGTTAACGACCCACCTGGCGGTGTCTTACCACCCGAATTTATGGACTTCGGTAAGTGTCGATGTGGAGGAAGAGCAATCATGAAGCTAGAAAAAGGCGCGCGCGTATGGGTCCAGATGGGCAAGCAGAAAGAGGCGGGTATCCTGCTCGACTTTACTGATAATCGTGGGGATTGTGACGGGATGCAGTGTAAAGTCGAACTACTGAAAGTCAACCCGTTCTCACCTGGTCAACTCTTGAGACAGGTGTACCCTCGTCCAATCCAGTCCTCTAAGCTTACCAAGCGTTTCGATTCGGAAATCCTACCAGGGGAGGTGGAGCAATGATCATTCCGCAAGATGTGACCGGTGCTCGGGTGCAGGCGCTCACCATGACCATTGGGCTATTCACCTTCGTAAGTGTGGGCGTTGCGGCGTGCATCGCCCTGGTCATTGGCCTTTTCTACCTGGTGGTTGGTTTGGTGATGGTTGTCCTACAAGCCATAGTCGAAGTGTTTGCGACGATCGCAACGACCTGGGCCAGTGCTGACCCACTTCTGAAAGTTGTTCTGCTGGCCGCCATTGCGTATGGCGGCTATCGCCTCTATCGAGAGAGGACTGCAAAGGGAGGGAAGTAAATATGGAAGTGATTTTTGTGGCTGTTGTGCTTTGCCTGGTGCTCTACTTTCTCTCTCAAGGTGGGAGCAAGAAGGAAATCAGTGCAGCTGATCGTGTGAAGCACCGCCAAGATGGTGATAGTCACATTTACTACTATAACCAGTATGACGAACTGGTGCATGAAAGTGAAGGATGTAGCGATTGCATGGCGGATTATGCAGCGCAGTTGAAAGAGAAGGGTGTTCGTGTCCAGGAAGTGGTTTTAGGCCGTCGTCATTCTGGCGATTTGGAATGGTAGGTGATTTCCATGCCGAATAATAACATTGTGGATGCCGATGATCGGCGGGCCGAACGGCGGGCGGCTTCTCATCAGACAGAACGGGTTGATAGAGGGTTAGCTCTTGCGGCAATTGTGCAGGCTATTCCCTGGTTTATCTGGGCGGCACCCCTCGTTCTCCTGTTCGGTTTCATTGGCATGGCTGTATGGTTCAATCGAGAGGGCCATGCGCTGAAAAACTTTACCAGTAGTGTGTTAGGTTGGCTGGCACTTGTGCCTGTTGTGGCGGGTGTGGTGCTGATCATCCTGGGCGCTCGGTGGTGCTATCGCTTTTACAACCAGTATATGCTTGATGCTTCAACCAGGCGTGTTGCTCGCGCTGGCGTCACAAAGGCGGTGGCGGCGGCGCGGGCACAAGAGTTGAAAAACGATCAACTGCAGGCCAAGATCGATCTTGAGAAGCAGTTACCGTACATGATGCAGTGGGCGCTACAAAATGGCTATCACGCGAAGTATGGCAAGGAAGGCTTAGAGATTTATCAGGCGCAAGGTGTGCGGATTTCTGAGCCAGGTGTGAACCAGGGGCAACTCGGGGTCGGTGCTACTGCCGCTATCGCTGGCCCTGCTGACGATCTGCCCACAGAGGTGATGTATGAAGATGTGCGCGGGCAAGTGCCGCGTGGTCATATTCTGGTAGGCGTCGGGCGGGCCGGGAAAGTTGAGACGAAAGAACGGGCAGTGGGTGCCTGCGTGTGGATCGTCGGGCTGAGCGGAACCGGCAAGACTTCAACAACCGTGCTGCGCGTTGAAGAGAGACATGCAGATGGGCATGGCTTCCTGGGCGTCGATCCTCATTGGTATAAGGATGATAGCCTCTATCATGCAATTTGTGAGACGCTTGATGGTCAACCGTTGCCCTATGCGCGTCATTTTGTGAAGCCTATGGCTCGCACACCAGAGGAAGCAAAAGTGGTCTTGCAGGCGTTTCTTGATGAGTTTAACGGGCGCAAGAGTGGACGCATTCCAAGAAGTCAATGGCGTCCACTCACTTTGCTTGTTGATGAGGTTGGTTCCTTGATGGACCCGACAACGCCGGAAGAAGAGGAAATAGCGAAGATGCTGCCGACGATCGCGCGGGTGTGTGGGCAAGAGGCGCGTAACTTTCTGATGGGCGGCATTTTCATAAGCCAACAAGCAACGGGCTTGGCCTGGTTGCGCAAAATGGCGTTGATGGTGATTGTTCACCAGTTGCTTATGCAAAATGAAAAGGAGCTTGCAGTGAACGGTGATAAGGCGACGGCTAAGGCTATGGAGAGTTGGCCAGTGGGTCGTACCTATGTGTATGGTGTGGGCTTTCAGGAGGGCCCGCGCACAGTGCAGCAACCCTACTTTAAGAGCCCTGATGCTGATGGCGACGATTTCACTTTTGAAGATGAAGACGAAAGCGATAGTGTAGAGCCATCGGTGGCGGCGGTTGTGCCAGGGGGAGAGGAACAAGAGCAAAGTGTTTCTCCACCTGTACCGGCGCTTACTGGCGATATGCGCAAGGTGTATGATGCAGCCCTTGAGTTGCTCGATCGGGGGGAGCGGGTGAGCTCGCGCGCTATTGAGCCAATGACGGGAATTAAAAAAGATAAAGCGAACGGCATTTTGGAGAAGTTAGAAAACTTGGGCTATCTTCCACGGCGCAAGGCTGTCTAGACAGACAGACACAGGGCCTTTTTTCTCGGAAAAAGCCGAAAAAAGGGTGTTCCGACAGACAGACAGACAGGAGAAAGCCATTTGGATAGAACATTGCTGCATTTCAAGCGCGAGGCTGTTGAGCCGGAAGGCGTGACGATGGCACGGTTGAACTTTAATCCTCATGATTGTTGGATAGGCGTGTATTGGAAGCGCGTTCTGTGTGAGCAGTGCGGGCGGCGACATCTGAATGTGTGGCTGACGCTCGTTCCCTGCTTTCCCGTTCATATCGTTTTCGGTAGGTTGTAGATCAGGAAGCGGTGGTCTGGGCTCGCTAGTTCGGATTCATCCTTGCACACTTTTGGATGAGGAGGGTTAAGAAAGATGAAAACACAAGCATTGACACTGGCAAACACGGCGCGAGGTGTCTTGAAAGACGTTCTCACCTGGAACTGGACAAAAAGTTTACTGTACTGGCTGATTATCTCGGCTGGTACCATGTCAGAGTGTGTATTCCTGCTCGCAAGCTTGTGGATGAGCGTCAATTCATCCGTTCATACGCTTGTATTGCTGTTCGTATCAGAGGATGCTTCAGGGCATATCTCACAGTTTGCGACGGCTGCATATGTGGCGCTGCCTGAATGTATCCTTGGTTTAGCGTTTGTGACCGTCATTTCCCACATCCGGGTATGGCTCTACTGCAGAAGCATCAGTGCAGCGATCTGGACGGTCCTCTACGGTTTACCTACCCTGGTCTTCCTGGTGTTATCGTTGATAACGCTCGGGTGTTCGGTGACTTCAACCAACTTTCAGATGCCCGAACAACTGATTGTGACGCGTGCATTGGCGGGTTATATGTTCGCCTTTACCTCTCTGTTACATTCTCAATTAGGGGTTCCACAAGAGCGCGAAAGGCTGCAAGAAAAGGATGATATTATTGCAGAACTGCAGCAAGAAAACGAGATGAATCTCGCTGCATTGCGCCAGGAAAAAGACGATCTCATTCTCGACTTACGCCACAAGGCTGATACGATCATTGCCGCATTGCGCCAGGAAAAGCAGTCTTTACTGGCGACTCTTGAAAGTCAAAGCGGCGAAATCGAAAAACAAAAAGAGCTTTTAGCAGAAAGCAAACATGCACAAAAGCAATTGATTGAGGCGGTGAACAAATCTGATGGTGCAGCTTTGCAGGCTTACTCCGATGAGTGTCTGAGTTGGTTAAAGAGCGGGGTAAAAACGGCTTTTGTTGAAGAGATAACCCGTTATACCGGTCACTCAAAACGGAAAATTGAGGGGGCGATAACGAAGGGATACCTGCAGACATCGCCGCGCAATAAAGATTTAATCTTGATCTCTTCCCTCGTGACCTGGCTGAAATCGGTGCAACCTTCGGTCGGAAAAGCGGAAGAAACCCCGATGCTGCACATTGTTAATGAGTAGCTGATGGAGCCATTGGAGAGCAAACGATGCTAGATACTGAAGTACGCAAGCGCATTAAAGCGATGCAGGATAAAATCATCATAAACACTGTACGTAGTGCTACACATCACTTTGTGGCGAAATTGAGGAACGAAGAAGAAGTACACATAGAACGCTTTACCACCATAGAGAACGGTTGTTCGATCATCTTTCTCTATGGTGCATGGATATTCCGCAAGAACGAGATTATTGACACCCACCCACCTGCTTGGCTAGAGAGCGTTTCGGAATGGTTGCGAGATATAGACTTTACAGGCGCTACTTTTCATTCGGTAGAGTAGAGCGGAGAAGAAGAAAGGGACAAGCAGCATGACTATTGGAGTCGTTCTTCTTGCGATCGTTGGTCTAGCAGGAATAGGTTCTTTCCTTCTTGTTGACTTTCCCATTGAGGAAAGGAAGCAAGCAATGGTCACTCTGGGCGCTATTATAAAAGCCCTCTTAGCCGTCTATGATGATCTACAGCTAGAGCCAGAAATCATGCAAACATACAGCCAGGAAGAGTATGAGCAGTACATGATAGGCTACCGTTTGGGTTATCCACTTGTAGGGGAGCCGCCTATAACGGTTCCCACACTTGGCAATCCAATGTTTCAGCGAGGTCTACGCGAAGGGCATGCAGCATTTGAGCAGGCTGGGCGACCACAAATTTTCTATGAGGGAGTGAACCGCATGAAATGTTTAGCGTGTGGCCATAGCGGGTATGTCGATGATTGTCCCTGTCAGTGTCACTATCAAGCAGGCATTCCTATCAGGAAGGAGGCGGGCGGCATGAGATCAATGAAAGAGGAAGCAACCGTACTTGCTATAGCGGTTGTAGATGTGCGTGGTGGTGTTCCTGTGTATGAGATCACTGAGCGCGAAACTGGAACGCGCATCGAACTGACTGGCCAGGGGTTGCTTCAACTCTCTGCCTGGATCGCTGCCAATCGCTCAACACTGGAAATGGAGCAAGAGAAAAACGTGTGTCGAAGATGTGGTAGCCCTGCAACTCCACCAATGGAGGATTGTTGTCTCGTGTGTGCTAAGTGGCTACGGCGTCATGCAGCGCGGTGGCGAAAACAGAATTAGGGATGTTCCTTTTTGCCCTGGTTGGATGGTTCTACCAGGGCCTTTTTTGTGGCTTCATTTCATCATGATGCAATTTATCTCTCAGCAGCAGGGGACAAGGCAAAGAAGCCATGCCAGCCTGATCTTATCCAGGCAATACTGCACAGATGTGGCTCACTTTTTTGGCTAACAATTTGCAGCAAGCCGACTGAGCTGGCCAAGTCTGTTACTAACATGTGTGATTTTCTCGAATTAGTGGCCGCGTTTGCGAAGCATATCCTGGCCGAAGGCTTTGACCAAGAGCGGGTTTACGACAAGCAGGCAGACAAGCCTTGTGAAGCATAAAACGCCCCGAGTCTGATTTGTGCAGCATAACGTGACCACAAGTTTTCTTCACAAAAAAAGTCCCTTTTGACCAGCTCATTTTCGACTCTGTGACCATCATATGGCTCAATGCGGCCACTAAATGCTTCAACATGACTCCTCCTACGTGATTGCAGCATAACATGGCCGCCAAAGTGGACAAGCTCATGATTTGCAATCATCGGGCGAATAGGCCGAGAAAGAGGAAAACGAGCGCACCTCTCTCTTACTTGTAGGCTTGTGAAGGATATAGTGCCGGATTCGGCCAAGTATTCGGGAAAATGTCACATGTGGCCAATGTTTACAGTGTTGTAAACACATGTTATCAGCAGAAAGCGTCATCACAACATCATAAAGCGGCATAACAGGGCATAGAAAAGCATGGAAGCTGTGGGCGCTTGTGTCGCTTTCCAGGCGGGTGCAATCGCTGACTACTCTATTCTAAGTCGGTTTCCTCAACATCGTAGATCACAAAGCGGCTTTTGTATCTCTCCTGCATCGCATCGATGGCGGTTCTTACTACCCGCTTTGCTCGGCCTAGCGTGAAGTACCAGACGGTGTGATAATCGCTTTCAGCTAACTCCTGGAGGATCTTCTCTAACCTGGTGTATGTTTTTGTGGAGAGTTCAATCTCTAAGGCTATTTCGTGTCCCTTGCTGGTGACAACGGCGTCGGGTATGTGCGGCTGCTTTACTCCTCGTTCGCTTTTGCGGTTGGCTCTTACCTGGCGCTCGCTCAACCAGGTTGCATCCTGGCGGAGTTGTTCAACATAGAGCCGGGCATGATTGCACCAGTAGAGGTGATTGACTTTAGCAGGTGTCGGTGTGTAGGGGCGCAGCTCTCCTAACTCCTGGGCGACGGCGCGCAATCCTTCGGGTGTGAGCCAGACCCATAGAGGATCGTCGTGAAGTATCCACCCTCGCTCTACCAGGCCCAACTCTTCCCAACGCTTGACAATCTTGGCGGTTCGCTTTACGGTCAACTCTCCTGGCTCCTTTGGTTTCTGTGCGTATTCATCAGGGTTAATGAGTCGAGCAAGCAGGATGCAGAGATGATCTAAAGACACGGCGTATTGCTGCGCTATCCATTCCAGTGCGTTAAGGTCTCGATCTGTTACCCTGGGGCCTCGGTCGCTGCGGCGCTTCCTGCTCTTGATTATTTCTTCCATGACTCAATTTTATACTACGCTCTAGCTTAGATGCTAGATATGGGTTAAGCAGTGCACTAAGGCTAGCGCCTATTGTAGATCGTAAGGTATGGACCGACGAAAGAGGCGGGTGGGCTTGTGTAGCTGACTGCGGGTTTCAGCGAGGGACGGCGGGCGACTTGTCGAGAAAACGAGATTCCCTTACTCTGATATCTTCCTACCTGATGGACAAGAGAGAGTAGATCGCTTGTAGATGGGTTGTGCTTGTTTCGGGGCATGGCTGAGTGAAGACTTACCCATATCCTGGCAATCTGGGCCAACTCATGCCTCACAAGCACAACGGCGAATTATCCTTCACTGACCGTTTTGAGTCGTGATAGTCGCTCAAACAGCTACTCACTTGGCTTCTACGATGCATCGTAGT
>WNFX01002567.1_pt1 | contig 18363 bp, 14 predicted proteins | sample 5400111 | NCBI WGS metagenome assembly WNFX01 (sample SAMN13153363, study PRJNA577476) | soil metagenome | isolation source: 40 cm soil or saprolite under grassland replicate 1 | place: USA:California | collected 2016-06-15 | reverse complement strand
CATCGAGGGCGCATTGGCGTGCCTGCTGCGCGAGGAGGAGGGAAGCCGCGGCCCGGCTCTCATCCTCGCTGGCAACGGTAACGAGTGTCGGTTGATTCATGGCGATTTCTACCTTTCAGAGTTTGTCCGAAGCGCCCATCTGCTCCCATTGCGCCTCGCTGGTGGTGAGCATACTGCCGATGCTGCAGAGCATGAGGCAGGCGAGGGTAAGCCCTCCCACAATCAGCACCCAGGTGCCATTGGGGATCAGCGAAGGGATGAACGAGTTGAACAGGGTAATCACAATCGTTGTCCCGCACAGCATGGTCCCCACCAGAACACTGACCGTTAAAAGAGGCAGAGGGACGACGAGCAGGTGCCGGAACACCTGGCGATTTCGGAAATAGAGCGCGGCTACATCGATGAAGGGGAACATGAAGGACACCGACCAGACCAGCAAGAGGCTGGCACCCAGCACGTTATAGACCTCGCTGGTAAAGGTGGCGGGCGTGCCGAAGAAGCCGAACTGCGGCACCACAAAATAGAGCAGCGCGGCGAAGACCCCCGCGATGAGCAGTTGCGTGACGAGGGCGCTCGTGGGAACGCGCTCCTTGTTGAGCCTGGCGAAGCGCACCGAGACCCGCCCATCGATGGCTGCCACCAGAAATAGGCGCGCGAAGCAGAGGTTGAGGGCCACCGGGATGAGCAGGAAGTACAAGAGCAGGCAGACCGCCATGACGCTCCCGCCAACTTTCCCAAAGACAGTGCCCACCGTCGCGATCAGCAGCACCATCGGGTTGACCGTATTTCCGGCCACGCTGGCTCCCTGCACGGCCAATAGCGCGAAGGTGAACACCAGGTAGCCGCTCAGCGTGAGGATCGTCCCCAGGTGAGGTGGCGCGGGATCGCCTTACGGTCTCGGATCTCCGCACCCAGTGCCAGCGGCATGTCCGACCCCATCAGAGCGAGGACGACGCTGCCTAAAAGGGCCAGGTTCGCCTGCGGTCCCCAGGTGATCCGCCAACCGGACAGGTTGGCAAAGTTGGTGGCGGAGGGATGCCCCTTGACGAGCCAGAGCACTGCGGCTCCTCCGATGAGTAACGTGGCCAAGCCCATTCCTATGGCAGCAGCGTTGAGGACATGCTGAACCATGCGGGTGCGTCGGCAGGAGAGGATTCCCGCGAAGAGAAGGACGCCGAAGATGGCGAGGCCTTGCTGCCAGGAGAGCATGAGCCAATTCGGATTGAGTGCTTGCAGACACGAGGCGAAGGCGGCGGCAGCATTGACAATGCTCAAAACGCCAGGTAGCCAGGCGCAGACTCCCACAAAGAAGGCCCAGCCTGGCCCCAGGGCATGATGGGTCCAATTGTAGATCGAGCCTTCATGTGGGAAGAAAGCGGCCAGTTGGGCCAGCGCGAGCGAACAGGGCACAAAAAAGAGCGTGCCGCCGATCAGCCAGTAGGTGAAGCTGGCAGGACCGCCTGCGGCCAGCGGGGTAACGTTGGTCACCCAGTAGACATTGAGCAAAAACAGTGCTGTCAAGTCCCTTGCCCCTAAGAGGTGAGGCATAACACGCGGAGGATACGTTTCTGACAAGAGCCGCGCTGGCAATACTTTCATTGGCTTATCCAGTGCAGGTTGCGTACGAGTCGTTTGCATAGAGTTCAATGCTTCCCTTCTTCCTCATGACATCCTGATATATTTCTAAGAGGTAGAGCAGACATATGGGTGTAGAGTTGAAAGTGATTCCCAAACAAAAGAGTTCAGAGAGGTAGAGCGTTCTCTGGTCCCGGCGTTTGCCCAAGCACACTGAGCAGAAAACAGAAGCCACAGAAGACCTCCTGCTTCACCTCTGTCTCGATCTGGATGCAGAGCTGTGCAAGTGCGTCCAGGGTGATCACGCCTTGAGCAATTAGGAATGGACTGATCTGCCGGGTAAAAGCCCCCACCTGGCGTGTAAAACAGGGGCGTGCATCCGTTCCAGACGAGACCTCAATAACAGCCGGAACCTGCTGCACCTGCCGGTAGCCTGTCTCGCGGAGCCAACTTCCCATCATAGGTGTAATCCCCAGGTGGCGGCGTATGGCACATGATGAGAGTGATGCTGCTGCGGGTCGTCGTGAGTCCGAGAATCCTGTGAGCGCCTGCGTGGACTGAGACACGAAGCAGTGTCCTGCTCTGTTCAGTGAATCACAGGTCAGCGTGATGAGCTGTTCGAGTGCGGGGCTGTTCGTGAGAGGGAACTCCATCTCTGTCCAGCAAAGCATCCCTCCAGGGCGACACAGCCGCCACAATGCCCGCAACAAGGTGGGGTAGTTCATGCTGAGTAAGGCGGGGGCAATGAAGGAGACATGGATAAGGTCGAAAGGTGCTCCGGGCAACAGCGTTTCCGCCTCCTGCAAACGACGTGGATCTTGCACGAGAAAGCAGACGTTAGAGAATCCATCTTCGTAGGCGAGACGGTGGGCAGAGGCAATAGCGGGCGCACTCGCGTCGATGCCGGTGACCTGGAGATGAGGGTAGGTGCAGGCCAGGTCAAGCGTCCAGCCGCCCGCGCCACAGGCCACGTCCAGCACCGTACAAACGTCATCAAGCTCGATCGTCTCTGTTGGTACCGGGCCGCCCAGGGCCTGGGTGAGGTGGTGGAACAGCAGCAGGTGTCGTGCCACTTCTCGCTGATCAAGCTCCTGCTGTCCCGTGTCTGCAACGACAGAGGAATCCTGGGTTAGCATATGCTTTCCTGTGCGTGCTGCTACATCGTTTGCGATCATGACTTCCCTTTCCGAGAGAAACGTAATTTTTCTTACCTCAGATGGTGAGCAGGTACGTGAGTGTTCCAAGGTCGTCCGCGAGCATTTCGCCAAGTGCCTGCCCATCGAGGGCATCCCGTTCTTCCTGCCTGGCGAGATGTTGTTGGAAAATGGGAGGAACACTTCCTGGTAAATCAGAGCACCTGATCCGCGTCGCCTTCGGTATCGATGACGTAGATATTCTTCGCTATGGTTGGTTCAAGCCAAGTACTCGATATAGTGTTGCTACTCCATTCAGATCAAAGAGAGTGAGTTCATCGCGCTCTGTCTGAGCGCCTTGCTGGTGCGATTACAAGGCTTGCAGTGTTTCGGCCAGCATTCTGGTGGCTTCCTGCTCCCCACCAGCTGTTTCAGTGTCTCGTGGCAGGTGCCCATCTGCTCCATGCGCCGGGTGATGAACTCGTGGCTGGCGGTACCAGCGGCCAGGCCGCTCAGCCCGCGCATGGCGGCTTCATATTCCTGGGCGATGCGCTGCCGCAGGCGAGCGATTTCACTGTGGTTCTCCGGTGTGTCCATGAAAAGGTCCTATCCTTCTACTTTCTATTTCATCGTTCTCGACACTCACCGAGAGGCTGTGCCAGGAAAGGAGGAAAGGCTTCCACTCGTAGGTGAGCACACTGTTGCCCCCGAGGAGACCAACTCGTGGCTTCCCGGTCTTCTTGCTCCTTCGACATCCGGCAACACATTCGCTAAAGAGGCTCGGATCACCGCCACGAGTTGGTCTGTCTTAAACGGCTTGGTCAGATAGGCATGTGCGCCCACCAGCCGCCCTTTGAGTCGATCGATGATGCCATCGCGCCGGGAGAGAATCACCAGCGTTGTGTGCTTCAAGTTCGGTCTGGCTTTGAGCAGCCGGATGACTTCGTAGCCATCCAGTTTGGGCAGACCCAGGTCAACAACAATGAGATCGGGAAGCCGCGCATCGCCGGTATTGAGCCAGCACAAGGCCTCCACGCCATCCGGGAAGCTCTTGACTTCATAGCCCACCCGGCGCAAGCAGGTTTCTAGAATTTTGCGGATCACGAGCGAGTCGTCAATGACCATCACAAATGCAGCCATGCTTCCACCTCTGTCAGCTTGATCTCTTATTCGTTTCCACACCGAGCCCGGCATGGGGAATGGTCAGGCTGACTTTGCTTCTTTCAGTTCTGTCGCAAATATCTGAGGGAGGAACGTCATCGGTGTAACGCCTCAGCTCTCGTTCAGCCTGGATCACTCCTCCAATAAGCGAGAAAAGATGTGTTTCTTAACAAGCAGAGTCACCTTTCCTCTTGTTGCAACTATAGCAAGCCAGCCTCCTTCCAGGTTCCTGCCAGACACCGAATGCAGCGACCTGCTCCGACCAAATGCAGGGAATACATATTCCACCTCTCCACAGGAGGAACTGCACCTACAAGGCAATCGGTGGTGAGAGATGGTAAACTGTCTCTCAGCAGGAAACCGGCACAAGGCGGAACAGCAGCTAGAGGGGGAAGGCTAGCGCAGTGATCGGCGTTGCTCCCTTGGTCGGAGTCTGGTCGGAGTCTTGTTTGGTATGATTAAATAAGGAAAGAAGTTGACGAGTATCTGGGCACACGAGTGGCAGTGAATGCTTTCTCTGGTGGGAGAATCGGTGAGAATCACTGCTCTGGCCGACTGATCATCGGGATCAAGTGGGCAGGCAGAGGTGCTCCCCTGCTCTGCTCACTCGCCCACAATGCTCGCTCCTGGTATGCAGGCGCAGAAACGGCGGATGTACAAGCCTCTCTGCGAGTTCAGGAATGATGACAAGGAAGGAGCTGGTGACAGCGTTGGTTTCTGTCTCCGCGATGCCGACCACCCACGCCACGTCAGGGACGGTGCGCCCCTCCGATGAACTGGCTGCGTTCCTCCCATCCGGCTGGTCGCTCGATTTCCCTCTGGCGCGCGTCCGCACCTGCGGAGCTCTGGTAGTTGAAGTGCTGCAGGACCTGGAGCAGCGTGCTGATGGGCGTGTCGAGGCCGTGTATGGACCACCGGCGGCGGAAATGCTCACCATCAAAGGCATGACGACCGCGTTCCTCCTGCTGGCCCTGCTGACCAGCCAGCCGGGCGGATTCGCGTCCAAAGACTTTCTCATCCAGACTCTCCCGCATCTCCGTCGTGGCAGCATAGGGACTGAAGAGGACGAGCTGGAAGAGGATGGCTCGCTGTCGCGCCTTGATAACGTGGTCAGCCTGCTGCGTAAGCTCCTCTGTCCCCCGAAGTTGCTTGCTTCCCCAGGAGCGAATGCCCTGCGCAAGCGCCTGGTGCGCTTCGTGCGCGCCACGCCGGAAAGCGGGCCGGGCTATCAGCTGGCAGAGTTTCCGCTGCTGTGGCTGGATGCCGAAGCGATGGAAACGTATATCACACGTGCCCGCCAGTTGGAAGCGCGGGGTGAGGATGGGCTGGAGGACTGGCAAGCCGCCTATCAAATTGGAATGCGCGGACCGTTTCTGGGCCACGAACCCTATAGCGAGTGGGCCGACTGGCGTCGCGGTCGCGTGAGAGACCTCCTCTGGCAGAGTGTAAATGCGCAGTGCCATCGTGCAGAGCACTGGGAAGCAGGCACAAGCGGCATTGAGGCGGCGATCCGTCTGCTGCTCGAATTCTGGCAGACGCAGGTCGCCAATGAAGATGCCTTTCGTGCGCTGGTTGACCTGCTGGGGAAGCAGAAACGCTTTCACCTGGCCGAGGAATGTTACCGTCAACTCTGTGCAGCCCTCGACCGAGAGGGGCATCTGCCGCATCCACGCACCCAGGAAGCGATGGAGGTGCTGCGCGCAACGCGATTGCGGCGGGAGAGCCATCGGCAGCAGCCAGCACTTGCCTCGTCTTCCTCGGGTTTGCTGGAGGCCGATCAGTTGGCTGCTCACGGAGAGGAGAAGAGCAGCCAACTGACTGCTTCAGCCACAGGCGAGAGCGAAGCGCCTGTGGAACGCCTCGTCGCCGAGACCCGTCACCTGATCGGACGGGAGGCGTGGCTGAGGGGAGTGTGTCAGATGGTGCAGTTCTTCCCGGCCAAAAAGCTGGTGATCCTGCAAGGTCCTATTGGCGTGGGCAAATCCAGCGAACTGACGCGCCTGGCCGACGCTTTCCAGCGCGCCTCCTCCCAGGTAATCTGGCTGCCGCTCCCCGCCGAATGGAACAGCGGCCCCGAAGCCGCCTTGGACCTGCTGCTCGGCACTTGGCTCGGCGTCTGTGGCGTCGCGTCGCTTCCTGCGGAAACCGCGCGCGAGCGGCTCATCGCCGCGCTGCTGGCTCAGTTGAAGCAACAACGCTGTCCGACCGTGGTGCTGCTCGATAACGCAGAGTGCCTGCTGGAGGAGAACGGAACCCTTGCTCCCTGCTGGGAAGCGTTCCTGGCGCAGTTTGTCCGCAGCCTACACCAGGCGACCGTTTTCCTAGCTAGCAGGGAGTGGCGTGGCTGGTCAGGGCGCGACAGCATCTTTGTCGCCGAGACCTTCGTGCCACCCCTGACGCTCGAAGAAAGTGTGTGCCTACTGCAGCGCCTGGGCATGGAGGAGCTTCCCGTGGAGCAGCTGCAAGCCGTGGGAGTGCGCATGGCGGGGATCCCCCTGCTAATTGAATGGACGGCCAGGCTGCTGGCAGACCCGCTGCTGCTCAATGAATGGAGCGGGTTCGACGAGAGCGAAGGGATTCTTCACGCGTATTCAACGCCAGAAAGGAGGGCCAGGCGTCTACAGCGGCTGCTGGACGATCCATCACTGTTAGGGGTGCACCTGGCAAGCAGACTAACTCCGCTGTTACACTACATTATGGAAACACGACTCTCACCTGAAGCCCTCCGTGTGCTGGAACGGCTCGCGGTCGCGACCATCCCGCTGGGCAAACCGGCGCTGCACGTGCTTTGTCCACGTCCTGCCTGGCTCAAAGAACTGCGTGATGCCTCCTTGCTGGCGGCCTACGCCAACCGCGTGCAGGTGTTGCCGATGGTGGCCGAAACCGTGCGCCAGCAGCTCACACCCGAACAGCGACACGAGGCGGAAGACCAGGTCATGCAGGCCTATACCCAGTGGCGCGAGCAGGGCATCGAAGACGACCAGGAAAAGGCCGCCGTCACCGCAGAACTGATCATCTTTGATCTCAATCGGCAGCGTTTGCTCCCCGCCGCAGAATCATTCCTGCAGATGAGTTGGTTGCTTGACCGCTTCGGACACACCGCACGTATTGCCCGTTTCGCTTTTCATCTGCTAGAGCAGGCACAGTGGCATACTTCGCTTGAACAGGAGTGCGGCGGCATCCTGTTACGTTCTTGCCTTGCTCCTGCTCTTGGGCAGAAGAGCACCGCTTCCCTGCGAGCCCAGGCCTATCGACCCATTTACGCCACCCTCATTGGTGGGCAGGTGCAACTCCAGATGTCAACGGAACTCTATCTCGTGCAGCAGCTTGTGTTAGCAGAACGCCATGCGCTCCACTTTGCCGAGGCCCAGGAACTCCTTGATCGAGCGTTTGCTCGCCATCCTGATCTAGAGCAAACAGGTCTTCGTCACTTTGCTTCCCTGCTGGCAAGGAGAGCCGACCTGCTGGGTGCATGGAGTGATTATGCCAAAGAACAAAAGGAGGACGAACAGGCGCGCACGCTTCGGGAGCAGGCCATTGCCCTGTATTACCAGTGCATCGAGCTATGGAAGCGGGTCGAGGAGCAAAATTTGCCAGGAAAACGGAGTAGCTATCGATACAACCAGGCCAGGTACCTCAACAATGTGGCGTACCGCCTGCGCCAGCAGGGATTGCTTGATGAGGCCCTTGCTACTATTGAACGATGTATTGCGTTGAAGGAGGCAGGCTATACCAAACCTGGGTCGCTTGCCACAGCCTACAGCGAGAAAGCCCAAATTCTCGCAGCACAGGGCCGTTTTCGCGAGGCACTACATTTTGATGAAATCGCTGTCGAGCAGATGCAACAAGAAGCCGCAGCATCGGCCAACGGCACCTTGCAGAGCGAGGTCTGGATATTGCTCGCAGAGCGAGGGCAAATCTATCTGCGTATAGGCAAACTCAAGGAGGCGGTAAACTTGTTCGAAGAAGCATCTCACCAGATAGGTGACAGTCGTCGCTCCTATCGTATACAGTCTGAATCGGCTCTGGAGGAAATCCGGCAGTGGCGCCAGGCTGCCCCGCGTGAACAGCTTGACTGGCGGTGGTCAGCACGCTATCGCGAACTGGTCCAGTATGATGCGAACCAGTGGCTCACCCCGGCGGCCTTCTCTCCTACTGAGTGGGAAACGTGGGAACAGTTGCAGCAGCACTCAGCAAACGAAGAGAGCCAACAACGTCTGGAGGTACTGATGACGGACTCGCGAGACCGCGAAATCCTGGCCGCCCTGAGCGAGGGGCGCGAACCTCGTTTGCACTATCCCCGTATTCCAATAGGAGAGGTGAGACAGAAGATCGAGGGTCTACGAGCCCTGGCGGAGGAGATCGTCCGCGACGAACCTAATGCAGTGATACGTCGTTTCTATGTGGAAGTAATCGAGGAAAACCTCTTCTTGCTTCAGATGATCCAGGCCACGCACGAGGGGAACACGCAGGCGTACTGGCAACACAATCGAGGACTGCACGCCGAACCGACCCACGAAGAAATGGAACGCGCGTTGTCGCAAGTCGCACGCTTGATCGCATTAGGCAGAGCGCGCGCTGACCTGGCCGAAGTCGGCGAAGCGGTCTGGCAAGTACTCCAGCGCATTCACGCGCCTGTCCCTCTTCTTCCCCCGCTGACACGAGAAACGATAGCCCAGGAAGACCTCTCGGAGGCTGCGGTGCCCCCCCGGATGGTTTCACCGCAGACAGCGCAGCGCTTCTTTGATGCTGTGATGCATGATTACGGCTTTGATGGCTGGCACGCCGTGATCGATGCCGCAGCCACCGGCCCCTATGTGGAGTCCTTTACTCAATGCTTCACGCTCCAAGATCGGCAGATCTCGTTGGAACGGATCCGCGCTCTGCTTTCGCATGAAATCGAGTGTCACGTGTTTCGAGCTGCGATGGGAGCCAAATCACCGGTGGCTTTATTAGGAACAGGAACGGCATTCTATCGCCTGACGGAAGAGGGGCTGGCGAAGTACTATGATCGCCAAACAGAGGAAATGCAGGGGAACGTCGAAGATGAGTTTCTCACCGGTGGCTTTATTGGAACACTGGCAACAGGATTGGCCTGCGGCGTCCTCTGCACACCGCTCACCTTTTCGCAACTCTACCAGTTCCTCGAATCGTTCCTGGTCCTTCAGCGAGTCGTTACTGGCACGAGTAAGAATGTGGAGAAAGCGCGGGCGAGCGTGCCGAAGTTAGCCCGCCAGCGCTGCTTGAGAACGTTCCGGGGTGTCCCAGATCTTACCGTAGCCGGGGTGGCCTATACTCACGATGCGCTCTACCACCGGGGTCTACAGCATGTCGAGCGTGCCATCCAGCAGGACGCTCAGGTGCTAACGCGGCTGATGGTTGGCAAGGTCGGTCTTCAGCAGCTGGACGATCTAGCAGAGCTGGGGATCACCGAGCCCGTCAGTCAACCGCGCTGGTTGGCGCATGATCCTGATTTAGATCAGTATATTCTCTCGTTTGAGTCGCAAAGCGAAAGTACACACTCTTCATAACATACATGGAAAGGAGGGCAAACAGGAACCGAGATCTGTTTGCGGTCTCGTACAGAGACCGGTTAGGAAAAGCATGTAGGTTGTTGGCCCCGTTGTAAAGGAGCGAGACAATGCCTGATGATCCTGATGAAGGCGGAGACGGAGACGAAAAGAGTTAAGGATCAAGATCAATAGAAGTGCGCCTCATCTGGTCTGCTACGTGAGGCGCACTCTCTTAAAGAAGATACTTCAGACTTCAGACAAGGCAACTTGACAGTCGCACGTTCCCTTTCTACAATATACGCACGACTATACAAGAATACGTCATGTTCTCTATTCATCATGTCGACAGGAAAAGTCTATGGTTAGCCACATTGGTCAGCAATTGGGGAATTATCGCTTGCTGCATCTGCTTGGAACGGGAGGCTTCGCCGAAGTCTACCTTGGAGAGCATATCCGTCTTGGAACACTGGCAGCACTCAAGGTTTTGTATACTTCGCTTTCAGGAGTGGAGATGGACAGCTTTCTCAGGGAAGCCCAGACCATTGCGAAACTGGATCATCCACATATCGTGCGCGTGCTTGATTATGACGTGCAGGCGGGCATGCCATTTCTCGTGATGAGTTTTGCCCCTGGCGGGACGCTCCGCAAGCTCCACCCGAAAGGAACGGCTGTTGCATTGCCGACCATTTTAGACTACGTGACCCAGGTGGCAGAGGCCCTCCACTATGCCCAACAGAGGCGAGTCATTCATCGCGACATCAAGCTGGAAAATCTGCTGCTCGGAGGGCGGCAAGAGGTGCTCCTCAGTGACTTTGGCATTGCCTTGCTTTCCCAGACTTCGCGCTTGCAAAGCACTCAGGAGGTAGTAGGAACTGCTGCGTACATGGCCCCGGAACAGTTTCGAGGCAAGCCGTGTTTTGCCAGTGATCAATACGCGCTCGGAGTCGTTGTTTATGAGTGGTTGTGCGGCGAACGTCCCTTTTCCGGCTCCTTTGTGGAACTGGCAAGCCAACACCTGTTCGCCTCGCCTCCCGCTCTGCAGGAAAAGGGAGTGAGTTTACCGGCGGTCGAGCGAGTGGTCTTCACAGCGCTGGCAAAGAATCCGACACAGCGATTTGGGAATATCAAAGACTTTGCATCCGCGTTGGCGCAGGCAAATCGTGATGTCACCACCTCTGTTTTTTCACTCCACTCGGTGTGTTCCAACCCTCCACGTAATCAGGGACTGGCGCCAACGGTAGCAGTTCCTTCACCGCCGGGTGTAGCACAACCTGAGAGTGATTTGCATCCCTCGGTGCCTCAGCATTCAGTGCGGACGGCCATCATCAAGCGCGTCTGTTTGAGCCTGGTCCTTGTGAGCGTCCTCCTCTGGCTGCTGACTGCTGCCAATCCCATACTCCATCAAGTGTTCGCTGGAGCAATTCTGTTGTCGCTCATTCTGTGGATTGCCGCCTATGCGGATCATCGTCGCGTGACAGAGCGTAGATCATCGCAAGCAACGAACACCGCCTTGAAAAGGACAAAGTGAGGGTTGTTCTTATCTGCTAAAAGCTGATAATCTGAGCAATGATAGACCAGAGGGGATCTGAGATTTTACTGAAAGCCTTTCTTTGAATGATCTTCGTCTTGAGACGTTATAGCCGCCATTCCTTGCTGTGCCAGTTGTTGCTCCCGCTGGATGGGAAGCAAAATGGCTTCGATGAAACTTCTGAGGTATTCGGTATGGTTGACCTGAATAAAGAGCTTCGCTCGTTTTTTCACTGTAAAGCGGCTCTCAGTCAGGCGCTCAGCAAATTGCGGCCATTCGTCAACAGATGACGCCATAGAGAACATCAGTTTGGCAGCCTCAGGCCAGAACCAGCCATGACGCTGTCTCAAGACCCAGGGGTGGCCTATATTCTTGTTTGTCACATAGCAACATACTATCGGAATATGTACCTGCTTGATTTTTTCCGCAAGCGAAGCCGAATCCATGACGTTTGCATCGGTGGGTATCCCATCAGAGATGATGAGAATAGCGGGAAGTAATCCCTCATTTTCAGGTAGGCGGGCTTCCTCGCATACCCTCACGAACGTTTGGCTCAGTGTCAGCCCCATCGGGCTCGGCCCGGCTATCGGTAATTCATGCACTGAGATGCCTGTCACATCTTGATGCTTTATCAACTCGGAGACTTCTTCGAGTGCCAGCGTTTTTTGCTGATCTTTTGTCGCTTGCACAATGGTGATCAAGACTATTCTCGTAAACCGGGATCTGGCGAGTGTTTTCGTCTTGTTTTGCACTTCCGGTGTGATGGTTTCCCAAACGACCTGGTGAGCACAACGAATGGTTTTCTCTTTCAGGATCTCCCAATTCGGCTTAATTTTCAGTGCCTTCGCCGCTTGTTTGAGAAGGAAGACGCTTCTATTCCAGGCGTCATTCGCGTGCGGATTCATGATCTCGCTAATTTGTTGTGATACGTGCTCGTAGACCTGTTGGAGCGCCTGCTGGTCGAACGCCCGCTTTCGCTGGAGCGCCGAACTTTTCGCGTGATAGAGACGAATCATTTTGAATGCTTCCCCGTCCAGGAAGTCTATCAAACTTACTTCTATCACAGTCGCTATTGCCGCGCGGTGTGCTTCCAGCGCCTGTGTTGTGAAGGCTACGACTTTCTCTGCCTGCTGAGTCGCATAGGTGTGGGCATTCTCGCGCATCGCTGTCAGTTTTCGCTGCAACCAGGCTTCAAACCTTCTATTCAGAGATGAGAGTGCAAGTGCAGGACCTCGTAAGAGCCAGAGCAAGCCGATGGCAAATGGTAAAAGCATACGTCCCCATCCCCGGTACTGGGCAATGCGTGTTCTCAGTCTTATATCGAAGGCTGAAAGCCGTTGGCAGGTGGACTCGCACCATCGCTGGAATCTCGCCGTGCTCCTCTGCTGTTCTGCCCGAATCGCCTGCTCTTTCAATTCCTGCTCAACAAACATCCGAAGCTCTTCTTTCGCGTCTCCGCTGATCTTGCCCTCTTCCACGACTTGCGCGACTTGCTCGGTCCACGTATTTTCAACCTCCGGTCGGAGTGGTTCATAGCGCTTCACTTGCTCTTCCAGATCGGCAAGTATGGCAAAAACATCTCCAACGGAACTTTTCCAGGTCGAATTGTCCAGAGGGTAAAAACCAAAGCCATGTACGAAAAGGCGGAGCGGTATACGTCCTTTTGTAGGATGCTCCTTGAGAAAAAGCTGCACATCATCCATCACATGTCGGAACGCCTCTGAAAGCCCTTCAATTCTTGAAAATTGCCCTCCGGCATCATTGCTGATGCTTTCATACATGGAACCTGAGAGGTCGAGAACCACTCCCAGAAGCGTTCCGTGGGAGCGTGTGCCATTGCTCTCTATGGTTTGGGTCTGTTGAGAAGACAACGTTAGGCTCTCCTTTCATATGTAGTACCTCGTAATAAGACCTCCAGGAACTCACCAAGCGCCTCAGCCTGGTTCACTTGCGCAAAGAGACGCGAGCCTTCATAGGGATTCCAGCCGTGATCGGAAAGATAATCAGACATCGCGATCGAAACGTAGTTGTCGCTGTAGAGTGCAGAGGCGCAGCGAAATAAGAGTCGTGCTCCGTCAGACCAGTGCGCTTCTTCTGCGGCATAAAGTTTTCTAGGAGCGAGGACATCTCGGTCTGCTAGGTAGCAGCAGAGCGTCATCACTCCCATAGCATGTAATTCTTCGATGAGGGGAAGGGGGTCCCCATCATCTGCTAGGCCATCGGAGATGATCAAGAGTAGGACAGGAAAGGTGAAACTTTTGCGCGAACACTCTTCTTTGATGCGGTCTCGAATCACACCTAGCGCATGGCACATCGGCGTCGTGCCAAACAAATCCCCTGTATATGCCTTCCACGACAACAAGTGATTCTGGTAGTCTTTCCAATGCTCAGAAAGCTGGGCAGCGGAAGGAAGCGATGTGAGAGTGGGATGGGCGAGCAAGTCCCGGACGGCTCCGCCAGGTGTTTTTCTTATGCCCAATCCATGCATGGTCTCCTTGAAGCCGAATCCATATGCCATCAGATGATACAAGGGGAGCACTTGCTGCGTCTCAGGGTCCTTCACCCAGGCAACGCCAAGATGTACGAAGTGCTCAAGCGCATTGTGGATACTGGTCCACCGTTCAATGGCTTTCCCTGTATGGTCGAGGATGGGCTTTTTCATACTGTCCGAGACGTCAATGGCAAGGCAAAGCAGCATGGGCTGTTCTATCGTCGGCTGACCTTCTTCTGCAATGCCCGCAGCAGCCCTGGGTGATACAGCAGTAAGGAGTACGTCGGTGGCCTGGACCACCTTCTGAGTAGTATCGCTCGAATGAAGTAGATTCGCCTGCGAAGGATGAGATTGCCTTTGAGGTCTCCTTTGACGTGATGGCGGAACTGCTCCACCCTGCTTGGTATCTCCTACAGCCAATAGGACGTTTACCACCACGAACGCGACAATAACGACCCCCCCACCTATCCACAACAATGGTCTGGGAACGGTAGGAAAATTGGCAGCCAGAACATTCCCGAGAATCCCAACTATGGCCAGGAGAAGGAAGCTGGCGGCGATGAGGGCTATTTTCCCTGACTTCATACTACCTTTCTCCTCACAGTGAAAGAACGAATTACTGCTTTTTCATCCTTTGTCCGAAGAGTCTACCAACACTGATATAAACGGTGTCTGCCTTTCTATCTCAAAAGTGACTTCCGTTGATCCATTAATGTTTGATCAAAGATCTATAGCGCGAAGAAGCTCACTGCCTCTTTCATTTCCTCATTAGCAGCACTTGTGCGTCAGGCACAGCCGAATTGCAAGATTTCCTCTGTTATTACAGTATTACAGGAAAATTCCTTAAATTGCGCCCTAGAGGTCCAAAATTATTGATGATGCCTGCCGTCATAGCGTATGTTGTCACCCTCGAAACTTGGGTATGTGCCTCCTGATCAGAGCTATTCGGCGTGCAAAGGTTCCCGCCATAGACTTTGAGACTCTGCTTCCCCACAGAACGGGGAAGTTGTGTCAACGCTTTTTAAATCGGCGTTGACAAGATCAAACACTTTGAGATTCCCCATCAAATCCTAAAAGCACGCAAAAACAGTATTAAATCTGTATCATGCAGAACAAAATAACAGATGTACAAATTGTAACTTCTACTGTAAAATAATCGAAGTGACTTGCTAGCGAAAAAATCGATAAATAGAATTTTTGTTCTAACTGTAACACTTGGCGTATCTCAACTGATCTTCAGATAGAGAGAAACCACTAGTCTTCCTGTTGATCTGTGGGGTAAGGAGCGTGTAAATGGATGAACAGCGAGCTGATCCGCGTGTGATGACAGCCGCAGACACCGTTGAAGAGCTTCACCGCCATCTAGCAGACCCGCCTTCCTTGGAACGTCTTTACGGCATCCTACGAGCGTATGTCAGAAAGGCCGATGTAGTGGCGCCGGAGAGCGTGGACGATGAAGCGTTTGAGCTGCTGCAAAACGTGGTGGTGAAAGCATTTGAGATCGCGGACAAATATCATAACGTAGGGGTACGACCCTGGTTGCTTAGTATCGCGAAGAATCTGATGAAACAAAAAAAGGAGAGTCAGGCACGCCATCAGCAACGGGTCATCCTTTTGGGTGATATGCACATGCAAACTCATCCTACGCTCAGTGAAGAGGAATTTTTTGACGTATTTACTGCCCAGATTGCCGAAGAGCGTGCGCAGATAGCCGATTTGCGTGAAGACCTCAAGGATGCTCTGGCCTGTTTGTCGGCAGATGACCAGACCATCCTGAATTGTTATCTCCACTACGGTTTCGACCACAACGAGATTGCACGCATCTTGCAGATCAAACCAGGGGCAGCGCGTACACGCTACTGTCGAGCGCTCGGACGGTTATACAATATCTGGGTCAGTCAGGACGAGAACAGAAGAGGTGAGAACAATGCGTAACCATCCATCTGATTTCTCGCAGCAACTTGCACGTGAGAAGGCACTCTATCTCTATATCAGTGCCTTTGAGCGGGGCGATTCCGATAAAATGGAAGCCGTGCTCCAGCAGGCTATGTACGATCCTCAGTTAGAGGAAATGATCATGGAAGCCCATGAGTATTATCTGGCAGAGGAAAAAGTAAAGCTGCGTGAGGAAGATTTCGCGAAAATTCTGGATCTCGTGGTACGCTATCTCCCCTCAGGCATCTCTGACGAAGAAGAGGCGATAGCCATTCCTCCACTTACCATCGGTGATGTCTTTGGCAAGTTACAAGAGGACAAGAGTATACAGGGGTCGGTGAAGCAGGAGGTAAAGCAGGTCAACGCGAAACTGGCACAGACCGATGTTCCTTTGCCAGAAAACCTCGCTATGAAGAGTGTCTATCGTCTCTTCGAGCAGCTTGGAGTGGCTGTGAGCGCGAAACTGCAAAAGCTCTTCCGCGAGAAAGCTATTTTCTTGTCCATGACACGTCAACAGGGGATAGCGCAACTGGCCGCAACCCGCCGACAGAAGACACAGCGCCAGCGGAAACCGCAGCGAGAAGAGGAGAAGGAATCATGAATATCTCTGCTGATGAGGCGCTCCATTCCTCGATAACAACACTCATCACTGAACTGTATCAAGAGGCTGAAGTAGAGCTTCCTGGCCTGCGCCGTCGTATTACGCCGTTAGGAGATTTGGTCGGTTCTTTAAATCTCGCCAGTAAAGAACTTCCGGGTCTTTCGCAACAGGCAGCTATGCGCTATCTGATACAGCAGGGGGTGCTTCTTGAAAATCCAGAAGCGGCGGGGCGGGATGAGTTAGCCGGTTTTCTTTACGCCAACACTTCCTATGGCTGCATTTTTCTCGAAGCAAACGATCATCTGACGCGGCGTCGCTTCTCTGTCGCGCACGAATTGGGACACTATCTTTTGCATTTTCGGCCACTGCTGAAAATTGCCGAGGGTGATCAAGAGTACCTCGAACTGGTAGAAGCTCTCTACCGGGGCAGAAACGATGATCCGCAAGAGACAGCCAGCGGGCGTGTAGAGCAGATGGATCAACAGTTGCTGGAAGAGCGCCTTCCACCGGAGGCGCGCATGGAGTATGAAGCGAATCAGTTTGCCACGGAATTGTTGATGCCTGAAACAGTTGTACGCGGGCTCTTCGCCCGCGTGATGTTGCGCTTCAGTGACGACGATCTCGTGTCGTATCTGGCGACAGAGATGCTGGTGAGCCAGGAGGCGATGCGCTGGAGATTGAGAAATTTTCATCTCCTCCCATTGCCAGAGCGCAAATTTGAGAGAGGGGAAGAGGCAGAATGAACGGGTTTGAATTTCTTAAAAGTAATGGAGCACAACGCGTGCGCAATTATGATCCGCAACCATTCTTGTTAGACGATGGTACCCAGGAAGCTGAGTCGTCCGATGAGCAAAAAGAACTGGCGTACGAGTGCAGTCTTGATAAATGGCGCGCGCTCACTATCCTTGACTGTGTGCCACCAAAGGATTGGCCCTGGCGTCCACTGCGCTTTATTGATGGCAAAGATCTCGGACGTACCGTTGCCTGGTTACAGACGCGCGAAGGTCATCCGATGCCTGTGCGCCTAGCAGAGGTTGGTGCCGCGGCGATGGCAGATCAAAACACCCAGCTCCGGCGTGACTATGAGGCGATCGAGCGCGTGGTCTCCCTTATTGTAAGGCCGTTTCCCTGGGACGAAATAGAGAGTTTCGCCATTGCCTTGCAGGAACAGGGATTTCGTCTTTTACCCTGTCTGGCTGAACCATCCTATTCCTTTGAGCAAATGCGCAGGGCTACCCAGAATCGCACAAAGGAAGCGATGGATGTCCTCGAAAAGCAGGCATTGGCTCAGGAAAGCACGCTCCCAACACTGGTTGATGGTCGGCTGGAACCTCGGATGGGCGCGTTTGATCAACACACCGATCCGGTCGTTGGCCTGATCAAAACACATTATCGCACCTTTCTGCATCCTGCAGGTTTGCGGTTGCTTTGTGAACTGCGGCCTGGTGAACGCACACCCGCCTTTAGCCTGGAGAAAAAACTGGGCGTCATCTCGTGGTATGTGCGCCTCAACGGTCAGGGCGAGATGCCGGATTGGGGGATTGTGCGGATGGAAATTCCCAAGAACTTTTTTGAGGAGGTCATCAAGTGCGATTTCTCCTATCTGAATTATCTCTCTCACATCGTCTATGCTTATCGTTGCCGCGGAACAAGTTATAGCCGCGCGCCTATCTCGATCTATCCTGTACAGCGCGCTGAGGAAAGCCTGGGTGCTCTGTTCACCCCTGTAGAAACCCTGGTGCAACGTTTCTACCGCTATACCAACCTTTAGAGAGGAACATGTGTATGAATAGACAGAATATTGCCTTGGGAGGTGCGCCAATCTGCCTTGGTGTCGTCGGTTCACCACAGGGTCAGGAGGCGACCAGCAAACAATATTGCTTCTGGGTTGCTCGCGGCGTCATGGTTGAGGAAACACAACTGGTGGTGTGTGAGAGCGTGATCGCTGGTCAGAGCTATACCTTTTATGGAGTAGTTGAGGAAGTCAAACGCCGCAGCCGTAAGAAGAACATGGATGAAGAGATTGACCAGGCTGATGGCGATACCGATTATGTACCTCCGTTCGAGAGCGACGGATATACCTATGCGCAGGTAAGCATTCTGAGCGTAGCACCCTCCGCCTTAACCCCTCCGTGCGAACGCAGCAAGGTCTACCTGGCAGATCAGGCAGAGGCGGCTATCGCTTACGGAGCCAATGACATCGCGGAAGGGAATGCGCTGTCAACAGGACTGATTAAAAACGGCGGGGCACAATTAGCCGGTCCTGGTGCGATAGACCTGGACTATTTGCTCGGTGTGAACGGCGGTCACCTAAATGTCAACGGTTCTGCGGGGCGTGGCACGAAATCGAGCTTGTTGATGTATATGGTCAGGATGTTGCTTGACTATGCGCGCAAACAGGAGGTCTCCTCAGCGAGTCGTCGCCA
>WNFX01010539.1_pt1 | contig 18365 bp, 14 predicted proteins | sample 5400111 | NCBI WGS metagenome assembly WNFX01 (sample SAMN13153363, study PRJNA577476) | soil metagenome | isolation source: 40 cm soil or saprolite under grassland replicate 1 | place: USA:California | collected 2016-06-15 | reverse complement strand
TATCAATTCGATATCATAACTACGTCAAGTTGACATCGGAATGATATTCACAAACAAAAAAAACATATCAATATTCGATATCATAACTACGTCGAGTTGACATCGGAATGATATTCACAAACAAAAAAAACATATCAATTCGATATCATAACTACGTCAAGTTGACATCGGAATGATATTCACAAATAAAAAAATATATATCAATTCGATATCATAACTACATCGAAGTATTTTGTTTTTTACGTTTATTTATTATATTTTTTTATAATTTTTAATTTTTAAATATAATAAGAATAAATACATAATAATATAATACAATAATTGTCCGAAACGCGCTTAAGGTACTCGAGACTATGTGTCACGCTGCGCATATTGACCAGTCAAATTCTAAAATCAAGGTGTTTCGAACGCGCTAATGGTTTCTGTTTTTCTAGTATTATAGTATGATTAGTAAAGAATGAGGACAAAAAAAACATTAATGATCAAAATTCTATTTATACCTTGGTGAATTTATGATGAAAAGTTTACCTGAGAGGGGAATGAGGGGAATACATCCATAATAAACTAGCATGAAAACTTTCCGAAAAGAAGAAAACTATTGTAATTGACGAACCTACAAAGAACCATTAATAACTCACCTGAATATAGCAAAGAAACTTTTGTATCTATGTTTTTTATCATAATAGACTTGATTCGATGCTGAAGTGTAGCGATATCGTGGCTCGTGAGTCGTGACAAAGTCGTGATCTAATTAAGTTTTTTAAAAACACAGATTCAACGTCACAACTACATATTGAATTAACGTCACGAGGATATTTTCACAAAAAAAAGTAACAAAAAATGCGGCTAATATGGTAATTGCTTGATGAATGATAAACAAAAAATACATACAGAATAATTTTAAGAAAAACTGAAATAGGTCGTATGGTTATAACAAAAGTGAAAAACCAGAACCAGGATGTAAACATGTTATTCTCGTGCAGTCGTGCCTATAATCAACTGCTTAAAACTATTTAAAAGAATAACTGAAGCGCTGCTTACCAATATTAATTATACGAAGTTCTTTTTTAAAAGACAGAATCAGGGCGTAAACATATGTTATTCTCGTGTCTATAATAAAATGAAAGAGAAGGAAGACAGAAAAGGAAGATAATGAAGAGTGGAATCATGAAGAAATAAAATAAAATAAAATATTGTTTATTTTTTGAGGATTGTATAAGTTTATAAATATAAAGAAGGAAAGGAGTTTTTTTTTGTTTTTTTCGAGAGATCATTGTTTATATATGTACAGTAACCAAAACAAATGTTTTGATTGGATGATTACCAGATTTATCAGATTTCAATTCAATGTCTGCATAATTTTGATGTCGAATCAACGTTTATTCGTATTATAATTTTTATTATTTTTTAAACAATAATAATAATGTGAATAAGATTTTTATTATTATAATGTTATAATGCTTAAACATTATGGTAATATTATGATAAAATTATATTGCCGTAAAATAATAATTATTTTTGACCCAAATTCTATTTATACTATTATAATGATCGTGACATTCCAAATTACAATTGTGAACAAAATGTACTTTCTGTACACTATCAATTACACTAATTGGAAAAATACTTCTCCATCTTTGATCTTCTATAGTTCGAAGACGGTAAAGAGGACAACTCAATATTGAATGTTCCTGGTTAGTATCTTCAAACCAATCTACGACTATAAAAGCATAGTACTTTTCATCATTACCTTTATGTTTGAAGATTCCTCTGATGACAGCATAAGATTTGTTAAAATCTTCATCATCAATTGTGATAAAATCATTTAGATGAAGGTTAACTTTTGAGAAGGTACCATTTAATTCTTCGATCGTATACGATGCAAATTCATACCAGCTTATTGATTGAGTAGAGTATAAAAGTGCCGCGCCAAATCCTATTTCTCTATAAGATGTTAGCAATTCAGTTTTAAATTTTGGCAAGCTTGAGAGTAGATTGTCACGAGCTTGCCTAGACATTCTTCTCTTCAAAGATATACCAGAAATAAAATCTACTGTTGACGTAACTAAATAAAAAAAAAGTCAAATAATTGAATAATTGAGATAAATTCGTTAAAAAATTGATATTTTAATCTTACTGTCATCATCCAAATCTTCGTTTTCTTCATTTGAGGATTTATCTTCAGTAAGATACCAATTTGACAACAAATGACCAAAATTAGAACTTGTGAAACCAGCACAAGATTTTGCAAATCTTGGATCAATGCCACCATCACTCAAATGCCGAATTGCAAATAGAGTATTATATCGCTTTAACAGGTCTAAATCTATATTTTTACGATTTGTTCTTGGTACAATTCCCTTAAAAATACGATGAACCATTTCTTTAATGCCACATTGCGTATTAGTAAGAGTTCCAAACGTTTGGGCATGCATTGTAAGATGTGTATTTATATGCAAATTTGGCAGATTAACAAAATCTGCAAAGACCTATTAAAAAAAAAGAAAATATCGTTAGGATATTTAAAAGCATTTGCTATTCCCAAATTACAATTATACCTTTGGAAGTAATTTTAACTCGTTTTGAAGACATTCTTCTAATATTTCGTAACCTTCTGTTGTAAATTCACCATTAAAAACAGCCTTCATTGTTTTGGCAACAAGTACCCAACACGTTATAATACTCTTTGGTATTAAATTAACACGAGATGCTTCAATTCTTTGCTTAATGGCTGCTACATCACTTTCTTTTAAACTTGATACCTTCAAAAAACGGTGTATTATATATGGCATTATCATGGAGAGCCGAAGATAATCTGACATCATGAAGCTGGCATGATGACTAATTGGATTTGGTAGACAAGACCACTTCTTTGGTTTTTCAAAATCCTTCCAGGTTTTCATAAAATCATCTTCACCTTCTCGTGACAATAATTCACATGTTAATTTGAGTAAACGCCCAATTTTTCCTGCAGTTGCATGATAGATATCTTGTGGATTCTGTAGATGCCTTTCTCTCTTCAATTTATCTAAAACACTGGGGTTTGATCTCAAACCATACTCTGTACAAAGTCGTGCTTTTGCTGAGGGAGTATTTTCTTGTAAAATCTCTTTGAATTGTCCATCAGTAATGTGATGATATCTTGATGATTTTGGTACATCTTGGTCATAATTTGTAAGAGATTCATGAGGGACTAAACAAGTACGACAACCTTTATTAGCATTATGTCGCTTAACTCCTGCCATGTCATTTCCTTGTGGTAAGTCAGAAGTCACAACACCTAACCCAGCTATCACCCAAACATCTTGATCTCGCAACTTCATTATTTTCCCTTGCTCGAGTTTTTTCATTTCAGAAATAAATGGCAGAATAAATTCGTCAAAATTACCACCAAATGGGACAAATCCAAGGACAAAATGGTTCTTGATTAATTTTCTTTGATGGGCGGGCATATTTCCAAACTGCAAATATATACCTCCTAATGAATGGTATACATTTCTATATGTGCCAAAATCATCATAATACAAATCGATAAATATTTTATATGTTGGCATAGAAGATGGTAGTGATCTTGTTGTAATATAATCAGAAGGATGTTGATATGAAAGTGATGCATCGCGAATATTCCAATGACCATGATATTTATAGATTATTTCAGTAATTTTTAGTGTACCTTCGGGGATATGTTGGTGTTGGTATACTATCATTACAGTAGCCTTTTCAAGAACTTCAGAAATTGTAATGATTTGGAACGGTTCATCCTGCAACCACACTTCACCAGCAACGGAACGCTCCTGTCTTGACATTCCTTTAAAAATTCCGGGTAAGTTATCATAATTCACAACTTTCTGAATTCTTAGCCGATATTGATCATCATTAGCATTTTTTAAAATCGCTCTCAACCTGCCAAGTTGTCGTTGCCCATTATCTCGATAATAAACAAATTCACCAGATTTGTATGTTACTATTACATTAAAACAAATAAATATATAGTTACAAGATCATAAAGATACAAAATATACTATAAAGTAAATAAATACCATTACCTTCTAATATTGTTATTTGGTTTTCACCAAAAAGTGGTGACTCTCCCCATAATGCGCCATGCCAATATTCTGATTTTGTTTCGGAATCAATGCCGGAACCAAAGTACATGTGCTTAAACATTGACGGATTATTAAGAACATAATAAATGATATCGCTGACAGATAGTTGATATGCAATCTTTGAATCTTTTGAAGTTGATGGAGTTTTTTTTGATGAAATGGATATAGACCTTGCTGATATAGGAAGAATAGGAAGACGTTGTCTCCATGTCCGAAATCTTCGGACATTCTTCACCACATGAGTAGGGTTAAATTTGGTATTTTGAAGGATATCAGCAAGATCTTCATAGGCACTTGTGGAAATGTTGTGTTTTTGTAACCAACAGAATAACGAAGCGGTTGTGAAATTTTCAAAATATGGGGAAAATTCACCATTACAGGATAACATTTTGTCTTCACTTAATGCTTCATCAACAATTTGTCGTTGTTCTTCCTCTTCTTTCTCCTCCTCTTCCACTTCATCTTCACCTTCATTTTCATCATCATCTTCATGTCTATCGCTTTGAGAATGAATTGATTCTTCATCACGTTCATAGCAAGAATCCAGATCATCATGTTCACGATCATATTGAGAGTCTATATCATCACGTTCATAGCTAGAATCCATATCATCATGTTCACGATCATATTGGAACTCCATGCTATCGCCATCTTTCGGTAAAGGTGTTGATGTTTGTTGAGCATGGCTGGAGGCAGCTATTGATGATATTGCTAGTGTTGTAGCAGAACTTCTTTGTATTGGCACAGCATTATTACTTGCGTCTCTCTGAGGAAAACGATTGCGAATTCGATGCTGTTCTAGAGGTTCTACAGGAACGTTGTGAGTGTATCGCTTTCTCATGATTAGATTTTCGAAATATGGACCGAACAAAAATAATTCAACTATATATATTGTCCTGTCGATCTTATCAAAATAGTAATGAAGCCTCAAGACTTTCTTACCCTTCTGGGCTTTTTTTGTTGACATGATAAGCATTATTAAATTTAGTAATTAAGCCTCGAGGCTTTTTTCCATTCTGGCTTAGTATCTCCTTGATTATCGATTAATTGTATAGCTAATCAATTTTTGATCGATCATAACGATCAAGTTCCTAACATTTAGCGTTATCTGTTATAAAATCAAAAAAAAAAAAAAAAAATTCACACACAGTACAATTTGCGGAAATAACTCAATGCTATATTTTTATTTAATAAAATTCTAAACTGAAGACTTAAGTTCATCCACTGGCAGTAACGAAGCCTTGAGGCTTTTACTATTTGGAGTATTTCTAAATGGACTGTACGTGATTTTTTTTCCGCTAAATTATACGAAAATTTCCTGCATGTTAGATTTTCAATATACATGATGGTTTATAAATTATACCAAGAATTTTTTCTCAACAAAGACAAAAGTACATAATCAAATGAATTTAAAACTCTAAATTCTCATTTCATGACTATATAATTCGGCTGAACTTAAAGAATTTGATTTTGAAAAGACATTTGACATTTGGCATTTTCATAAAATTTATTTATTATTTTGGTTGCGGAACGTCAACACTTCAATTTTCATAACTATAAATAAAAGTAACATATTTAATAGGATTGTAATATTAAATATTCAAAGAGTAATAATAATATATATATACCACTAAACTATTCGCAAGATTGCATCCACTTCGTGTTGGAATTGATAATTCTCTTGTAATTCGATCAAGAGACTTGATCGCGGCAAGATCTTTACCCTTCCAATGTGCTTTGAAACTCTCGCGTGAGAAATCTATTAATTTCTCTAAAGAAGTGTTGTCTCTTAATTCTTTCATGTCAACGACACCAAGTTGTCGTCTTAATATTTTTTCTGTTACAACTTTTTCGGAAATAAATGTACTAACTTCTTCGTTAGTTAATACATTTCCTTGATTCTCTCTAAGATAATAAGATACATTAAATCAAGATAACTATGTTATTTAAACTATAATAACGAAACAATTATTACCTATCTTCTGCACGAAATTCCATTACAAGTTTCATAATTGCTTCACTGAACTTGTTTCAGTAATCTCGGAAATTACCGGTGGCCTTTTTAACTAATGCTTGGGCCTCCTTCTTATAGGATTCGATGCTGAATACTTTAGTAATTAACTGCTCGAAAACAGCTCGAGGTGGGTCACGGCTGCGTAAAAACAGGCATTTCAGTTCTTCGTCGAAGAGCCGATAACAATCCTATTATTATAAGAATAACAACTCAAATTGATCTATACGATATCATTTCTAACTTTTAGCCAATCAAAAAATTTTCCATATCTTACATCATTGCATGGTGTTGACGACGCCGTTAAGACTGTTGATGACGATAACGTTTTCTTTTTTGCATCAAGCATTTGGTTGGCTAATTCTAATAAGCCAGAGCGATTGACCAACCAATTGCAAATCTGCAATTGGTTGGTCATTGCTTCAAATTGTGGTGGAATAAGTTCTTCTTCACTTTCTAGAGATATTAAATAGGAACGAAATTACATTCACAAAATTATAAACATTATTTGTTACAAAACAAGATTTACCATCGTTCAAGATAAATTCATTTTCTTCTCTTTCTCTTTCTTTTCCTTTTTTTACTTCCTCTCTTCTTATTACCGCTCTTCTTTCTTCTTCTCTTCTTTCTTCTTCTCTTCTTTCTTCCTCTCTTCTTTCTTTCTCTCTTCTTCCTTTCTCTCTTCTTTCTTCGTTTCTTTTTCTTTCCTCTCTTTCTCGTCTTTCTTTTTCACTTCTTTCTTCTTCTTTTTGTTCTCTTCCTCCTCGTTTTTCGTTACTTCGTTCTTTCTCCCTTCTATTATCTTCCTCGCCTTTTTGTGTAACAGTGACCAGACCTTATAATACATCCAAATGAAAATTGCGCATATTTTAACTGTATTATAAATATATTAAACATACCTTCAAGAAATCGTACATCATCACTATCATAATCATGTTCATCAACTTTCGCTTTCTTATTCTCCCTTTCCTTCATTCGTTCGTCACGATTTGTAGCTTTGGACATTATTATGGTAATATTAACACACGTAACTCCTACATAGAAATCTTATCGAAATAAATATCATAACATTACCTTTTCCTGTTCGTTTGTTATTAACCATGATTAATTGCAAAAATGAATCCTGTAGCAAGATCAGTATCGTTATGAATGGATCTTATTTATACCAACAATTAAACTAGAGATACACGTTCTACGTTCTATGTAAAATAGCCGCAGTACACGAGCGGAAATTTTTTGGGGGAAAACATCATAAAGAAATTCATGAGCGCAGTACATAAACGGAACAATGATCAAAAAAATATGCTAAAGAAATTTCTATAATATTGGAACAATTAAACTTTAATTTACGCAGATAGAATTATTTGTAGGGTAATAATGATCGCGTTAATTCTGTGTAAAAGAAATTTTTGTGACCGCAGTACATAAATGGCAATTTCCTGGGGGAATGATCCAAAAACATTATAAAGAAATTCGCGAGCACAGTACATTAACGGAACAATGATCAAAAAATATATTAAAGAAGTTAACTTTAATCCGATTTACAATGATTTGAAAACGTGTTAGATGATCATATTGATTCTTCGGTAAAGAAAGAAATTTCTATGATAAGTACATAAACGGTAAATTTTTGGGGCAATGATCAGACAACATTATAAAGAAATTCGTGAGCGCAGTACATAAACGGAATAATGATTAAAAGAAAATTTTCCGATATTAGAATAATGAAAATTTACTTTATGCAGGTAAAATTATTTGGGTAATTATGGTCAGAAATAAATGTTAAATGATTAATTCTTTGTGAGAAATTTTTTATTATATTGCAACAATACACGAGTGGAAATTTTTGGGGGAAATGATCAGAAAACATTATAAAGAAAGTCGTGAGCGCAGTACATAAACGGAACAATGATCAAAAAATATATTAAAGTAGTTAACTTTAATCTGATCTGAAAACGTGTTAGATGATCATATTTCTTTGGTAAAGAAAGAAATTTCTATGATAAGTACATAAACGGTAAATTTTTGGGGCAATGATCTGAAAACGTTATTAAGAAAATTCGTGAGCGCGGTACGTAAGTGGAACGATGATCAAAAGTAATTTTTCTGATATTAGAACAATTAAATGCAGGTAAAATCATTAGAACAATTAAATGCAGGTAAAAAATCGTTTGGGTAATTATGATTGGTGGCATTAATTCTTTGTGACCGCATTATTGGGAATGGGACGATGATTTAGGATAGGTTGGTTTAGGTTACAACATCATCAGACATTCTGACTTAAAAAGTTCGTAAAACACGTGTCAAATTTTTTTTGTTAGGACTCTCCTTAAATTTTATACTCGTTTTAGTTTTACACTTTTGTAAAAGCAAATAGTATAAAAATTTTTTAATAATATGCGTACGCAATATAAAGTTTTAACTGGAAAATCATGATAATAATAATAAAAATCAGTTGATAGTAATATATTTTTATCGAAGCAGTTTTTCTCTAAATCAAAATTTCTGAAATATAATTTGTTCTTAAGTAAAATGTAAAATGAATATTTTGGCAATTAAAACGGTAGATCAAAATAATCTCTTAATTATTACAATTGACGCAATGCGTATTATTATTACATTTATTACGGGTCAATTTACATGTAAATAAATGGATATTACGTAAATAACGTAATAAATGTAATATTTCACAAAAGAAGCTAGTAATAACAGTTCTATTTTCATTACATGTATGTGTGAAAGGATTGCAATTGGTTAGACACAATCAATAATGGTTTAAATCATAAACTTCGCCTTGGATAGATAGATCTACAGTCTTTGGATTTGATAGTATGTACTACTGTATACTCATGGAAGAATTCAATTTGTTGCGGTGAAGTTTTATAAGCCGAAACTGATGTAAAGAAATTTTTTTTCCCATGATCTACAATTGTTTTCCATAAAAAGAAAGTTTTTCAGTTATGTGACAAACAATAATAACATACTTCAACACCTTTTATCACGGTTATCGTGATAATCATGGTAATATCTTAAATACGATTATTTGTGATTTGTAGGAATTTTTCAGTTGAAAAAAAACATCAGTCATGAGACGTTTCCTTTATAAAAACGTTCTAAGTTTGCAAAAACATTTTTCGTTTCATATTTTAATAATTCAATTTTTATGTGTGATGCGAACTTTGGCAATTTTTCAACAATACACATTTAAGTTCGTAAAATGCCACGATAAATTATTGATATTAGACAGTTTAAATAACTAGTTGCTTTCATGTAAGTTTTCATGTACTTTTTATAACGGCTACATATCATACTCATGCTTTACAGTCAGCTACACAGTGTAATTCCAAGGTCATTACTTTCCATTGCCTCGTCATTAAAATGTCGGAAATAACTTGCTCCTTTAGATCTTAGGCTAAAATTTCTGGTTGAAGGGTCGCAAGCCTCTTTCAAGGTATTTGCATTATTATATTATTCTGTTTCTATCTATTTCTTATAAATTATTTTCCTTTTAGGTCTTCAATTTATTTGCTGGCCATCCCTAAGTCAAAAGCTTAGGGTTTCCTAGACTTCATGGTTATTCCTCTCGCTTCAAGGTCATACGTTACGCTAACAGAGTTCAACTCGGGTCAGAGTTTGGATCCGTTATCCGTATTTTACGGATATCCGTAGGATATTCAGGATTTGTATCCGTTCAATCCGGATATAAATTTATCCGGATAAATATCCAGATGATATCCGGATGAACGGATCCAGACTCTAGCTCGGGTTTATGCCTTTGCCTATGTCGTCGCCTTGTTGAAGAATAACCATGATTTCTATCCCATCTGTATTTTTTTTTTTATATCAATAGTATGTATATAAAGACTTAAAATTCATGTGAGTGGTGATTTTTTTCATTTTAAAATAATTTAATTTTAATAATGTAATTTGCTATAAATTTTACTTAAATGTTTACAATTTCAATATTGATATTATTAAACGTCGTGGTCATCGTTTCATAATTTCCAAAAGAACCTGTCATGTGAAAATATTTTCGCTGTAAGTTTAGTGTTATATATTGTTTAAATTACTTATTTTAATGACCTAAATTTGTACAACTAAAGATGGTTAATAAATCACGTTAATATACTTACGTTTATCATATGATAGCATCAAAGATTGTTTCACAAAAAAAATCATTTACTTATGAAGCTTTTTATTTTTATTTTTGGTTTTTCTCTATTACCGCTATTTTTGTTGATATTTTTTTCGTCGCTGTTAAAAAATTATGCTGGTATAACTATGGAATATTATTTATATCATGTGTGGAAAATCAAAATCAATGCAAATAAAAAAAATTATAATTCGGTATGATTATCAATAGATAATAATAATATGTAAAAAAATTTTACGGTAAGATCAATTAAATCAATTAAATCAATTAAATCAATTGCAAAAAAAAAAATTTTGTATTAATTAAATTTTTTCTCTAAATATAGATATCAATACAGTAAGATCAATTAGATCAATGTTAAGAGTACATTATAAATCAATTGCAAAAAAATAACGTATGATATATTTATTTTCTTAAGAAAAATTTAGATATAAAAGGGCTTATATCTCGACCACCTTTAGAAGTGAATTAGTAAATATCATGGATAAACAAAATCAAAGTCCGCCTCGTCCTCAGCTTAATCAAAATCCACCTCGTCCTCAGCTTAATCAAAATCCATCTCGTCCTCAGCTTAATCAAAATCCACCTCGTCCTCAGCTTAATCAAAATCCGCCTGAAGAAAATCCACTTGAACTTCGTCAGCCAAATTATTATCGCCCATATGATTATCGATATCATCAACCTCAATACCGATATCGCGAGGAATATCGACCATCGTATAACCCATATCACGAAGATTATTATCCTTCGTACCACTCATATCAGCAGGAATTTCGTCCTCCGTACCATTTACATCGGGATCCATTGTACCACTCACACCGAGAGGAAAAAATTTATTCATCGTACCGCCCATACCGGGAGGAAATTTATCCCGAAGAAGGACGTCATTATGAATTCGGTAAGAGAATCAGATTGTTCTACTGATAATTGGCGTCATTAAAATGTTTATATAATATATTTCTGTATTAGAACACAGTAAGGCATCTGCATCTAGTGAGGATAAAGCAACTCCTGTTGTAGTAGTACAAGAATCGGAAGCAGTACAAAATTCTGATGATGCGACGACAGACGAAGTAGTTATATTAACTTCAAGGTAATTCTTAAATAATATTGTTAAATTCTCAAATATATACTTTATAATTTATTTATTATTGTATATTTTTAACCATAATATTAATATAATCTTTGAATTTAGTGATCCAATTGAGAAGACATATGGTAACGCCGGACAATCTTTACAATCTTTATCACAACAATCTACAGAAGAAGGTTGGTTTAATTGTTAAATATTTTAAATATCATTAATTAATTTAATATTTTCATTATAGAAATTATTCTTGAAAAATCATTACAAGATATTGAGAAGATTGTTTCTAATGATTCAACAAAGCGCGAAGCCATCGCTGAGAGATTAGGAATGATTACGCTGGAATCATTCGAAAAACAATTTAATTTTTTAACTCGTCGTAAATCTAGTAGCTCAGCCGGAAATACAAGTTACCGTAATTCCCCAGAGCCAATTTCATCTCCCATCTCACCTTCATCTCACATCTCACCTTCATCTCAACGAAAACCACGGTATAAATAATTTATTTTTTAGGTATTTTAAGTATCACTTCACATAAATATTTCGCTAACATAATTTTTAAATTTAGAAATTCAATCGAAAAAGAGCTTATTGAAAATGGATTTTCTTTACCATCGCAATATTTAGTAGATGACCACTTTCCTCAGTCTCTCACACAACGTCCTAATTTTATTGCTCCCAAAGAGTTTATCAATTCCAATAATGAAATAATAAGCCAAGAAAATTTGAGGCAACTTTTCTCTGATGGAACACAGCCAAAGTGGGCAAAGGATTTAATCCTTAGCGAGCTCAAACCACTCTTTCTGAGAACCAGACATTTAGACAACTCAAAAAAAAACCTAATAATTCGAGACTTCTTATCGGTGCTTTTTCCCTCATTTGCAGAACAACATCACGAACGATTAGCCATTCTAGCTGCAGATTTCCGCAAGTCTTGGAGCAACTGGAGAAATGTCCTCTGGCAAAAAATAACGCAAAGATATGAAAAGTTTTCTAAGAATTCAAAGAGTTCTTCTGTTAAAGATCGTGAATGCGTAAACTCATATCTAAAATCTATTCACATTTCCGAAATATTTGAAACGTGGACTAAACATGTGTCAAGTAGATTATCAAATAATGAAGAGATGATACTTAAAAATCTTGTCATGTTTGCATTTCACTTTCTTATAAAGAATCCGAAGACTGCTCACGATGAATTTTTTTCTTTTACCGGAAATTTGTACACCATCAATTGTAACTTTCCGAGCACATACAACATTGCGACCTCAATGGATCTGTCGAAATATGAAATTACTTTAGAAATTAAAAGTCCCGATAACTCTGATGAAGAGAAGCCTAAAAAGCGCTCGAAAAAGAAGTAATTTCAAAATGGCAAGCGCACAGGAGATCTGGAACAGCCCAACCAAAAATGAGCCCTGAACAAACTACAGTCATGTCAACCATATCTACATTTCTGAATCTTCTCTGAATGTGACGCAAATTTGAATTTTTTTTTTCAATTTAATGATAATAACACGTTTTTAGTTTTTTTTAAACATAATTAGAACAATCTTTATATATTCGTTTATGATAATTCCTTAGAACATTTATTAAATAATTTTTTATTTTTTATATAATATTTTTAACATTTTAGTCATACATGATAAATAAATTTGATATCGTCCTAATAAGAAATCGGACTAAATACAACTTTTACATATCACAACTGCAAAAAGTACGTTCTTGACCCGTATCACGGTTCTAACTTGACCCACTTGCCAAACCTATATATTTAACAATTGTTTTACAATAGGATCGGCAAGTGAGTTGATAATACCACCAGAAGGGTCATTTTGCATCACAGCTGTATCGACGATATTGTGTGATATCAGAACAATATCGTCATTATGTCACCATAATATCGTGAGATTTTTTTAAAACATAATTAGTATGATTTACAAGGGCTTTTGCAAAAAAAATGAGATTAATAGACAAAAATGGTTCAAAGTTAAAATATAAAAAACGTATTTTTTTTTGTATTTTTTTTTTTAATTTTGAAAATATATTTTTCATTTTTTTTTGAAATTTTGAAATTACTAATAATGTCGTCAACTGCTGCTGCTTCTTCTTCTTCTTCTTCTTCTTCTAGTAGGAATACAGTACGCCAAGGAAAGGATTTTGAAAAAACTGTTTTTGATAAGCTCAAAGTTGTAAAGGGTTTAATTTGCAGAAGAGTCGAGTGAGTTATCTATTCACTAAGTAATTGCCTAGTTATTATGCATCTAAAGTTACGCTGCCACTAGGATAATGTTATACAGAGAACTGGAAGCGCATCGTGGCCACATAAGGAATTATTAGTCGAGTAATTTCTTTAGTGAACGTCCTTCTCTATTTATAAGTTATCTAAAAGCTGTCTGTTTCGAGTTGTGGTGAATAGGATGCATGAATAAATAATTTGTGTTCGACTCCCGGTTATTTATCTTGATAACAATGATAATAATTACTTACAAACCTTTTACATTTATCATATAGATGTTCAAATGGAGATGGAGGTATAGATCTTATGGGAAATTACAAGGGTCGTACAACCTTAATACAATGCAAAGATTACAAGAATACAATTGGTATCGAAGAAGTTCGAAAATTTGAGTCTTCATCTAGACTATACATAAAAGGAAGCTTTAGTATTCTTGTAGCCTCCAAAAAAAGCCATGCGTATAAGAACAATAAAGGATTTTCTCTTGATTCTATAACTTGGGCAGAAAATTCTAAACTTGATATATTACTAACGAATATTCATAATTTAAACAATGATATTATAGGATACCATTTTAAGAATCCGATAGAAGATGAAGAAATTAAAGTAATTAAAGAAACTTTAACTGAATTAAAAGAAACTTTAGCTGAATTAAAGGAAAAAAATTCTGCCGTGGATAAGAAGATTAAGAAGATTTATGTGGATTCAACTTTTTATTTTAAAATCATAATTTTACTTTTATTAATGATTTTACTTTTATTAATTAAATGTTTTATGTTTTAATATATTTTTTTTAATTATTAGGAATTATGCGAGTCGTGTTCACCGACAAACATTTCACCGACACAAATACTTTATTTTATATTCATTGATATTATAACAATTGTAATAAAAAATTTAAAAAAAATTATTATTTTCGTCTTTGTGCATTGTTTGTATATTGAATATATAAATATAACTTAGTAAATATTGTAACGCAATATCAAAAACACATGATGTCGTTTAAATTTTTGATTCTAATAGTTTAACCTATTTGACAAACTGAATAAAGTTAACAACGATCATGTAAAAATATCGTGGCAGCTGTTGCTGTAAAACGGAAGATGAAATTTGATGCTGTTGTAAAAAAGTAGGAGAGGCTTCTGTTGCGAAATGGAGGGGTTTGCTGTATCCAATAAGTGGAAGAGGGAACTTTTTGCCAAGAAGAAGAAGCGACTTGTAACCAAGAAATTGGAGGATCTTGGCACCGCTGCAAAGTATCTTGAGGAGGACCTTGCTGCTGCGAAGTATCCTGATTCCTGAGAACTTATCTTCGGATCCTTTCGGCTGATGATGCTGAAACTTTTTCAGATTTCACCACTGTTTTTTTTTGTGACATTTCGCAAAATCATATTTATAACATTATCAATTCGCTTTTTATATCTAATATTTTTTGGTGATGAAAGTTTTTTAAATATACTAATTTTTTTTTACTTTTAAATTTTCATTAATCTTACCATATCATGATATTATCGTAATTAAATAACTTTTAACTTTTTTTCTTACGCCATAATAATTTAAATAGCAAAAAAAATATCCACAAAAATAGCATATGTAGGGCCATTTATACATATTTATAGCTCACATATAATAATAAGGTGAGTCTGGGAAAAGGGACCAAATAAACATTGTCTAATTGGTTTTTCCCGCACTCACCCATATTTACACAATCTCTTTTTCTCTTTTTGGAAATAAAATTTTTTGTGATACTAAAATGTATTTAAATATACATTGCAATAATTTTAATAATACGATCTACCGTCTAATTTTTTTCACACTTCTAAAGATCAAAATATCTTAAGATAAAATTTTTTATTATCATGTTTTTTTATTATGTAAAGTTCTTTGAGGTAATTAAATTGCAAACTTAAACTTCTCCGATACCATGATTGTATTAAGATTGATACAAAAAAATGTAGTTAATTAAAATTTTCTCTTAAAAATTTTCAAAAAAAAGGTAAGATCAATTAGATCAATAATCAATATAATAAATCAATTACAAAAATAATATAAAAAAATAATTAAAATACATTAATAATGGTTAGTGTATATGATATCATTTTCTATAGATATAAAAAGGCTTATGTCTCGACCAACTTTACTCTTTACTGATGAATTCTAATATGGACGGAAGTAATCAATATTATTCTCAACAAGGTCATGAAGGAAATCGTCCACCAAGTTCTCAACATCATTATCATGATGATGAATATTATAGTTTTCCGCCTCGTCTTCAATACCAATATCATGAGGAAGATCATCCGTCTCATTATCAATATTATGGTCATACGCCTCGTCCTCAATGTCCTCAACCTTATTGTACGCCTTATCCTCAATATCCTCAACATTATAATACGCCTCGTCCTCAATATCCTCAACATTCTAGTTATCCGCCTTATTCTCAATAGTCAATACGAGGAAGATCTTTCGCCTCGCCCTCAAAAAGATAAAGCGACTACACCTGTTATGGATCAAGAATCGGCCGCTGAAGATGTTACAGTAGAAGAGACAGAAGAAATATTATTAACTTCTTCGTCACAAAAGTAATTCTTATAAATTTATTTATTATTTATATTTTTAAAACATATATTTTTAACCGTCATATTAATATAATTCTTATATTTAGGAATCCTACTGAGAAGAAAAAACAACTAGGTTTGTTTAATCGTTAGATATCGTAAGTATAATTAATTAATTTAATAAGTATTTTTCATTTTCATTATAGATATTCTTGAGATATCGTTACAAAAAATTGAAGAGATTATCTCTCATGACTCAAAGAGACGCGAGGCCATTGCCGATCGGTTGGGGATGATTACATTAGAATCATTAGAAAAACAATTCAATTACTTAACCCGACGTAAATCTAGCAGTTCTGCTGGCACCACAAATGAAAGTTACTGTAATTCTCCGGAGGAACAAACGTCCTTAATTAATACTCGAAAACCATGGTATAAATAATGTTTTTTTTTTTGATATTTAAATATCAATTTAATATTAAAATAATATTTTTTTTTTGCAGCGATGGTTTCGAAAGAATGTTATCAGTTGATGGTTTGAAACTTCCAGAATTGTATTTTATTAATCAAAACTATCCACTTTCACCTTTACAACGGCCACAGCCTAATGTACCGACAGAATATTTAGATACTTTTTCAAAAAAAAACTTAGACCAAAACGCAATGGCCTCTCTTTTAAATTCTTCTTCTTTACCAAAATGGATTAAAGATTTAATACTCTCCGAATTAAGACTATTGTTTTTAAGAACAAGAAACCTTGATGTATCTCAGAAAAATCAAATAGTCAAAGATCTTATAAAAATTATGTTCCCGAATGTCAATAATCAATATCTTAATCTTCATGCCAAAGACATTCGGCGTAGTTTCTACGATTGGCGCAATGTTTTGTGGACCAATCTTAAAAATAAATACGAAGATTTGACATCTAGCAATAATAATATCACTATGGAAGAGTTGAATAAGTTACTTGAAAATAAGGACATTCATGAAATATTTAAGCCATGGCTTCGATATGCTCCTAATATTATACTTCCAGAAGTGGAACAAATTCTCCGAAATGTAATTCTGTTTGGTTTTTGGTGCCTATTAAAAGTAGTAACTGATCCACATTATAAATTTTTCATGGCAAATACGGACCTTTATACAATTAGTTCCGATTTTAGAAGTTTAAGCGGATACAATATCGCTACATCCATGGATTTATCAATATATGAAGTTTCAGCACCGAGATCATACAGTTCAGTCAAGTATTCTGGAGAAACAGAAAGAGAATTGAGCAAGAAACACAAAGCAAATAAAAAGTTATTAAGTTCAACTAAAAAATAATTTTTTGGTTAGTAATCCTGTTGAGGAAGCCGGTGTGTGAACATCAGATGTTATGATCATTATCGATAGAGGGAAGAATCTAAAGAAACTTACTGATAATGGATGGAATTGTATATTTTTGCAAGCTTTTTAAACCTCTTTTTTTATATGATTAAATTAGTATTAAACAAAACTTTCTTTTTATTACCTCTCGTTGACTTAGAATTTTTCAGGATTTTATTTTTAGACATAAAAAAAAAAGATAGGAGAGGGCCAGAGGGGAAAAGAGTCTCATAATTCATAAAAAAAGAGTACAAATATACTGTACATACAAAAGCAAAAAAATATGTGCGAAATCAGAAATTTTCTTTTTTCAAAGAGTATTAAAAGATTATTTATTTAATCTAAACGACATATTCTGGACTTTGACAGAAGTAGCAGCTTTGCTCATTCTTAATAGTAATATATATATATATATATTATTTTTATCCCTTTGAATGGATATCGTCGCGATATCTTCGCGATACATCGTGGCGACGCAGTGATGATACAAAATCGATATCGTAAATAATTTTTTTTTTTATAAAAAATCATCGTCATCATAGCAGCATCGAAATGACGATGATATGATTATTCATATGATTATTCCTTTGAATAGATGTCGTGACGATATCTTCGTAATAAATTGTGGCGATGTCGTGATGATACCAAATCGATGTCGTAACAATATCGCGATACCATTATGACATGAATTCTATATCATATTTATATCAATTCAACATCGCCCAAATTTTCAAGGTTTCTGTAAAGTATGATGTATGCAAGAACAAAGACTGGACAAAAGAATCAAACTTACCAAGGAACAAAATGCAGTATTGAGAAAATAATTCAAAGTACAAAACAATTTTA
>WNFX01002566.1_pt1 | contig 18367 bp, 16 predicted proteins | sample 5400111 | NCBI WGS metagenome assembly WNFX01 (sample SAMN13153363, study PRJNA577476) | soil metagenome | isolation source: 40 cm soil or saprolite under grassland replicate 1 | place: USA:California | collected 2016-06-15 | reverse complement strand
CTCGATCGGTCGACTCGTGCTTCAGAGGCGGCCCACGGATCGGGCAAGCCATGACACGAGCCCAGGTGGTCATAGTGACAGGCGTGTCGGTGTATCTGCTCGGGATGGCCTTTGCCTGCGGCATGGCTGTCGAGCGCATCCGGTTCGACCAGCGGCGGACCGCGGTGCTGGATCGCTACAACGAGACGCTTCGCGAGTGGCACGAGTTTCGGATGCTGACCGAGCGACAGGCCATGAGGTACCCCTCCGACGGGACCGGCGAGCAGGCAGCCCGGTGATCGAGGCATGCCATCGGCACCGGTGCGACGACGATGCCGCCAGTGAGCAGCGCTATCTGACCACTGGGGAGCAGTGTGCTCATGGGAGCAAAGCGCCTGCGCTAGGCGACCTTCTGGGCGGAGGCGGCTATCGGGCTGTCGGGGCGATCTTCCTCTTCTTCCGCTGCCGCGGCACGCGGGGTGGCACTGGCCGCGAGCGCTGAAGCGCCTCCTGGATGATCACCCGTGTTCCACCGATGGTCCCCGACAGCGCCGCGCGCACGGTGCGGCCGGCGGCGGAGCCGATCCGGTCGGCCGCTTCGATCGCCCCCTTGGCCGCGCCTGTCGCGATGCTACCCACATCCGAGCCGGTCTCCCGGGCGGCCTCGATCGTGCCCTCGACCGCTTTCCGCGCGACCAGCGCGATATCCCCTCCGACGTCGTTGGCCGCCTTGACCGCTCCCTTCGAGACGGCGTGCACGACGGGGCCGAGATCGCCGCCGATCGCTTCCATGGCGTGGACCGTGCCCTTGACGGCCTGCTTGGCGACGCTGCCGAGGTCGCCGCCGATCTGCTCGGCGGCCCTGATGGAGCCGCGGACCGCGGCCGCTGCGGCCTCCCCGACTTCACTTCCGACGTCCCGGACTCCGGACAGTGTCGTCACGAGCGTGTTCTTCACGAGATTCACGACACCCGTGGCGATGATCTCCGCGCTGGTGATCGTCCGGCTGCTTGCCCCGACTCTCCGTGCAGGTGACGTGCCCCGAGCCCGCTCCGTCCTGGCCTTTGCTTTGCGCGCCATTGGCGTTCTCCGTTCGTGGCTGTTGGGTTGGCTCGTGCCGTCCGCCTCGCCCGAGGTCGGCTGCGTGCCGCACGTTGACGATGACCGTGTGAATGCGGACGGGCCAGCGCCGCCACCCGCTCCGGCTGACGGCGGCCGGCGCGGGGCCGCGGGGCGCCGGTCTCACGTCGAGAAGCCGTGGCTGTTCATTCCCTGGGCTTTTTTGTCAAAGCCATGAGAATGGAGCCACCGATCAGCACTGCTGAGGTGATGCCGGCCAAGGCCAGCAGGCGGGCGCCTCGCATGAACTTACGTTGCATTTCATCCAGCTGGCTCAATTCTACGCGTATTTTCAGATTACCGGTCTTGACCGTGTAGATTCCGCGGCGTATCTCCTTCGGCAGATCAGCGAATAACTCCACATATTGTGTGAGAACTTTGAGTCCGCGTTTCCCCAAGGCCTGCGGCGATAACTGGTCGATGACAACCTCATTCATGGTGGGTTGTATAGCGACCATCATGTCAAAGTCAGGGTCGAGCTTTTTGAATGCCCCTTCCAGCGAGACAAAAACTTTGAGGAGCATGGCTTGATCCGGCGGCATCGTGAGCTTGTTGTTTCGGATCAAACTCAACAAGTCCCCTACCATGGCCGACAAATCCATGGCGCCCATGGATTTCCCGCCATACGTGCCGAGAAACTCCTCTACAGCTTCCTGCAATTCCCCCGGGTCATCTCCTTCTCTGTCAGCCCACCCCAAGAGAATCGCGCAGAGGCCCTCAGAGTCATTCTGCATCAACGCCTGCAGCAGCTTCGTGATCTGTTGCCGTCTGACCTCGGAGACGCGTCCGATCATGCCAAAGTCGATGAAGGCGATGCGCTCACCCGGCAATATGAAAAAGTTCCCGGGGTGCGGATCGGCGTGGAACAGCCCATCCATGATGATCATTTTGAGCACCGCGCTCGCCCCTGTTTGGGCAATGCGCTTGCGATCCATTCCGGCTGCATCGATGGCTCGAAGGTTCAGTCCGGGGATCCCATCCACAAATTCCTGGACGTTGATGCGTTCCCTCGTCCATTCCCAATAGATTCTGGGAATCAGGATCTGATCATTGCCCTCAAAATTGGCCGCAACTTGCTCGGCATTATGTCCCTCGGTCGTGAAGTTGAGTTCGCTTTGCAGCGACTTCGCGAATTGCTGGACGACCTTCTGAGGGTGAAAGGCGGCCAGCTGAGGGACATGCCTTTCAGCCAACGACGCCAGATAGGCCAACAGGCGCATATCGGCTTCGATCTTCGGCCGGATCCCGGGCCGTTGAATCTTGAGCACCACCTTGGTGCCGTCTTTCAACGTCGCCCGGTGAACCTGAGCCACTGAAGCGGCGGCGAGTGGAGTGGCGTCTACCTCCTCGAAGATTTCTTTGAGGGGGGCTCCGAGATCTACCTCGATCTGACGGCGAAGCTCTTCGAAGTCCAGTGGGGGAGCTTGCGTTTGGAGTTTTTCGAATTCGGTGATCCACTCGGGTCCGAACAGGTCAGGGCGAGTCGCAAGAACTTGGCCAAGCTTGACAAAGGTCGGCCCGAGGATTTCAAAGACGCGGCATACACGTCGGGGTCGTTCGAGGTGCGCGAGCTCATCGGCATACTTCCAACCCATGAACTTGCCGGTGAGCTCGGCAGCGTCTTCAAGGCCCATTTGCTTGAAGATGTCTCCGAAGCCGGCGAGGCTGAAAACGCGGATGATTTCCTGCAGTCGAGTCAGGTCGGCAATTGTGGATGAGAACGCCATCGTCTACCTCGGAAGCCTCACACGCGGGCCATCGTGGACTGCGATGTGCGCAAGCTCTCCGCCAGCACGTTGTGGGATTCTAACATGTGTGTACGCCGTCAGGATGTTCTCTCGCGGTTTGGCGAGGCGACGCTCAAGGCCCCGCATGCCATTCAACGAAGATCGCGCTTACTTGCCGTAGGCCTTCGCGATCTGGCCGACGAGCGTAGCCCACGGCATGTCGAGAGCACCGTAAACAGGGCCGGCCAGCGGACTGGCGTTGTCCTTGAGGATCTCGACCATGAGCGTAGCGTAGTCGGAGAGGATCACCCCGGCCTGCTGCATGCGGAGCAGGCCCGCTTGACGCTTGGTCTCGCTGAACGTGCCCGAGGCATCGACAGCAACGTAGGCGTCATAGCCCTTTCCGAGCGCGGTGATCGCCGGGAAGGCGGCGCAGACCTCGAGCGAGATGCCGGCAAAGATCAGCTTCTTGCGTCCGGTCGCCTCAATGGCGGCTGCGACTTTCGGATCGTCCCACGCGTTGACCGACGAGCGATCGATGATGTGCTCTCCTCCCACCGCTTCCACGAGCTCGGGGAAGGTCGGTCCCCACATGCTGTCGCGGGCCGTGGTGGTGACGACGGTTGGGACCCGCAGCACCTTGGCGGCCTTGGCCAGGGCGACGACGTTATGCTTGAGTTCCCCGGTCTCGTAATCGCGCACGCCGGTCATCAGGCCGACCTGATGGTCGACCAGCACGAGCGCGGAATTGTCCGCGGTCAGGGGGGTGTAGGGCTTGCTTTGATCGGTCATAGCGGTTTCCTTCTCTTTGTGGGACTGGGCTCCAGCATCGGGTGCTCACCGATCGGATGATGGGGGGCGATGAAGGCGCCGAAGTTCAGACGTGGCATGCACGGATCTCCTGGTTGGTGATGGTGAGCAACCCCCCAAACGTTACCATCCCCCGACGCGGCTCGGCCATGACGTCGTCATTTCGCTTTCCGAGGGCAGTGTGCTATGCAGCACTCCTGATGACTGTCACCGGCGACCTCGGCACCCGGGACCGGCTGGACGCGGCCTTCGCCCGTGAGGAGCGGCGGGGCCTGATGGTGGCGGCCGCCGCGCGCTCGGCCGCGATCGTGTTCATCCTGGGATGGCTCGCGGTGGCGAGCCCCGAGCGGGGCCGGGCCTACGCCTGGGTCCTCGGCAGCGCGGCCTTCTTCCTCGTCACCGGACTCGCCCAGCTCTGGCTCTTCTATCGCGGCCGGGCGCTGCGGCTGGCCGCCTACCTGTTCATCCTGGTGGACGCGCTGGCGCTGGCGGCGGCCCTCCTGCTGCCGAACCCCTACGTCGACCCCCAGGTCCCCCCGGCAATACCGCTGCGCTACGCCACGTTCATGTATTTCTTCGTCTTGCTCATGCAGGCCGCGTTTTCGTTCCGGCCTCGCCTGCTCCTGTGGACTGGCCTCTGCGGGGCCGGCGCCTGGACGGTCGGCTTTCTGTGGATCTTGATGCGGCCCGGCACCATCACCGACCCGCCCGCCGGGGCCAGCCGCGAGGTGATGCGTGCCGCCTACTTCGACCCGAACTACGTCTCGGTCCTCAAGTACCAGAACGAGATCATCGTGTTCCTGCTGGTGAGCGCCGGCCTGGCACTGCTGGTCCGGCGCTCGCGCGCGCTGGTGGCCGAGCGGGCCGAGGCCGAGCGCGCCCGCGGCAACCTCGCCCGCTACTTCTCGCCCAAGGTGGTCGAGACGCTGGCCGAGCGGGACGAGCCGCTGGGCCGTGTGCGCCGGCAGGCGGTGGGCGTGCTCTTCGCCGACCTGGTGGGCTTCACCACCATGGCCGAGGAGATGACACCGGAGGAGGTCATGGCGCTACTGCGGGACTTCCACGGCCGCATGGAGGAGGAAGTGTTCCGCCACGGCGGCTGCCTGGAGAAGTTCATCGGCGACGCGCTGCTGGCGACGTTCGGCGTCCCCGACACCGGCCGCCGCGACGCGACCGACGCCCTGGCGTGCGCCCGCGGCATGCTGGCGGCCCTCGCGGCCTGGAACGTCGAGCGGGAGGCGGCCGGGCTGCGACCCCTGCAGATGGGGCTTGGCCTGCACTACGGCCCGGTGGTGGCCGGCGACATCGGCAGCCGCCGCAGCATGGCCTACGCGACCGTGGGCGACACCACCAACGTCACCAGCCGGCTCCAGTCGCTCACGCGCGAGCTCCGGGTCGCCATCGTGGCCAGTGCCGCGCTCGTGGCTGCCGTCGAGCAGGAGGCCGCCGATCTCACGCTCCTGCACGGTCTGACGTCGCGGGGAGCCAGCGTGCTGCGCGGGCGGGACACCCCGATCGAGCTGTGGGCGCAGTAGACCCGTGAAATACTTGCGCCTACCGTGGTAGGCACTGGGCCCGGCGATCTCCTCCCCGATCAGCTCACCGAGCGCCTGCGGGCGAGCGGCGCGCTTCCATTCGGGCGCGTCACCGCGATTCACCCCGAAGAGCCCCGCACGATGCTCGTGTCCACGATCATGCCTTTGCGCGTGGAGTACTCCTTCGACGCGCCCGGCGAGGCCCCGACCCGCTTGCTCTTGAAGTCCTCGCGCGACGGGCTCGGTGCCGGCCTCCAAGCCATCGTCGGCGAGCGCGAGGTGGCCTTCTATACCCAGGCCGCGCCGCTCATGCCGGGTGGTCCATTCCCGCGCTGCTACGACGCGGAATGCTCGTCGGGACGCTTTCACCTTCTGCTGGAGGACCTATCGGAGACGCACATGGTTCTCACCCAGTGGCCTCTCCCGCCGTCGGTCCAGGCGTGCGAGCGCATTGTGGACACGTGGGCGATCTTCCACGCCTTCTGGTGGCGCCACCCACGGCTCGGTCGGGAGGTAGGCACGTTCCTCGACGAGGTGGCGCTGGCGAAGCTGGGAGCCGACTATCGCAGACGCTATGAACACTTCGCAGAGACGCTCGGCGACCGGCTCGGGTCGGGAGCCCGAGCGGACTATGCGCGCGTGCTCGACGCGCGAGAACGTCTGTACACGCCGAAGCGCCTCTACGCGACCTACACGCTCGCCCACGGCGATGCGCACGTCTGGAATCTTCTCTACCCGCGTGACGACGCCGCATCCGGCATCTACCTTATCGACTGGGATGCCTGGCGCATCGGGCGCGGTGCCGTCGACCTGGCCTACATGATGGCCCTGCACTGGTATCCGGAGCGCCGTGCACGGCTGGAGGCGCCGCTCATCGAGCGCTACCATGCCGGTCTGCTTGCCCACGGCGTCACCGACTACAGCCTCGATCGACTGTGGGAGGACTATCGACTCGCGGTCATCGGACACCTGGCGACGCCGGTGTGGCACCAGTCACTGGAGCTTCCCCCGGCCGTCTGGTGGCCCCACCTGCATCGCATTCTCGCCGCTTTTGAGGACCTCGACTGCGCCGCACTCCTCTCGTAACTGAACAAGCGGATCGTCTCCGCCTTGACGGCGGCGAGATCATCGGTACAGGACTGCGGCATCCGGGAGCCTGCCGTCAATCGCCGACGCGGGGGGTGGCATGAAAACCTTGAGAGGACTCGCGTGGGCGGCCACGCGCCTGCCAGGTGCCCTAGCCGCCATCGCTCAAAGGAGCTCTTGATATGAGCCAGAAGCTGGTAGGAAAGGTGGCAGTCGTGACGGGAGCGTCGAAGGGGATCGGGGCAGGTATCGCGAAAGCGCTGGCGGCCGAGGGGGCGGCGGTCGTGGTGAACTATTCCTCGAGTAAGCAAGGCGCCGATCGCGTGGTCGCCGACATTTCGGGCCGCGGCGGTAAGGCTATCGCGGCGCAGGGCGACGTGTCGAAGCAGGCGGACATCGAGCGCCTGTTTTCGGAAGCCAAGAAGGCGTTTGGCCGGATCGACATCCTGGTCAACAATGCCGGTTTCTACGAGTTCGCGCCGCTCGAAGAGGTGACCGAGGCCCTGTTCCATAGGCATTTCGACCTCAATGTGCTCGGCCTGTTACTCACGACGAAGGAGGCGGTGAAGCACATGGGGCCCGAGGGGGGAAGCATCATCAACATCGGGTCGATCGCGAGTACCCTGCGGGCGCCAAACTCCACGCTCTACGCGGCGAGCAAGGCCGGAGTCGACGCGATCACGGGCGTGCTGGCCAAGGAGCTCGGCCCGCGAAAGATCCGGGTGAACGCGATCAGCCCGGGGATGATCGAGACAGAGGGGACCCATGCCACTGGATTCGTCGGAAGCGACTTCCAGAAGATGGTCGAGACGCAGGCACCGCTCGGACGTGTGGGGCAACCGGACGATATCGCGCCGGCGGCGGTGTTCCTGGCGTCGTCGGATTCCAAGTACATGACCGGGGAGACCCTCGTGGTATCGGGTGGCCTGAGATAAGAAGGGCGCGATGAACCCCAGGGCCCGGTATTACTGGATGACCTCGTCCGCCCGCAGCAGCAGCGACGGCGAGATCGTCAGGCCAAGGGCCTTGGCGGTCTTGAGGTTGATGACCAGCTCGAACTTGGTCGGCTGCTCGACGGGCAGGTCGCCGGGCTTGGCGCCCTTGAGAATCTTGTCCACGTAGGTAGCGGCGCGCCGAAACAAGTCAGCAATGTTCGGTCCATAGGCCATAAGACCCCCGGCATCGACATACTCCCTCAATGAGTACACGGCCGGCAGCCGGTTCTTTGCCGCCAGGTCCACGAGGCGTCTTCGCTCACCGAAGAACATGGCGCTTGGCACCACGGTGAGAGCGTCCGCGCGCGCCCTGATCATGTCCGGGAAGGCCCTGTCGAAGTCCTCCGGCCCTCGCGTCTCAACGAGTTGAAGCCGCACCCCTAGCGCCCGCGCCGCGACTTCTGCCCCCTTCAGCATGTCCTTGTCCGTGCCTTCGCCGGAGGCACCTGGATGCCAAAGGACAGCGACCCGACTGACCCCCGGAACAGCCTGCTTGAGCTGGTCCAGACACTTGCCGACTAGCTCCGGGGCGAGGCCGGTCACCCCCGTGACATTGCCGCCCGGCCGCGCAAGGCTGGTGACGAGCCCGCTCGTAACTGGATCGGCAGCAGCAGCAGCGAAGACAATGGGGAGGGTGCTGGTCGCTTGCTTGGCGGCCAGGGCTTGGGGCGTGCCTCCAGCCAGGAGGACATCAACCTTGAGGGCAACCAGTTCGGCCGCGAGAGCGGGGAGCCGCTCGAACTTCCCCTCGGCAGATCGATATTCGATCACGACGTTGCGGGCCTCGACGTACCCGAGGTCACGCAGTCCTTGACGGAAGGCCTCTCGCAGGTGGGGACTAGCGGTCAGGTTGCCCGCCAGGAAGCCTATTCGAGCGACCTTGGCCGCCTGCTGGGCCTCGGCGGCGAGCGGCGCGGCGAGGAGCACCGCTCCCGTGCCAGTAAGGAACGTGCGACGGTCCATCACTGGATAACCTCATCCGCTCGCGACAGTAGTGAGGGTGGAATGGTCAGCCCAAGTGCCTTCGCGGTTTTGAGGTTGATGACCAGCTCGAACTTTGTGGGCTGCTCGACGGGCAGATCGGCGGGTCTAGCTCCCTTCAGGATCTTGTCCACGTAGATTGCGGCCCGCCGCCAGGAATCCATCAAGCTCGCGCCGTAGGACATTAGACCGCCAGCTTCAGGACCCTCGCGATACCGATACACAGTCGCCAGTCGATTCTTCCTGGCGAGATCTGCAATCTGCTTCCGATACGACCATAGAGCTGGCCCACCGAAGATCATAACTGCGTCGACACGGGTGCTGACCATGGCGCTAAAGACTTTGGCAACATCGCTCCCTACTCGAACGTCGACGAAGTGGAGCGTGACACCACGACGCTTGGCAGCAGTGTCGGCCTCCTTCCGAAGGGGTTCTTCAGGAGTCGCAGGATCAACGAGGCAAGCGAGGCGCGACGGCCGCGGAGAAAGCTCGCTGAGAAACTCGACGTACTTGCCGACGATCTCGGGCGACGGCTCCGAGGTCAGCCCGGTGACGTTGCCTCCCGGTCTCGCCAGCGAGGCGATGTACCCTCGGCCAATGGGATCGCTACCATACACCATGACGATTGGCACCGTCGTAGTTGCCCGCCTCGCCACATCGATGAAAGTGTTCGGTCCCGTCACGATGACTTCCACATTCAGCCGAACCAATTCCGCGGCGGCCTTGGTCCGCGGCTCGGCGGCCCCAACCGAGGGTATCTCGAAGAGGATATTCCTGCCTCGGACGTAGCCGAGTTGGCGAAGGCTTTCTTCAAAGGCTGCGAGGTACGCTGGCGGAACGGAAAGGAGGCCGATGCGGTGAATTTTTGGCGGTCCTTGCGCCTCGGCAGCAAGCGGCCCAGCGAGGAGGCCGCCAGCGATCACCTCAATGAAGCTTCTGCGCTCCATCACTGGGCCTCCCGCAGGCGGTCTGGGAACTGGACGCGAGCGGATGTCGGGTCGGGTCCATGCAGGAGCCCTCCTTACAGGCTGGGCTGGAGTCTAGCAGAGTCAGAATCTCGCCGACTTCTCTCCGAAGAGGAGTCCCAACGACGCCGAATGCGGCCTGCCGGATTGTTTCCACTTGAAGGGATGCGACCCTCTACGCGGCGCGGGTTTCTCCCACCAACGGGAATGTGAGCAGACCTGCCACCAGGCTGGGTGTCCCCTTGGAGCCGCCACGGGAACGAACGAGCGAAGCGGCGACCCGACCGCCCGACTTAGGGGGACTGAAAGTCGCGTTCGGTTCCCTTACTGGCGCCTGTGGATGTCGACCGGGATTGAAACGCGACTTTCAGTCCCCTGCATATTCAGCCCTTGATATCCAACCCATGAGGACCGCCCTTAGCCCAGCTGAGAACAAGGGCCGGGGAGGATCCAGAACAGGGAAGGAGGCCCCTCAAGTGAGCTAGAATGCCTCACGCGCAATCCGCGGCGCGGGCCCCTAAAGGCTCCACTTTCGCAGGGAGGACCGTCATGAAAACCGCCTGCAGCGCCCTCACCGCACTGATCTTAACGCTCTGTCTCGTCGTGTCCGTGTGGGCCGACGCAGATCCGACCAAGACCCCGGAACAGTTAGGGCGAGTGCTGTTCAAGACCTCCTGCTCGCCGGACGCGCAGAAGCAGTTCGAGCGTGCCCTGGCGATGCTGCATTCGTTCTTCTTCCCCGAGACGATCAAAACGTTCTCGGCGATTCCCGAGACCGACCCGAGCTGCGCCATCGCCTACTGGGGCATCGCCATCAGCCAGCGCCCGAACCCGCTCGTGCCACCGTTCGACGCCGCCACCCTCAAGCGCGGGCTCGAGGCGATCGAGAAGGGCGAGGCAATCGGCGCCAAGACCGAGCGCGAGCGCGACTGGCTCACCGCCCTCAAGGCATTCTACAAGGACTACGACACCGTCGACCAGGACACGCGCACGAAGAACTATGAGAAGGCAATGGGGGCGTTGGCCAAGAAGTACCCCGATGACGTCGAGGCCAAGGTCTTCTGGGCCCTCGCGCTCAACGAGACCTTCGATCACAAGAGCATGGCGCCCTTGGTGAAGGCCATTCAGATCCTGGAGCCCCTCGATCGGAAGTACCCGGAGCATCCGGGCATCACGCATTACCTCATCCACAGCTACGACTTCGCGCCGATCGCCACGCGCGGCGTGCCCGCCGCCAACAAGTACGCCAAGATCGCGTCGTCGGCGCCCCACGCCCTCCACATGCCCTCGCACATTTACTCGATGGTGGGCATGTGGGAGGCCTCGATCGCGTCGAACACGCGGACGGTGGCGGCAAGCAATGAGTATGCCGCCAGGAACAAGCTCGATGGCATCTATGGGGCGATCCCGCATTCGTGGGACTTCATGCAGTACGCCTACCTTCAGCTCGGCCGGGACAGCGAGGCCAAGGCGCTGACGGAGGAAGTCGCCGGAGTCAAGAAGATCTTCGGGTCGCGGTACGTCACCGAGTGCGGTGCGGCGGCAGTAGCGGCGCGCTACATGCTGGAGCGCCAGGACTGGAAAGGCGCCGCGACCCTGCAGGTGCTGGACATCGTCAAGGCTCCTCAGGCGCAGGCCATCACGCACTTTGCGCGCGCGCTGGGGGCCGCCCGCAGCGATGATCTCGCCGCGGCGCAGGCCGACATCGACAAGCTGAAGGAGCTGCGCACGTCACTGGAAAAGGCCACTCAGCCGTACTGGGCGGGTCAAGTGGAAGTGCAGATCCTCGCCGCTCAGGCCTGGGTCGCCCAGGCCCAGGGCAGCAAGGAAGACGCGCTGAAGTTCATGCGCGCTGCCGCCGATCTCGAGGACGCCAGCGAGAAGCACGTCGCGATGGAGAATCGTCTCTATCCGATGCGTGAGCTCCTCGGCGACATGTTGATGGCGCAGGGCCAGGCAAAAGCGGCGCTGAAGGAATACGAGGCCGCGCTGAAGAATACGCCGATGCGGCTGCGTGGCTTCTACGGGGCAGCCAAGGCGGCGGAGACGTCCGGGGAGAAAAGAAAGGCGCGGGACTACTTCGCCAAGCTGGCCAGCCTCACGCGCAAGGCGGACGGCGACCGCCCAGAGCTGCGCGAGATGAAACAGCGGGTCATGTCGAGCAAGTGACGGCGTGACCCGCGGCAGGGCTTCGGCCGCGCTTCTCGGCCTCGCGCTCGCCCTCGTGCCGGCGACGGCGATCGGGGACGCGACCGATCAAGCGCCGGCCGGAGCCCAGCTCGACCCGGACTACGCGGCGGGCAAAACGGCCATCGCGGCGAAGGACTGGAACGCTGCGATCAAAGCGCTCTCCTCCGCCGCCCTCCGCGATACACGCAACGCCGACATCCAGAACTATCTCGGGTACGCGTATCGCCATACCGGGAAGCTCGACCTTGCGTTCCGGTACTATCAGCGCGCGCTGCAGCTCGATCCTCGGCATCGCGGCGCGCACGAGTATGTCGGCGAGGCGTACCTCATCGCGAATAACCTGCCCAAAGCAGAGGAGCATCTCGCTGCCTTGCAGCGGATCTGCCTCATTCCCTGCGAACAGTACGAAGACCTCAAGAAGGCCATCGCCGAGTACCGTCGGCGCGGGGGTAAGTAGATCCTTCGCGAGGTCAGCCGCCTGTTCCCTGAAACGGAACTTGATGGATCGATTTGCTGGCCGGCCCGTGATTCGTACCGGCCACGCAGGACGACCGTGGTAGCCGGGATTGAAAGGCGCGTTTCATTCCCCGTACGTCTTCGCAGCAATCGATTCTTATCCCCGGCAATCACCGATATCGACTTCCCTTACCTCTGACGGATGTCACGTGAAGCTGGAGTTCGAGTGCCTGCACTTAGCAGAGTCGAGCGGAAGGCTTGCCTCGGCAAATTGTCCGTAGGCTCATGTCTTCGTGTCTCCAGATCGATCAAGTAGAGAGAGTCTGCCATGCTCGGCGGGGCGTAGAGTTGACATCGCCGGGCCGCGCAGCGACAATGCGGGCCACATGAAGGAGATCAGCGCTCCGACCGCGACCCTGCTTCTGACCTAGGCGCGCGCCTCCGCGGCGCGCGCGCAACGCCTCTCCCGTAGCTTGGAGGGGCGTTTTTGTTTCGAGCGAAAGGAGGCTCCCGTGGCTCGCAAGGCAGGCCGCGCCGAGGCGGCCCGGTACGACCACGCTGAGGTGGAGCCGCGCTGGCAACGTTTCTGGCACGAGCATGCGACGTTCCGGGCGGTGCGTCGCCCGGGCCGCGAGAAGCGGTATGTCCTTGACATGTTCCCGTACCCCTCGGCGGCCGGACTCCACGTCGGCCACCCCGAGGGGTACACAGCGACCGACATCGTCTGCCGGCACCTCCGGATGCGCGGCCACGACGTGCTGCACCCGATGGGCTGGGACGCGTTCGGGCTACCGGCCGAGCAGCACGCCATTCGCACGGGCACGCACCCGACCGCGACGACGCGCGAGAATGTCGCCACGTTCAAGCGCCAGTTGAAGATGCTGGGCTTCAGCTACGACTGGTCGCGCGAGATCGACACGACGGACCCTCAGTACCTCCGCTGGACGCAGTGGATCTTCCTCAAGCTGTTCGAGCGCGGGCTCGCGTACCAGGACGAAATCCCGGTCAACTGGTGTCCTGGGCTCGGGACGGTGCTGGCCAACGAGGAGGTCATCGACGGCAAGAGCGAGATCGGCGGCTACCCGGTCGTGCGCACCCCGCTCCGGCAGTGGATGCTGCGCATCACTGCCTACGCCGACCGGCTGGCCGAGGACCTGAAGCTGGTCGACTGGCCGGACGGTACGCTGACCGCGCAGCGGCGCTGGATCGGACGCTCTGAGGGTGCCGACGTCCACTTCGCCGTGGCCGACCACGCGGACGCCGACATCGGGGTGTTCACCACGCGTCCAGACACGCTCATGGGAGTCACCTATGTTGTGCTGGCGCCGGAGCACACGCTCGTCTCGAAGGTCACAACCTCGGAGCATCGGGATGAGGTGCGCGCGTATGTCGAGGCGGCCGCGCGCAAGGGCGATCTGGACCGCATCGCCGGTACTACGCAGAAGACGGGCGTGCCCACGGGCGCCTTCGCGCTGCACCCCATCACGGGTGTCCGCGTGCCAATCTGGGTCGCCGACTATGTCGTCGGCAGCTACGGGACGGGTGCGGTGATGGCGGTGCCTGCGCACGACCCGCGCGACTTCGCCTTCGCCAAGACGTTCGACTTGCCCATCGTCGAGGTGGTGAGCCCGGACGGCATGCCGCGTGCGCCGCTCGAAGCGGCCTACGGGGACGACGGCATCAACCTCCACAGCGGCGAGTTCGACGGGCTGACAACGCTTGAGTGCAAGCGCGCGGTCGTCGAGACGCTGCAGAAGTTGGGGCGCGGTGCGCCGACGGTGACGTACCGGCTGCGCGACTGGATTTTCTCGCGGCAGCGCTACTGGGGTGAGCCCATCCCCATCTATTTCCCCGTCGAGCTGGCCGAGCCTTTCGCCGATCCGAGGCGGGGCGACGCTCACCGGATCCGCTACGACCAACCCATCGCGGTCGACGAGTCCCAGCTCCCGCTCGAGCTGCCCGAGCTCGGAGACTTTCGCCCCGGCGAGGATCCGGCCGGGCCGCTCGCGCGCGCGGTGGCGTGGCGCTTCTTCCAGAAGGGCGGCCGGTGGTACGCGCGCGAGACCAACACCATGCCGCAGTGGGCCGGCTCGTGCTGGTACTACCTCCGTTTCCTCGATCCCGAGAACCACCGCGAGCCCTGGTCACGTGCGGCCTACGACGCGTGGATGCCGGTGGACCTATACGTCGGCGGCTCCGAGCACGCCGTGCTGCACCTGCTCTACGCGCGCTTCTGGCACAAGGTGCTCTTCGATCTGGGGATGGTGCGGCACCCCGAGCCGTTCACGAAGGTGGTGCACCAGGGGATTATCCTGGGGGACGACAGCGAGAAGATGAGCAAGTCGCGCGGCAACGTCATCAACCCCGATGACATTGTCCGCGCGCACGGGGCCGACGTGCTTCGCCTCTACGAGATGTTCATGGGCCCACTGGAAGCGGTCAAGCCCTGGCAGTCGTCCCAGATCCAGGGTGTGAGGCGCTTCCGGGACCGGCTGTACGCGACGGGGATACGGCCGCTGGGCGACGCCATCGACAAGTCCACACGCCGCCTGCTGCACCAAACCGCCAAGAGAGTTACGCGCGACATCGAGGCGCTGCGCTTCAACACCGCCATCAGCGGCATGATGGAACTGCTCAACCACCTGAGCGATCTGCCCGACCCCCTGCCGCGCGAGGCGGTGAGGACGCTGATCCTGCTCGTCGCTCCGTTCGCCCCGCATGTCGCCGAGGAGCTATGGCAGACGGGCGGGCACGACGTGGAGCGCACGGGCACGCTCGCCCATCAGGCCTGGCCCACCTGGGACGAGGCGCTCTGCCAGGAGGACACCGTCGAGATCGCCGTCCAGGTGAACGGCCGAGTCCGCGGACGCGTGGTGCTGTCGCACGCGGCCTCCGCGGAGGCGGCGCGCACGGCAGCTCTGAGCGCCGACGGGGTCGCTTCGCACGTCGCGGGCCGGCCAATCAGAAAGTTCGTCTACGTGCCGGGCAAGATCGTCAACGTCGTCCTAGGCTAGCCGCGCGGGCGAGCCGGGCGGACGGGTCGCGCACGCCGTTATTTGAACCCGACGGGCCTCTTTGCCGGCAAGTAGCAGCAGGCGCAGAATCTGAAGCGACGTTCCAGGCAAATGCGCAGGCGGGGGACTGAAAGTCGCGTTTGTGGCCTGCATAAGGAACCAGACGGGCGAAACAAATGTATAGCCTCCTGCCTACTGGATAACCTGATCCGCCCGAAGCAGCAGCGACTGCGGGATCGTCAGGCCGAGTGCCTCGGCGGTCTCCTTCCAGTCTCAAGGTCCGGTGAGAACAGGTAGGTTTCAAAACGGGGCGTCTGCGAGCGGGAAAGCGATGAACCCATCCCGCGCTCTGACGGACGCGCGGTGTCTGATTCTTGACGAACCGTCCTGACGCTGACGATTACCCCGCGCCGCACAACCCACAATGTGGCGATTACCGTGACTTGACGCACAGGACGGCATGGCATGCGGAATGCTCCTACGCCGAGAGGCAGAATGTCCAGCCAGTCGCTGCCGCCGGTCCGGGTCCGCGCTGGCTGGAGAGCCGAGGCGGAGGGCCTTCGGCTGCGCGCCGATGCCCGTGTCGTCGTCGAATTGGGGAAGGCCTGGCGGAGTGCAGCGGCAGCAGCCGCGCCCGAGGAGGTAGCAATGCTTGGACGGAACAGCAGCAAGCCGCAGACGACGCTGGTGTCACAGGACAGCTCGGCCGGTCCGGCGTCCAACGGCGGGCCCCTGCTGACCATCGTCGGCGCCTCGGCGAAGCTCGAGGGCAAGTTCGAGATCACCGACTCGATCCAGATCGAGTGCGAGGTGGGAGGCGAGCTGTCCGTGGGCGGCAAGCTGGTCATTGGCGAGAAGGGGGTCGTCAACGCCAACGTCCAGACCGTGGACGCCGTCATCATGGGCGTGTACGAGGGCAACATGGTCGCCACGGGCAACGTAGCGATCGCCGAGACGGGCCGCGTCACCGGCAACATCGAGACGGACTCGCTCGTAATCTCCAAGGGTGGCTTCTTCAACGGCAACGTCGTCAAGAGCAAGGGCGACGACGTCGCGGTCGGGCCGCGGCCAGTACACCTGGTCGATGGGGCGCGCGCTGTCACGACGCAGCGGTAAGGGAGCGGATTCCCCGCACGGAGGCCGGCCATGTTCAAGCGCAGGCGGAAGCCCCCGGGCAGCAACGGTCTCACGGCCTTCATCGACGAGGGCTCGGAGATCGAAGGGCAGTACACCTTCAGCGGGACGGTCATGCTGAACGGGCGGTTCAAAGGTGAGATCTCGACCACGGATATGCTGATCATTGGCGACAAAGGGGTCATCAACGGTGATATCCGCGCCGGGCAGGTGCTGGTGAGCGGCGAGGTGGTGGGTAACGTCTCGGCCGGCGAGCGCATCGAGCTCAAGCGCACCGCGCGGGTCTTCGGCGACGTCGAGGCGCCGGTCGTGGTGGTGGAGGAGGGTGTGCTCTTCGAGGGCCACTGCCGGATGACCAAGGTCAACCCCAACACCGAGGCGCTCCCGACGCGGGACCTCTCGGTCGTGCCGATCAAGCGCTGAGGGTCATGCCGGCGCCGCGCGGGTTCAATCTCCTTGTGGTCCACGGCGACGGGCGGCGCATCGCCCGTGTGACCCTCCCGCGGTGGCTGATCCTGGCGGCCCTGGGTCTCTCCCTGGCCGTGCCCGCCTCGGTCGCCGTCATCTACACCGACTACCTCCAGCTGCGCAGCCGGCGCGCCTCGCTCAATGAATTAATGACGCGCGTCGCGGAGCAGCAGGAGGTCATCGACACCTCGAGGTCGAAGATGCGCCAGATCCGCGCCGAGATCGACGGCTGGCGCGATCTGCAGGCCAAGATCTGGGAGCCTTTCGGCCCCGAGGACGGCTCTGCGAAGCGCGTCACCGGCATCGGCGGCGGCACCGGTCCGGTGGGGGCCGCCGAGACCCCAGACCGCACCGCTATCGGCGACGAGCTCGAGCAGCTGGCGGGCATCGTCAAGAAGGAGGGTGACAACCTCCGCGCCCTCGAGCGTTTTCTCGGCCGCGCCACGCGCGCGCTGGCGACGTTGCCGTCGCGCTGGCCCGTGCGCGGCCAAGTCAACTCGGGCTACGGCATCCGCGCCTCGCCGTGGCTGGCCAAGTCGGAGTTCCACAGCGGGCTCGACATCGGCGCGCCGGTGGGCACGCCCGTCAAGTCGCCCGCGCCCGGCACCGTGGTCTTTGCTGGCGTGAATGCCGAATACGGCCAGGCGCTGATCATCGACCACGGTAACGAGACGAAGTCGCTGTACGGCCACCTCTCCAGGCTCAGCGTCGCGGTGAACGAGAAGGTGCAGCGCGGGGAGGTCATCGCGCTCACCGGCAACACCGGGCGATCTTCCGGCCCGCACCTGCACTACGAGATCCAGGTCAAGGGCCACGCGGTCAACCCCACCCGCTACCTCTGGGAGTGATCCCACGGCAGACCCCGGGGGAACACCGTCAGAAGTCTGGTCGGTTTCAAAAACACCCGCCGAGTTTCAATCCCCGAGGGTGCATTGTTGAGTCGACAGCGCGTAGTTGCCAGAAACGGTTGAGAAAGCGCGTGGCGGACTGTAAACACGGGTTCGAATCCCGCGGAGATTTGGAACTCTGTCTGACCCGAAGGCCAGACCGGCCAGCGTAGCGCACCGGCGTGGCGGCCCGAGGATCAGCGCAGGACCATCTGGGTCTGGATGGTAAGGGAGAGGAGTCGCCCCGCTTCATCGGTGATGCGCGTCTGCCAGACCTGCGTGCTCTTGCCGCGGTGGATGGGCGTGCCCTCGGCACGAATGAGGCCGCCGCGCGCGCCGGCAAAGAAGTTGGTCTTGGATTCGAGCGTGGTGGTGCCCGTGGCATCCGACGGCAGATTGAGGAAGGTCCCGGTGGCCCCCACCAGATCCGCCAGCGACATGAGGGTGCCGCCGTGCACGCGGCCTCCGACGGTGAGGAGGTCCTCTCGCACCGTGACCTCGGCGACGAGGCGGTCCTTGGCGGCCTCCACGAAGCGCGCGCCCAGGAGCGCGGTCAGGGTGCCGCGGTGATGCTCGTTGAGGATTTCCGGATCGATGTGGAGCTCGGGCTCGGGTGCCACGGGCGCCTCCTGGGTAGTGCTGGTGATAGCCAGTAACGACTGTGAAATCGTCGGGCCGAGAGCTCTCGCTCTTGTAGCCTGAGGCCAGACAGCACCGCCCGCTCAGGCGAGGCACTGCCTGAACAGCACGGTCTCGACTCCGAGCTACGGCAGCGTCCCCGATCTTCCATCTTTAGGCCAGCCCATGATGAAGATTACCAGCACGTCGGGTTAGTAGATCCGACCATCATGCTGACCGGCCGTATTCCCACCACCCAGCGCGTGCTCAAGAAGGCCGAAGAACGTCCTGCATGTGTAGCAAAATGTAGCGGGGCGGCGGCTCGGCTATCTTGCCTCCTGAAGGTTTCTTTCGCATTTGCACAAGCTTCGGGCGCATCCGTCGTCGAGTGCTGTGTTCGATG
>WNFX01010297.1_pt1 | contig 18375 bp, 18 predicted proteins | sample 5400111 | NCBI WGS metagenome assembly WNFX01 (sample SAMN13153363, study PRJNA577476) | soil metagenome | isolation source: 40 cm soil or saprolite under grassland replicate 1 | place: USA:California | collected 2016-06-15 | reverse complement strand
AGGAAGATGAACGCCAGCCCTGTGCCCGCGGCAAACCGCAACTTGACCCTAGTCGGTCGACTGATGCTGGCCGAGGCGGTGACCTTCGCCATCGCCTCGATCCTTCACTTCGGCGTCGCCGAATCCTTTATTAGCGCCGCGATTCCCGAGGCGATCATTGCCGTGGTCCTGGCAGTTGGAGCCGTCAGCGTCATGCGGCGGCTGGGTGGATCCTGGTGGATTGCGATGGGCACGACGCTCTTCGCGCTGGCCGGCGTCATCATCGGATTGAGCGTGATTGTCGGCAGCCGCGTCTCACGACCTATCGACCTCGCCTACCACGTGACCATCTTTGTGGCACTGGTCGTAACCGTGATCCTCTTGCTCATCGCTCGGCGGTGAAGGCCCCCACCCTGCCCTCCCCCGCAAGCGGGGGAGGGAAAAATGGTGGCTAGACCAGATATTGATAAAGGAGCTCTTCGCTGCCGAGCGGGCGGAAGTTGAGCTGAATCTGCTCCATCCGCCTGAGCAGGGGTTCCAGGTCGGCCTTGTCCTTCAGCTCGATCCCAACCAGGGCGGCGCCGCGTTCCTTGTTCGTCTTCTTGATGTACTCGAAGCGGACGATGTCGTCGGTCGGCCCGAGCGCGTCGTCGACGAACTGGCGCAACTGGCCGGGCTTCTGGGCGAACTCGATGATGAAGTAGTGCTTGCGCCCGAGGTAGACGAGACTGCGCTCCAGGATCTCGGGGTAACGCAGGACGTCGTTGTTGCCGCCGCTCAGGACGCAGACGACCGTCTTGCCGCGGATCTCGTCGGCCACGTCACCAAGCGCGGACAGGGCGAGCGCCCCGGCCGGCTCGGTGATGATGCCCTCGTTCTGGTAGAGCTCGATCATCGTGGTGCAGACCTTGCCCTCCGGCAGGAGCACGACCCGGTCGACATACCGCCGGCAGAGATCGAACGTGCGCTGCCGGGTCTTGCGGACGGCGGCGCCGTCGACGAAGGTGTTGATCTCGTCGAGCTCGACGATGCGGCCCTGTTTGAGGGACTCGTACATCGACGGCGACCCGGCCGGCTCGGCGCCCACCACGACGGCGGCTGGATTCTTCGCCTTTATATAGGATGCGACGCCTGACGCCAGGCCGCCGCCACCGATCGGGACGATGACGATCCCGACGTCGCCGCCGGTGGCATCGAAGATCTCCTTGCCAACGGTGCCCTGGCCGGCGATCGTCTGCAGATCGTCGAAGGGATGCACGAAGATGCCCTGGCTCTGCGCGCAGTATTCCTCAGCAGCCGCGCTCGACTCGTCATAGGAGTCGCCGACCAGCCGTATTTCGACCAACTCGCCGCCGAAGTGCTCCACCCGCTCGATCTTCTGGGTCGGGGTGATGCGTGGCATGAAGATCGTCCCGCCGATCCCCAGGTGGGCGCACGCGAAGGCGACACCCTGCGCGTGGTTGCCGGCGCTGGCGCACACGACCGGGCGCTTGCGATCCTCGGGCGACAGAGACGCGATCTTGTTGTAGGCGCCCCGGATCTTGAACGACCGCACCGCCTGCATGTCCTCGCGCTTGATCAGGATGGTTGCCCCGTATTGCTCCGACAGCCGGATCGACGGCTGCAGCGGCGTCGTCGACGCGATGCCCTCGAGCCGCTGCTCAGCCTCCTCGATGGCGCGCACCATCTCCATGGTCGGCGATTGTATCTTGAGGCGGTGGACGCCTACATCTGCCGCACCTGTGGCGTGCAGCAGGCGGAAAGCGAGGATCCGCCGTCGCATTGCGCGATCTGCGACGACGAGCGGCAGTACGTCCCACCCGGTGGGCAGCGATGGGTCACGCTGACCGGGCTCCGGGGCGAAGGCCACCGCGTCGAGGTGCGCGGCCTCGAGCCGGGGCTCACCGGGATCGGCGCCGATCCTCCGGTCGGCATCGGGCAGCGCGCTCTGCTCGTCCAGACGCCTGCCGGCAACTTCCTCTGGGACTGCTTCGGATTCATCGACAACGAGGGCATCGCGGCCGTCAACGACCGGGGCGGCCTCCACGGCATCGCGATGTCGCACCCGCACTTTTACGGCGTCAACGTGGAGTGGAGTCGCGCCTTCGGGAATGCGCCAATCTACATCCCGAAGGCGGATCGCGAGTGGGTGATGCGGCCTGACCCGGCCGTCAAACACTGGCAGGGGACCGTCGAGCCACTCCCGGGCGTGAGGCTGATCCAATCCGGTGGGCACTTCGAGGGGAGCGCCGTCCTCCATTGGGCCGGCGGGGCCGAAGGTCGGGGCGCACTGTTCACCGGCGACACCATCACCGTGGGGCCGGACCGGTACGTGAGCTTCATGCGGAGTTATCCGAACCTGATCCCGCTGCCCGCGAGCCAGATTCGGCGAATCGTGTCCACGGTCGAGCCTTATGCGTTTGATCGGATCTACGGTGGCTGGTGGGACCGGATCGTTAGCCGCAACGCGAAAGCCGCCATCCAGAAGTCGGCCGACCGCTACATCCGCTGGATCGAGGCAGGGAATTGACCGATGGCGCTTCCCTCGCCGAGGCCGGCTGGGCCTTCCCGGGTGATGGTGCCGCCGGCATCGGGAGCGCGCTTGAGCGATTTCTCGAATCGCTCCCGACGAGGCCTGGACTTCTCGGCCTGGGAGAGCCCATGCACGGCGTGGAGGCGTTCCCGCAGCTGCGAAACCAGGCATTTCAGCATCTTGTCGAGCACGACGGGTACCGGTCCATCGCGATCGAGACCGACTGCCTGGCCGCCCTGACGGTCGACGCCTTCGTCGCAGACGGCAAGGGAGAACTCGACGCGGTCATGTGGTCCGGCTTCAGCCATGGGTTCGAGAAGGCCGCTGCCAACCGCGAACTCATCGCCTGGATGAGCCAGTACAACCGAAGTCGCGACGCGAGGGACAGGCTCGGGTTCTACGGGTTCGATGCACCGATGGAGATGACCGGCGCCAATAGTCCGCGACCCGCGCTCACCGCACTGCGGGCCTACCTCGCGACCAACCTCGAGGCCGCGCTGCTACCGACAACGGCGGGCGCCATCGAGGCCCTGGCTGGCACCGACGAGCGGTGGTCGAATGCCGCCGCAATCCTGGACCCATCCCAATCGGTCGGCGCCTCCGACGAAGCCAACAAGCTGCGCCTGCTCGCAGACGATCTTGCGGCCGTGCTGATGGCAGAGTCCCCACGACTGATTGCGTCCACGTCGCACCATGAGTGGTGGCGTGCCTGCCTGCAGGCGCGCACAGCCGCCGGGCTGCTTCGCTACCATGCCGCGATGGCGGATACATCCGACTCTCGCGTGGCGCGACTCCTCGGCCTGCGGGACGTGATGATGGCCGACAACCTCAACGCCATCCTCGCGCGCGAGGGCCAGCGGGGACCCACGCTGATGTTTGGCCATAACCTGCACCTGCAGAAGGGCCGGAGCAAGTGGCACCTGGGAGACCTGTCGCTGGAGTGGTGGAGCGTTGGATCGATCATCGGCGCGCAGCTGGGCGACCAGTACGCGGTCCTGGGCTCGGCTCTCGGTACCGCGCCACACCAGGGGCTCAACGCCCCCGCCCCCAACACGCTCGAGGGAACCCTTTCCGCCCTCCCGGAGAGCCGTTATCTGTTCGAGTCAGGACAACTCACCGAGGCTCTCAGCCGCATGGCCCCGAATTTGGTCCTGCGAACCGACGCCGCGCCCAATAATGGCTACTTCCCGCTGGACCCCAACCACCTGAACGAGGCCGATGGCGTCATCTTCCTCAGGGACGTCTAATCGCGGAGGAACGGTTTCGATCCTGCGGCGAGTCACATGGTCGTTACCAACCCGGGAGCGAGTCGTCGCGGGCGACTTAGCGAATCGGCGCGAAGCCGTGGCCGAGTCGCGGTAACGCGTGAAATCTCGCTAACGGGCGAACGAAACACCCCCTCCGGCCATTATTCGATTCACTCGACGAACTCATTCGGCAGGAGGAACATTCGCATGAGCAAGCGCGAGAAGAAGCACGGCGACCAGGGCGGGCAACCGCAACCGGGCCAGCAGTGGCCGCAGAAGCAGGGTGGCAGCCAGCCGGGCCAGAACTGGCCCTCGAAGCCGGCCGGTCAGCCTGAGAAGACGACCACGTGGCCGACGCAGCCCGGACAGGGCCACTAAGGCTCCGACCTTCGAAAAGAAACGGCGCCCCATCGTGGGGCGCTGTTTTTATTTGTGAAAGGCCTCGAGCCGCTTCGCTTCCTCGTCGACCGCTCGGCGGACGGTTTTTGCAAGAGGCTCGAACGGCTTGACCTCGATGCGGCCGCCCTCATAACGCCAGGTTCCGGCGACGGCGCCATCGACCAGGAAGGTCGGGACGGAGTGCGGCGTCTTCGTGTTGAAAACGAGCGGCCGGTACTGCTCCGGCAGGATCTGGGTGCGCCGGGCGTGAACCAGCAGCGTAGCGTCCCAGGTCGGTAGGAATCGCACCGGCGCGGGCGTCGCAGGATCAGGCAGTGGCGCGCGTGGAAGATCGAGGGGTATTAAGGTTGTGTGGGGGATGCCCGCCCAGTCGGCGATCTCTCGGTCCGTGGCCGGGCCGAACGCCCCCAGGTAGCGCCGAACCACGTGCTCCATCCCAGCCGACTCGGTCACGGCTGCCGGTCGAACCCATGTCTGCGCGAGTCCATAGAGATCGGCCTTACGCTGGTCCCACGTGCCCGACGGCGGCACGCGAATCATGTCGACCCAGAGCCCGATGCCGTTCCAGGCGATCGATGGGAAGCCGCGGCGTGCCAGCAGATCTTTCAGGTCAGCGGCGCGCCGAGGGCCTGCCGCGAGCGCTTCGCGAAAGATAGGCACCGCTGCCCCGATATCGACCTCTCCGAAACCCTTGCGGGTGACGCGGCGCCACCATTCCTGGCGGCCCATCCTAACGGCGGAGAGGAAGAGCCAATAGTCCCTGGCCGACACCATGTGAATCGTGCTGCGGAGCAGCGTGCCCTGAATCACCCGCCGCTGTTCGAGCGCCGCCGTCAGCGCATCACGCCGGAAGTTGCGCATGCGCGACCAGAGACCGACGTATCCCGACGGCGCGTATTGCGTCTGAAGCCCGCCAACCCGTTCGATCGTCTGGAGAAGGGGTAAGGACGAGCGTTCGAGGAGGAACTGGCGCGCGAGCAACGCCCGATTGAGCTCTCGGGTCGTCAGTAGGCGCTCGGGTCTTTTCGTTTCAGGTGCCTGCCGGAGGAAGTCTAAGGCACCAATTGCCTAGGTAATCCGGACTAGGCTTGCCTATGAATCGGCTCAATTTTGTGACAAAGGCGCAACGTTCGTCTCCCGCTGATTGAGGACTCGCACCTTCTCACTCTGAATACGTACATACGTCTTGTGTCATTGCGTGTCCTGATCCTGGAGGACCGGCCGGATGACGCCCTGCTGGTCGCCGAGCACCTGCGGCGCGCCGGCCTCGACTTCGCCTGGGAGCGGGTTGATACCGAGGCGGCCTTCGCAGCCAACCTGGACTCGGGGTTGGACCTGATCCTCGCCGACTACAGCCTGCCCCAATTCAACGCCCCGCGTGCACTCGACATGCTGAAAGAGCGCGACCTCGACATTCCGTTTATCGTCGTCTCCGGGACCGTCGGTGAGGATGCCGCGGTGGCGGTCATGCGCGGGGGAGCCCACGACTACGTATTCAAGGGCAACCTCTCCCGCTTGCGACCCGTCATCGAGCGCGAAGTCCGCGCCGCGGCCGAACGGAGAGCCGCCCGCGTTGCGCAAGAGGAGTACCTGCGGCGGCTCAGCAGCATTTTCGATACCGCGCTCGACGCGGTCATCACGATGGACGCGAATGGGGTCATCACCGACTGGAACCCGATGGCGCAAACGGTCTTTGGATGGCCAAAGTCCGAGGCCGTCGGCCGGTTGGTGGCGGATACCATCATTCCCGCGCGTTATCGGGAGGCGCACCGTATCGGTCTCGCCCGCTTCCTCGAGACCGGTAATGGACCGGTTCTGAACACGCGCACGGAGCTGGAAGGCCTCCACCGTGATGGTCACGAATTTCCGATCGAGCTCTCCATCGGGGCGACGCCATCCGCGCACGGTTTTGTCTTTAGCGCGTTCGGGCGGGATATCACTCAGGGGCGACGTGCTGAAGAAGCCGTTCGGCGGCTGGCGGCGACCGTCGCCGCCTCGACCGACGCCATCATCTCAGCGGACCTCAATGGCCTCATCATCAGTTGGAATGCCGGCGCCGAGCGCATGTACGGCTATCCAGCGTCGGAGACCATTGGTCGGGAACTGTCGGTCATCGTGCCGGAAGAGCGGGCGGGCGAGCTGAGGGCGGCACTCGATCGCGTGAACAAGGGTGAGTCAGTCGAGCAGCTCGAAACGGTCCGCCGACGAAAGGATGGTCGCCTGGTCGAGGTTTCCATCAGCCTTGCGCCGCTCACCGATGAACACGGAACGGTGATCGCGACCACCGGCATCTCGCGCGACATGAGCACCGCGAAGCAAGCCGCACTCGAACTCCGGGCCAGTGAAGAGCGATATCGGCGCATCGTCGAAACCGCGTTCGAAGGCGTCTGGATTATCGACAGCAAAAACGAGACGACGTTCGTCAATCGCCGCATGGCCGACATGCTCGGCTACGCGCCGGAAGAGATGCAGGGAAAACCGGTCCTCGCCTTCATGGACCCGGACGCTCAGGCGGCATTCGTGGCCAATCGCGACCGCCGGCAGCACGAATATCAGGCCCAGCACGAGTTTCGATTCCGCCGAAAAGACGGCTCGGAGCTGTGGGTGCTGCTCGAGGCCAGCCCCGACATAGACGAGGCCGGGAATTACGTCGGATCCCTCGCCATGGTCACCGATGTGACCGAGCGCCGGCGAGCTCAACGGGCGCTCGAGTACCAGGCCCTCCATGATGCCCTGACCGGGTTACCGAACCGCGTCCAACTGGCCGACCGGTTGGGGCACGCGTTGGAGTCGGCCAGGGCCGCCCACGAGCAGGTTGCCGTCCTCATTCTCGACCTCGACCACTTCAAGGAAGTCAATGAAACCTTCGGTCACCAGGCCGGTGATCGCTTGCTGGAACAGGTTGGTCCGCGCCTTCGCTCCGAGATTCGCCCCGAAGATATGGTCGCCCGGCTCGGCGGTGACGAGTTCGCGGTCCTGCTGCCCAAAACCGATGCGACCGCGGCGACGCTGACGGCCGCGCGGCTGCTTGGAGTCCTCGAGCGTCCGTTCGAGGTGGAGGGCCAGCACCTCGACGTCGCCGTTAGCATCGGCCTCGCGATGTCACCCGATGACGGTGATGACCCGGACACGCTGCTGCGCCGCGCGGATATCGCGCTGTTCGTTGCCAAGCAGCCGAGAGGCTCCTTCGTGCGGTATGCGCCCGAGCACGAACGGCAAGGGGCCAGCCGTCTCGCCCTGATGGCTGAATTGCGCGAGGCGCTCCAGCATGACCATGAGCTCTTCCTTCAGTTCCAGCCGCTGGTGAGCCTCAGCGATCGGAGCCTCGCGGGCGTCGAGGCGTTGGTGCGGTGGCGACATCCTCAGCGCGGGCTGGTCCCACCGATGGAGTTTGTGCCGTTCGCTGAGAAGACGCGGCTGATCAAGCCGCTGACGAGGTGGGTGCTGGTTTCGGCGCTGCAACAGTCGGTCGCCTGGCAACGTGCCGGACACCGTATCCCGGTATCGGTGAACATATCGATGCGCGACCTGGTCGACCCTGAGTTCCCCGAGATGATCGCCACGCTTCTCCGTGCCGCGCAAGCGCCGCCATCCTTGCTCGTCCTCGAGATCACGGAAAGCCTGATCATGACCGAGCCCGAGCGGGCGATCAAGACCCTGTCCCAGCTCCGCGAGCTCGGCGTGCGCCTCGCGGTCGATGACTTCGGCACCGGCTATTCCTCCCTCGCCTACCTGCACCGGCTCCCGATCAACGAGATCAAGATCGACAAGTCCTTCGTCGCGGCGATGAGCGGGGAAGCGAACCGAGCCAATATCGTGCGGGCGTCGGTCGAGCTCGGCCATAGCCTCCGGCTCGAGAGCGTCGCCGAGGGCGTAGAGGATGCGCGCACCTGGGACATGCTGAGCGCGCTCGGCTGCGACCTCGCCCAGGGCTACTTCATCAGCCGGCCTATGGTTGCCGACCAGGTGCTCCCCTGGCTCGCGAAGTGGGAGAACCCCTCAGGCGCCGCCGACAGGGCCGCCTGACGGCCTTTTGGCGCCAAAGAAGCCGCAAAAAGCCACAAATGGCGAAACGGCCAGCGAGCAGTATTGGATAAGGTTATAGCGCGCTCGTACGAACTAACGAAACACTAGACGAACCCTGTCTGAATAGGTCACCATTGGGGTACAAAATCCGGGTGACAAAGGTAAAGGCGCGGGTCCAAGTCGATCCGCTGGTATTGAGCGCGGAAGCGCTGATCCTCAAGGGGAAGGATCAAGGCTACCTCGCCCCAGACGACGTGATGAAGGCGTTCCCCTCGATCGAGGGCAATGCCGACGGCTTCGTTCGCGTGGCCGCGGTCTTCCAGGAAATGGGGATCTCGGTGACCGCCGACGGCGAGGCGGAGCAGGACGCCGACGAGGAGGAAACCCTTACCGAGGTCGAGGTGGTCAGCTCGGTGGCCCTCGACGACCCGGTCCGGATGTACCTGAAGGAGATCGGCCGCGTCAACCTGCTGACCGCCAAGCAAGAAGTCGAGCTGGCCAAAGAGATGGAGGCGGGCTCCGAAGAGGCGCGCCATCACCTGACCGAGGCGAACCTCCGTTTGGTGGTTTCGGTGGCCAAGAAGTACCTCAACCGCGGCCTGTCGTTCCTCGACTTGATCCAGGAAGGCAACCTGGGACTGATGCGCGCCGTCGAGAAGTTCGATTACAAGCGCGGCTTCAAGTTCTCGACCTACGCGACCTGGTGGATCCGCCAGGCGATCACTCGCGCCATTGCGGACCAGGCGCGGACGATCCGCATCCCGGTCCATATGGTCGACACCCTCAACCAGCTGGCGCGCGTGTCGCGGGCGCTGCTCGAGCAGCTCGGCCGCGAACCGACTGAAGAGGAGCTCGCCTACGGCATGGGCATCACGGTCGACAAGGTCCAGGAGCTGAAGAAGATCTCGCAGCAGCCGGTGTCCCTCGAGTCGCCGATTGGCGAGGAAGAGGATTCACACCTGGGAGATTTCGTTGAAGACAAACAGGCCATCGCGCCGCTCGAGGCAGCCAGCGAGGCCATGTTCCGCAACGAGGTCGAGGACATCCTCGCCACTCTGCGCCCGCGCGAGCGCCGGGTCGTTCAGCTGCGCTTCGGCCTGGTCGACGATGAGCCGCGCACCCTCGAGGAGGTCGGTCGCCGCATGGGCCTGACCCGCGAGCGGATCCGGCAGATCGAGGCGACCGCACTGCGCAAGCTGCGTCACCCCAGCCGGTCGAAGGTCCTCCGGGACTACACCGAGGACCGCGGTGAGCCCGCGCGTATGGGCTCGCGGGATACCGAAGCCGTCTCCTAAGCCAGGATCTGGTCGATCGGTCGCGCGATGGTCTCCTCCGCGGGCAGTTTCGCCTTCGCGTCGAAGGTGTACTGGATGTCCGGCCACGTCAGGCACTCCTGAAGGGCAGGCTCACCCGTGAGGGTGTCGCTCGCGACATGAAAGAGGTGGCCGAAGAGGAAATACAGCGAACAGGTCCGCGCGCCGGCCGTTAGCCGCAGCGTGCCGGTCCGGCGCTGTACCTTCGCGGACAGCAGCCATCTCCGAAGCGTCGACGGATCGAACGATCCCGGCGCTCCTGTAGGAGCAGGCCGCCTCGGTGGCTGCTGCAGCTCGTCTTCTGCGTGACGTGGGCGGCGAGTTCCGAGTACGACGACCACAATCAGCACCAGGGCTATCACCGCGCCGGCCGCGAACCAGATGTTCACCGGAGCTACGCGGCCTGTCGTTTTCCCCAGCAACGAGGGAAATCTGCGCAACCCCAGAAGGGCTGCGCGAGGAGCCGACCATCTCTTCCGGTTGTGCGCCAGGTCATCGCCTTATGACACTTCGGGCAGCTTGGTGTCGCGCCGACAGCATCGGTGGCACGGGCGTCTGGTTGCTGCGGCGAACCCGACACATGCCGGATCAGCGCCTCACCATCAACCAGCTCGATTGGCATGCCCGTGGCGAACTGCCTCGCCGGCTTTGTGAAGACACCGGTTGTTACGAAAACGCCTCCGGTTGCGCCCACTTTCTGCATAGCCCCGGCGAGCTCCCGAATGCGTGGCACACCGACCTGATAAACAAGCCAATGCTTGCACTGGACCAGGACTGAGGTGTTCTCCCGAAGCAGGACGAGATCGTAGCCCCCGTCTGCCCGCCCGCGGGCCGTTTGCTCGACATGGTAGCCCTCCCCTCGGTAGACCTCCGCGATGAAATCCTCGAAATCCTGCCAGCTGAGCCGCCTGATGCGCTCGAGGACAGGCAGTTCAGTGGTGGGAAGGAAGACAAGATCGTGCGGAGTCTTGGAACGGCGTTCCATGGCTGGCCACTTAGTACAACTCTCCGCAGGCATGGAGTTTGCTGGCTGGCTTCTGGCATTCTTGACCGATGGCGGCGGGTAACGAACGCGAGTGGACGGCCATCTATCAGACGCCGTCTCCCATGGATGCGGACCTGGTCAGGACCACCTTGGAAGTAGCCGGCTATGCCGTCTGGGTTCAGGGCGGAAACGCGCCTTCCGTCTTCACTCCCAGCTACGACATGTCCGGAGCGCTGACGGTGAGCGTGCCCTCGGAAGAGGCCGATGACGCCCGCGAGTTCCTCAAGCAGAAGACCAGTCTGATGACGGACGATGCCACGCCGGAGCGGCCCGACGACAACACTTCCCTTCCAGCGGCGAGCCTCGCGGACGTGGGCCAGGAGATCCTGGAGCTGCGACGTCAGCACGTTGCTGCCGCGTGCAAGTACTGCGGCATCTCCACGCTCGACGTCGGGGAGATGGAGCTCGACAGTCGCATGATCGCCCTCCTGCGGGTGGCGGGGCTCGGCGTCAACACCGCCACTTTCAGCGAGTTCGATCCGGGAGAGCGAATCTGCACGGACTGCGCCGGTCACGAAGTTGAGTGCGAACTGTGTGGCCGGGTGCTCGACGCCTTCCTCGACGAAGGCGAGTATCGCCGTGCGAAGGGCGACGAGGCCTACGTTTGCAGCAGTTGCCGGGGCCGCCTCGAAGACCAGGTTCAGGCGGATCGGGACTGGTGACCGCGGCTGACGTGGCCGGCCCGACGGGCAGCGACGCGTTGATCGCTGACCAGATCGCCTACTACCGAGCGCGCGCCAGCGAGTACGACGAGGGCATGCGCCAGCTGGGACGGTACGCCAGCATGGGCGGAAGCGTTGCTGGACGGCCGTCCGACGAGGACTTCAAGGAAATCGCCACCCTGCTGGAGGCACTCGAAAGGATCCATCCATTTGACACCGTCCTCGAGTTAGCGTGCGGCACCGGATGGTGGACGCAATGGCTCGCGCAGCATGCCAGGTACGTGACTGCGGTCGACGCTGCGGAGGAGATGCTGGCGCTCAATCGAGAGCGGGTCAACGCCGCCAATGTGCGATACGTTCTGGCCGACGTCTTCTCGTGGAGACCTGATCGGCGCTACGACCTCGTGTTCTTCGCCTTCTGGCTTTCGCATGTACCCCAGGACCGATTCGCCGCATTCTGGCGGATCGTTGGTGACTCGCTCGCCGCGAACGGCCGGGTCTTCTTCATCGACGAACTCGGCACGGAGGAGACTCGTGGTATGGAAAAGCGACTCGAGGGGGAGGCCGTCCTCCGCGAGCTGGAAGACGGCAGGCGGTTCCGCGCGATCAAGGTCTTCTATGAGCCCAACGAGCTCGAGGCGAAGCTGCGCGCGCTCGGATGGAACCTGGAGGTCCGCCCGGCCGGTCGTCGCTTCTACTGGGGCCAGTCGACCACGTAAGCACCATGGGCGAGTTCTCACTGTTCGACCTGCGGGTGATCGTCGAGCGAATCGAGGGGCGCTCCGTCTGCGGGCTCAAACCCGGCGACTCTTTCGAGGTGACCGACAGCAGCCACATCCGGATTCCGGGCGGCGGCCATTTCTGCATCTACGCGCTTTCGGCGATCCTGCCGCTGCTGCCGGCGGTACAGCGGCGGCTGGCGGATAACGACTGGCTCAAACACGACACGCTGGTGGCCTGCCCCGACCCGGACGAGCGCGTCCTGATGCGCATCGAGCGAATCGGCGAGCGCACGCTTCGAACCGAAGATCATACGTGACAGCCCCCACCCTACCCTCCCCCGCGAGCGGGGGAGGGAAATCCAACCGACTGGAGGTAGGTCTCGGGCTTCAGGGCAACAAGACGCCCGACGAGTACGCGAAGATCGCCAAACTGGCGGAGGAGTACGGCTTCGACGTTCTGACCGTCTTCTCGGACCTGACGTACCAGCCGGCCATCGTCCCCCTGATGGCGGCGGCGCTCAACACCAGACGCATTCGACTCGGCCCGGCGTGCCTGAACCCCTTCACGCTGCACCCTGTCGAGATCGCCGGCCAGGTCGCCGCGCTGGATTTCGCGTCCAATGGACGGGCGTATCTCGGGCTGGCACGAGGGGCCTGGCTCGAGAAGATCGGGATTCAACCAGCGCGACCGGTGAGGGCACTGCGCGAGGCCGCCGAGATCGTGCGCCTCCTTCTAGCGCGCGACCTGGGCGGCTATGGCGGCGAGATCTTTTCGGTCGCGCCGGGTACCACGGTGCAGTTCGACGTTGGACATCGTCAGCCGGCTCGATCCGACAACCGAGAGGCCCGCCGGCGAAGTGATATCCGATGACATGCTCGATCGATTCGCGATGGCCGGCACGCCCGAGCAGGTGGCGGAGCAGGCGAGAGCTCTGTTCGAGGCCGGGGCGAGCCGGGTGGAGTTCGGATCACCGCACGGACTCACCGCCGAGTCGGGGATCCGGCTGCTGGGCGAGCGGGTTCTGCCCCGACTCCGTTAGTCGTTGACCACGAGGGTCTCCGGGTAGCGATTCAGCTTGCGGGCGCCCTTCGCTTCGCAGACGACGACGTCCTCGATGCGGGCGCCGACATGGCCCGGCCAGAAGACTGACGGCTCGATCGTAAACGTCATGCCCGGCTCGAGTGGCGTCTGGTCTTCCTCCGAGATGAACGGATACTCGTGCACATCGAGGCCGATGGCGTGCCCGGTTCGGTGCCGGAACCACTTCCCATACCCTCCCTCCTCGATGACCTGGCGACTGGCTCGATCGACCGCGCTCGCGCTAACACCAGGGTGAGCGGCGTTGATGCCGGCTGCCTGCGACGCGATGACGAGCTCATAGACGCGCCGGAACTCGGCATCCGGTTCGCCGACGAAGACGGTGCGGCCGAAGTCCGAGCAGTAGCCATCGACGACGGCGCCAAAGTCGAACGAGACCGAGGTGCCCGCGCGGATGGGCTGGGTGGTCAGCCTGGTGCCGGCATCTCGCTGATCGAGGTTGCCGGTCGAGATGATGCCGGTGTCGAACGATTCGATCCGCGAGCCGCGCCGCGACATCTCGAGGTTCACCTCCGCCGCGAGTTCCGCCTCGGTCACGCCGAGAAGGACCTGCGGGCCGATCACGGCCATGACCTCATCGACGATGCGCGCCGCCCCGGCCATGCGCTCCATCTCATCCGGCGACTTGATCCGACGAAGTGGATTGATCAGGTCATCGGCAGAGGAGATCGCCGGATCGCGCAGCGCCTGGCGCAAGTGGATCAGGGTCTCGGCCCAGGTTCGTGCTCCGACGGCCAGCGAGCGAACCGGGCCAAGACCGGCAGCGACACGCCCGAGCACCGCGTCGCCGTCATCCGTCTCGTGGACGATCACGACGTCCCCGGCGGCGCCGCCCGGGAGCTCGAATTCGGTGATCATTCGGGGCAGCACGACCACGGGATCGGCGCCGGGTCGTAGGAACGCTCCCGCCACCCAACCGTGACGGTAGGCCACGTTGCCGAAGGAGGGTTCCCGGCGCGGGATGCCGGTCAGGTACTCGAGGTCGCCCGAGATCGGCAGGAAGAGGAGGTCGATGCCGGCCTGCCGCATCCGGTCCCCAACGCTCGCCCGACGCTGCGCGTAGTCGAACATCAAGACATTTTCGGGCTTGGCCGGCCGCATACTGCTGCGCTAGAGTAGGCGTATGCGGGGGAGGACGCTCGCACCCATCCTGGCTGGGCTGGCTGTGCTCCTGGCCGCCTGCGGTAGCTCCACGACCGGGAACAGCCCCACCACCGGATCCACCCTCGTCTTCGGAGCCGCGGTCTCACTGACCGGGGCGCAGTCCAAGGAAGGCGGACTGACCAAGCAAGGCTACGATCTCTGGCTCGACTGGATCAACGCGCGCGGCGGCATCGTCGTCAATAACGTCAAGCATCCGGTCGCGATCAAGTATGAGGACGATCAGAGCAACGCCAACCTCTCGGCCACCCTGGTCCAAAAGCTGATCACCGACGAGAAGGCGAACTTCATCCTCGGGCCATACGGCAGCGCGGCCACGGCAAGCGATGCCATCGTCGCGGAGCGGAACAGCATCCCCATGGTCGAGGCGAACGGCGCCGCCCAGTCGATCTTCAGCAAGGGCTACAAGTTCACCTTCGGGGTCCTCTCTCCGGCCAACAAATACCTCACCGGCGTCATCGACATGGCGGCGACCCTGAACCCGAAGCCGACCACGATCGCCATGTTGACCGCCAACGATAACTTCTCCGTCGAGGTGGCGAAGGCCGTTGAGGACTACGCGCCCTCGAAGGGGATGCAGATCGTCTTCACCAAGCAGTACCCGGCGGCCGCGCCCGATGTGAGCGGCCTGATCAGCCAGGCGAAGCAGAAAAACCCGGACATCGTCTTGAACTCGGGCCACCTGGCCGAGTCGATCGCGATCAACAAGGCGGCCAAGCAGCTCGGCCTGAACGCCAAGATCTTCGCCTACTCCGTGGGTCCGTCGACGCCCGACTTCATCAGCGCGCTCGGCCCCGACGCGAACTACGTCTATGACGGATCGCAGTGGACCCCGCAGGTCAAATACAAGCCGACGTTCTACCTCTCCGTCGCGGAATACGTCAAGGCCTATAAGGCCAAGTTCAGTAGCAGCGACGATCCCGACTACCACGTTGCCGAGTCGACGGCAGCCTGCCTGGCTTTTCAAAAGGCGATCGAGAACGCCGGGTCCCTCGATCCGAGCAAGGTGCGCGACGCGCTGGCCAGCCTGGATGTGATGACCTTCTTCGGCCAGATCAAGTTCGACAGCCGCGGCATCAACACCTTCAAGCCGATGGTCGTCGAGCAGATCCAGAACGGGACCCACTACACGGTGTATCCCGGCGACGTAGCGAACGGCTCGCCGAAGTATCCGACACCGTCCTGGAGCTCGCGCTAGGACAGAGGTCCTCGACGCCGAACTGATCTCGTGAGCCAATTCACGCAGCAGGTCATCCTCGGCCTCCTGCTCGGCGGAGTCTATGTCGCGGTGGCGCTGGGGTTCAGCCTCGTTTGGGGCATCCTCAACATCGTCAACCTGGCGCATGGCGCCCTGGTGATCATCGGCGCGTACATCACCTGGGTGCTCTTCACCCGCCTTCATATCGATCCATTCTTGAGCCTTCCGGTCGACGCGCTGGCGCTCTTCGTGATCGGCTACGCGCTGCAGCGCGGTGTCATCAACCGGGTGATCCGGGCACCGCTCCTCTTCACCTTCCTGCTGACGTTCGGCATCAACCTGGTGATCGTCAGCCTGCTGTTGCTGATCTTCACGGGCGATTTTCGCTCGGTCACTCCCGCCTATTCCGGCAGCGGGCTGCACCTCGGTAGCATCGTCATCCCTTACATCCGCCTCGGAGGTCTGGCCGCAGCCCTCCTTCTGGCGGGAATCTTGTGGGTCGTCCTGAACCGTACGAGGAGCGGCACGGCCATCCTGGCCGTGGGGGCCGACCGCGACGCTGCGCAGCTGGTGGGCGTCGACCTTCGTCACATGTACGCGTTGACCTTCGCCATCGGTGCGGCCTTTGCCGGTGTCGCAGGCGGAATCATCAGCACCTTCCAATCGATCACACCGACCGCCGGCGATCCCTACACGCTGCAGGCCTTTGTCGTGGTGATCCTGGGCGGGCTGGGTCGTGTCAGCGCCACCGTCGCGGGCGGGTTAGCCTTTGGACTCATCGAGGTGCTGGGCCAGAGCGCTCCCGGCCTCAGCTCCAGCTATGCCAACGCGATCGCATTCGTGGTGCTCGTGGTGGTGCTGGTCGTGCGCCCCCGCGGTCTGCTCGGCCGGCTGGCATGAGCGTCCGGCGGGCTGCCTACCTTGTCGCGGGTCTCGCTGTCGCGTTCCTGGTGCTGGCGCCGCTGACCTCAATCGATGCCGCCCAGCAGGCCGGTCTGCCGCTGCTGACGGATAAGTTGTGGTTCCGCATTGCGACCACCGTGGCGATGTTTGTCGTGATGGCGTCCGCCTGGAACATCATCGGCGGCCTCACCGGCTATGCCAGCTTCGGCAACGTCGCGTTCTTCGGGCTGGGCGCCTACACCGCCGGGGTGGTGGTCACCAACCTCAACCTGCCCTTCGCCCTGGCGCTGGTGCTGGCGCCCCTCGTTGCCGCGGCCTTCGCGGTGATCGTCGGCATTCCGCTCCTACGGTTACGCGGTCACTATTTCGCCGTCGCGACGCTCGGCGTCGGCGTCGCCGTCGGTGAGGTGGTCAACAATATCGAGCCCCTCGGGGCGGCGACCGGCCTCTTCCTCCCCATCATCCGCTCCGACCTCCTCTTCTTCTACCTGATGCTCGGCGCCGCCCTCCTGGCGGTGCTCACCACCTGGATCATCCTCCGCACCCGGTTCGGCTACGGCCTGCTGGCGATTCGTGAGAACGAGGAGGCCGCCGCCGTCATCGGGGTCAACACGACCTTCTACAAGGTGGCGGCGTTTTGCATCGCGGCGGCGCTCACGGGGATCGCGGGCGCGATCTTCGCCCAGTGGAACAGCTTCATCAACCAGGACAACGCTTTCGCCATCTCCGACAACGTCCAGATGATCCTTATGGCGGTCATCGGCGGGACGGGCACGGTCCTGGGGCCGGTCGCCGGGGCGATCTCGCTCGAGTTGATCATCCAGACGCTGGCCGGCGGAGGCTCCGGCTCGGTGTTCTCTCAGATCGGCCTCGGCGTCCTGCTCGCGGTCTGCGTCATCTTCATTCCGCGTGGCGTGATCGACTTCTTCGGCGGCCGAAGCAGGCTCTCGCTGCGGTATTTCCGTCAAACCTTGCGCGAGACCAGCGTATGAGTCTGCTCGCGATACGCGACGTCAGCAAGCGCTTCGGTGGCGTCAACGCGCTCGCCGGCGTCACCTTCGAGGTCGAGCAGGGCGACATCCTGGGCATCATCGGGCCGAACGGCGCGGGCAAGACGACGTTGCTCAACTGCATCAGCGGGCTCTATCGCCCGGACGCGGGCGACATCCGCTGGGAGACCACCTCGATCCGCGGCCTGGCTCCCTACCGGATCGCGCGGCTGGGGATCGGGCGGACCTTCCAGATCGTCCGGCCGTTCCCCTCGATGACGGTGCGCGAGAACACCGCGATGGGCGCGCTCTTCGGCCGGCCCGGCGCTCGGCTCCAGCCCGGCGCCGCGTTGAACGAGGCCGATATGGTGCTTGACGTGGTGGGCCTGGGCGAGAAGCGCCATTACCCGGTGCTGCGGTTGACGGTCCCCGACCGCAAGCGCCTCGAGGTCGCCCGGGCGCTCGCCATGCGCCCCCGGCTCCTGTTGCTCGACGAGGTGATGGCCGGGCTCAACCAGGTCGAGATCGAACAGGCGCTGGAGATGGTCCGGCGTGTCCGCGATAGCGGCGTCACCATCGTGCTCATCGAGCACGTCATGAAGGTGATCGTGGGCGTCTGCCGCCGCGCCCTCGTCCTCAACTTCGGTCGGACCCTGGTCGAGGGTCCGCCCGCCGAGGTCCTCAAGGACCGGCGCGTGATCGAGGCATACCTCGGACAGCGCTACGCCAGGGACCAGGAGAAATGAGCTCGCTGCTCCAGGTGGACAAGCTCACGGCCGGGTTCGGCATGACGCCCGTGCTCTTCGAGGTCGATCTCGAGCTCGCCACGGGCGAGCTGGTCGCCCTGATCGGCGCCAATGGCGCGGGGAAGTCGACGCTCTTGGGCGCCCTTTCCGGCCTGGTCCGCGTCTCCAGCGGCACGGTGCGCCTGTCGGGCCGGCGTCTGACCGGCCTCCGCCCGGAGATGATCGTCGCCAGCGGGATGGTCCACGTTCCGCAAGGCCGCCGCCTCTTCAGCACCATGACGGTCGAGCGCAACCTCCTGCTGGGTGCCTACCGTCGCCACGACCGGCAGGTTCGGGAGGATCTCGAGCGGATC
>WNFX01004454.1_pt1 | contig 18377 bp, 18 predicted proteins | sample 5400111 | NCBI WGS metagenome assembly WNFX01 (sample SAMN13153363, study PRJNA577476) | soil metagenome | isolation source: 40 cm soil or saprolite under grassland replicate 1 | place: USA:California | collected 2016-06-15 | reverse complement strand
TCCTGTCAGCAACTGGATTGCCATCCTTATCTATTACAGCGGTTCGATCATGCTCGGCATCGGCCTCTTCCGACGCCATACCGTGCTGATCCTCTACCTCGGAAGGCGCCGCGCCCGCTGGCTCGAGGTGCTCCAGGTTTCCACTGCCTTCGTGGCATATGGACTGGCCGCAGCCGGGGAGTTCTCGCAGGATCCTGGCCAGCGCCTCTCGTTCCGTCTGCTGAGCTTCATCCCGTTCGGGCTGCACTTTCTTTTCGTCTGGATTCCGCTCATGAAGGCACAGGAGCGCCCGGTGCTGGTCGAGACACCCTTCGCCTGAGCGAACGCTAGTGGCAGCCGCCGCCGACGGTGACGTCGCCCGAGCCGACCTGCGCCAGCTTCTTGATACCCGTACGGGAAGGTCACGGAAATTGCTATTGAGGTTGGGCCCAGAGGAGCGCCCAGGGGTTCGCCACGCTTTTGAGTTCGGTGACGGCTCCGGTCGCGGCATCGATCTGCCACAGCTTGCTTTCGCTGGACTCCGCCACGTAGAGCCACTTGCCATCTGAGCTGAGGCGCATGCTGTCCGGCTGCCACGGGTCGAGATAGCGGGTGCGAACCTTGAGCGTGGCCGTATCGATGGCAACAACACCGCGGTCCGCGAAGCTGTAGAGGGTGCGGCCATCAGGTGACAGGGCGGCCCCGCCAATACGCGGTCCCTTCGCGTCCGCGTCGGTTACAAGACCCCCACCCTGACGTGGAGGCAAATTCATGGCGACCGGAGCGGTGCGCACGATGGTGGGCGGTTCGCCGGATGTCATCACCGCGACGGTGCCGACGGCTTCGTTCGCGGCGTAGAGGGTCCGTCCATCCCGGCTGAGGGCCAGCGCCCAGTGGAACTGCCGCTCCATATCGTTCGATGCCGTCGACGGCAGGTCGACGCACCAGGCGATCGGTTCGTCGAGGGGAAGCGCGTGGATGAAGGGCCCACCGTCGCGGATGTAAACGGTATAGACGTAGTTCCCGGTCGAGTCGGCGGCGCTGTCGCCGCGGATGCCATTCATCGGTTCATTGGGTTCGCGCTTGTCCACCACGGGCTGGGGCATGAGCGCGCCGGCTGCGACGTCATAGAGCCGAACCTGGTAGTGATTCGGATCCGTCATTTTCTGAATGAGATAGAGGCTCTTGCCGTCATTGCTCAACGCGTCGAAGACGAAGTCACCGTTGACATGGATGGTCTTGAAGGAATCCGTGAGTGAGCTCGACCCCACCAGGAAGTTGGTCGAGGTGCCCTTCTGGGTCAGGGCAAGCCACTGGCCGTTGGGCGAGATGCCCGCGGTCGGGCCCTGGGAGGCGATGTCCGGAAGGCTGTAGCTCGCCGGGATGGTGGCCTGCGCGATCGTTCGGCCCGACGCCGGATCGATCGCCTTCAGCTGGGCGCTGCCGCTCAGCTGGGTGACGATGTAGTAACGGGACCAGTCGGACGCGGGCGTTCCGATCGGCAGCTCGCGCACCACGGTGCCGGTGCCGGAATCGAGCACCTTGACGCTCTCGCCCGCGTTGGAAAATCCACCCTCGAGAAAGATCAGGTAGCCCGCCGCGGCGGGATGGGTGGTGGCGTTCGCGCGGCCGCACGCGGTCAGGATGGAAACGGCGAGGATCAGCACCGCGATCCGGCGACTCGTCATGGACACACCTCCGGACCATATACATCGGCACCGCCGGTTCGGTTCCCCAACCCCCACCCGACGCTCCCCCGCAAGCGGGGGAGGGAGATCTACGGCAGGCGTTCGCGGAAGTATCCGATCGTCTTGACGAGGCCGGCCTCGAGCGAAGTTCGCGGGTGCCAGTCGAGGAGCTTGCGGGCGCGGCTCAGATCGGGACGGCGCTGTCGTGGATCGTCCTCGGGCAGGGGCTTGAAGACGATCTCACTCGAGCTCCCACTCAGGTCCCGGATTCGGCTCGCGAGCTGGATCATGGTGACCTCGTCGTCGGTCCCGAGGTTGACGGGCTCGGCGTAATCGGTTCCCAGCAGGCGAACGATGCCCTCGATGAGGTCGTCGACGTAGCAGAGGCTGCGGGTCTGCGACCCGTCCCCATAGACCGTGAGCGGCTGGTTGCGCAGCGCCTGCGTCAAAAAGTTTGGGACGGCACGCCCATCATCGATACGCATCCGCGGGCCGTGGGTGTTGAAGATGCGGACGATGCGGGTCTTCATGCCGTGGGTCCGGTGATAAGCCATGGTGAAGGCCTCGCCGGCGCGCTTCGCCTCGTCGTAGACGGCGCGCGGTCCCACGGGGTTGACGTTGCCCCAGTAAGTTTCGGGCTGCGGGTGAACGGTCGGGTCGCCGTAGACCTCAGAGGTGGAGGCCAGGAAGAACGTCGCGCCCTTGGCGCGCGCCAGCCCGAGCATGTTATGGGTGCCGAGCGTGCCCACCTTCAGGGTCGCGATTGGGTGGTCGGCGTAGTCGATCGGCGAGGCTGGCGAGGCAAAGTGCATGACGGCGTCCACCGGGCCGTCCAGATAGAGCGGCTCGCTGACGTTGTGCTGGATCGCCTCGAAGGACTTGTGGTCGCGGAGATGTGCGATGTTCGAAGCCGCCCCTGTCACCAGGTTGTCCACGCAGACGACCTGCCAGCCGTCGGCCAGCAGCCGCTGGCAGAGGTGTGACCCGAGGAAACCAGCTCCGCCGGTGACGACCGCTCGCAAGTTAGGAGCGGCCGACGCCGCGGTAGACGAAGCCGCGTTCGCGCATCGTCCTGGGGTCGAAGATGTTCCGGCCGTCGACGATCACGGGTCGGCGCATCAGGCCTTTGATGCGATCGAGGTCGAGCTGGCGAAATTCGTCCCACTCGGTGACGATCAGGAGGGCGTCCGCACCCGTTGCCACGGCATAGGGGTCCTTGCAGTACTGGATCGAGTTCATCTGCGCCTTGAGGACCGGCATTGCCTTCGGATCGTAGGCACGGACGTTGGCGCCTTTCTGCAACAGGTTCTCGATGACGTCGATGGCTGGCGCCTCGCGGACATCGTCCGTGTTGGGTTTGTAGGCGAGCCCGAGGATGCCGACCACCTGGCCTCGCAGGCCGCCGAGTACCTCGCGCAGTTTCTCGACGACGAGCGTGCGCTGGTCGAGGTTGATCTCCATGACGGCGTCGAGCAACTCGGGGTGATAGCCCATTGTCTCCGCCATTCGCGCCAGGGCCTTGACGTCCTTGGGAAAGCAGGAGCCTCCGTAGCCGATCCCCGCATCCAGGAAGAGGGGACCGATGCGGCGGTCCATCCCCATGCCCTCGGAGACCACCTTGACATCGGCATCGACGCGCTCGCAAATGCGCGCCATCTCATTGATGAAGGAGATGCGGGTGGCCAGAAAGGCGTTGGAGGCGTACTTGATCATTTCCGCCGTGTGAAGGTCGGTGACGAGGATCCTGGTGTCGAGCTTACCGTAGAGGGCGGCGACCGCCCGGGCCGCGGGCTCATCATGCGAGCCGAAGACCAGCCGGTCCGGATGCATGAAGTCGTGGATGGCACTGCCTTCGCGAAGAAACTCGGGGTTGGAGACCACGTGAAAGGGGATCTCATCCCGCAGGTTCTCGCCGACGATGCGGGCGACGATGTTGCCGGTGCCGATCGGTACCGTGCTTTTGTTGACGATGGTCACCGACTTTTGCATCGCACCGGCGATGCCCTTGGCCGCTTGCTTGACGTAAACGAGGTCCGCCTCGCCCCGGCGACCTGGGGGTGTACCGACGGCGATGAAGACGAAGTCGGCGGCCGGGATTCCCTCGCGATAATCGCTGGTGAAGACGAGACGGCCACTCTTCTGCGTCTCACGCATCAGCTCCTCGAGACCCGGCTCGTAGATCGTCGGCTCGCCCGACCGGAGCCGCGCCACTTTCGCTTCGTCGATGTCGACGCCGACGACCTGGTGGCCCAGCTTGGCCAGGCAGACGGCCGTGGTCAACCCAACGTAGCCGGTGCCGATGACGGCGATTGCGCTCACGGTCTTGGAGAGTGTAACGGAGGGATTCCCCTCACCCTGACCCTTCCCGCCAGCGGGGGAGGAGAATGGTTGTCGGGGGACAAGATCGCGGAGGGGGCGGCGTTTTTTGATCATGGCCAGGCTCCGGATCCGCCACCTTCTGGTCGCGGGTGGCGCCGGCTTCCTGGGAGCAGCCTTCGTCCGAGACCGGCTCCGCGCCGACCCCGAGATCCTGATCACCGTCCTGGATGCCTTCCGCCGGCCGGGCGCCGAAGCGGACCTCGAAGATGTCCGTGATGACCGGCGGCTCAAGCTGGTCCGGGGTGACGTCTGCGACCGGGCTGTGGTCCACCCATTGGCCGCCAAGGTCGACGCCAGCATCAACTTTGCCAGCGAGGAGTTCACCGGGAGTGGCGCGGCGGATGGGCCTGCCCTCGCGCGGACCGACATCGAGGGCACCGTGGTGCTGCTCGAGGCGGCCCGGAAGTTCCAGCACCAGCGCTTCCTGCTGGTCAGCAGCGGCGAGGTTTACGGGCCGTTGAAGTCGGCCGCCAATCGCGAGGAGGATCGGCTCGCCCCCAAAAGCCTGCCGGCTTCGGTGCGGGCCGCCGCGGAGACCCTGGCCGGCGCCTACCAGGCCAGCTACGGGGTCCCCGTTCTCATCACGCGCCCGTCCACCGCAACCAGCTCGTTGCCAGCCTGATTACGAGCGCGCTTAACGGGCAGGCGGTCGTCATCGAGGGCAACGGCTCGGCGACGCGCGACTACCTGCACGTCGATGACCAGGTGGCGGCGATCGCGCGCGTCCTGTGGAAGGGTGAGCCGGGCACCGCCTACAACATCGGCGACGGGGTCCAGATCAGTGGTAGCGAGCTGGCCGACACGATCCTGGACGCCTGCGGCAAGCCGTCATCGCTCAAGCGGCTCAACAGGAAAGGCCCGGGCTGGTCGTATGGGGTCGATCCTCGACGGATGCGGCCGCTGGGTTGGGACCCGCTGGTCAGGTTCCCCGACGGGATCCGGCTAACGGTGGACTGGTACCAGAAGAACCAAACCTGGTGGCGCGTGCGCGACGTCGCCTAAATCCCTCTGCCGCTTGCGGGGGAGGGTAGGGTGGGGAAAAAAGAAGGGCGCCCCGCAGGGCGCCCCTGGCGAATGTCGAGTTTCGCCTAGGCGGCGCGAACGTGATTCGCCCGCGGTCCCTTCTGGCTCTGCTCGATGTCGAAGCTGACGGCCTCGCCGCCGCGCAGGCTGTCGAAGTTCAGGGAGGTGTCGACGCCACTCTGATGGAAGAAATACTCCTTGCCATCATCGGCGGCGATGAACCCAAATCCGCGGTCGGACACGATTTTCTTTACGGTGCCTTTTGGCATTGCCCGTTCTCCTCCTCTCGAACACCGAATTGAACGCATCGGCCCTGTTCGAGAGAGAAGAATGCCGGCCGCACGCGAGATCACCCGAAGGCCGGGCGAACGGGCGTACTTTACCACACTCCCGCGGCAGGAGCCAGAATAGCCTCATGAGCTGGTACAGCCTGCTGAAGTTCGTTCACGTCCTGCTGGCGATCACGGCGGTCGGCAGCAACATTACCTATGCCGCCTGGAATGTCCGGGGCGCGAGGGAGCCGCAGCACCTCGCGTTCGCCCTGAAGGGGATCAAGTTCCTCGATAACCGGGTGGCGAACCCCGCCTACGGGCTGCTTCTGCTGACCGGCTTGATCCTGGTCGCGGTCGGGAAGTTGGGGCTGCGGGGCTGGATTGTCGCCGCCCTGATCCTGTTTGTCGCCCTGATCGTGGTCGCCGTGGGCTTCTACTCGCGGGTGGCGACCCGGCAGATCGAGGCGCTCGAGACGGCGGGCGAGGCTTCGCCAACCTACCAGCAGCTGGCGGGGCAGGCGCGGATCTACGGGATCGTCAGCGCGGTGATCGCGCTCGCCATCGTCTTCATGATGGTGGTCAAGCCCTTCCCCTAGGTTTGAACCCTTTGCACCCTGGGTAGTCTCCTAGCGCACCCAATCGGGGTGCGCTCGCCGTGGGCCCCGCTCGAACAGGCCTCGACAGCGCGAGGCAGTACGTTCGGGAAAGGAGGTCCACACAATGTCTGGAACCATCAAGAAGCTCGTCGCCGAGCGCGGATTCGGGTTTATCACCGCCGAAGACGGCAACGACTACTTCTTCCATCGCAGCGGCTCGATCGATTTCGATCGGCTGGATACCGGGAACAAGGTCAGTTTTACGACTGAGCCGAGCGCCAAGGGTCCCCGAGCGACCAACGTTCGCGCCGAGGTCTAAAGAGACCATAAGAAAGACCCCCGCGCTCCGAGAGGGGCAGGGGTCTTTTTTTGCCCTAGGCACTCCGACCTAGCAGGAACAGCTGCACCGGATGGTCACACCGGTGGAGCAAATGGCACCCCCCGCCGCGGCTCTCCCCCGTAAGGGGAGGTACTTTCAGAACTTCCGGCACCTCAACCGTGACTTCGCCATCGCCGGCGCGCTGGCGGCTGTGTTGACGGTTGGGTTTGGCGCCTGGATGGTGCTGCGGGTGGCGGGCGTCGACGTCAGCCAGGTCGTTGACGACGTCGGCGAGGCGGTAGCCGCCCTGGTCGCCGCGATGGCCTGCGCCGTAGCAGCGTGGCGCCACAGCGGTCGGATGCGCCTGGCCTGGGCGTTGCTCGGGGTGTCGGCGCTCGTCTGGACGGCGGGCGAAGCCGCCTGGTCCTACTTCGAAATCATCCTCAAGCAGGAGGTGCCCTTTCCCTCACCCGCCGACGCCGGGTTCCTGGCGGCGGTGCCCTTCGCCGTCGCCGGGGTCGCCTTCTTCCCCGGTCGCCATCGCGCCGCCTCGCGCCTCGCCTCGCTGCTGGACGGCGCCATCATTGCGGGCGCGCTGCTGCTGATCAGCTGGGCCACGGTTCTTGGCAGCGTCTACGTCGCCGGCTCCGACTCGACCCTGTCGATGCTGCTCGGACTGGCGTATCCGATCAGCGACATCGTGATCGCCGTCATGGCACTCTTGCTCCTGGGCCGGACGGCCGGGGCGGCGCGCCTTCCGCTGCTGTTGGTGGTGGCCGGCCTCTTCGCGGCGCTCCTATCCGATAGCGCCTTCGCCTACCTCACCGCCGGCAATACCTATGGAAAGGTGCAACTTATCGATACCGGCTGGGTCGCCGGCTACCTCCTGATCGCGCTCGGCGCCGTTCGCGCGGCCCTTTCTGCCGGGCCGGCCGCGCAGGCCGATGATCAACCGTTCGGACGCTGGACGCTCGTGCTCCCCTACGTCCCGGTGACGATCGCCGCTGTCCTCGCCGTGCTCAAGAATGTCGGCGGTACGCCGGATCCCTTCCTGCTGTGGGACCTCATCGTCGTGGTCGGGCTCGTCCTGCTCCGTCAGTTCATCGTGATCTGGGACAACTACGCGCTCAACCAGAAGCTGGAAGCGCAGTCCGTGGCGTTGCGAGACAGTGAGGCGCACTTCCGCTCACTGGTGCAGAACTCCGGTGACGTCGTGGTGCTCGCCGATGCCCAGGGCGTGGTGCGCTTCGTCAGCACCTCGATCGACCGGTTTTTCGCCTATACCTCGGCCGAGCTCCTGGGTCAGCCATTCAGCGAGCTCTTGCATCCGTCTGACCGCGCTGCGTTTGCGGCCGGCCTGAAGAAGGCGCTGACAGCGTCGGCGCTGCCGGTCGGCGTCGACTGCCGGTTCCGCCACAAACTCGGCAGCTGGACCCACTGCGAGGTGACGATCACGAACCTGCTCCACCGCTCGAGTTCGCAGGCGCTGGTGTTGAACATCCGCGACGTGACCGACCGGAAGGAGATGGAGGAGCGGCTCGCCTACCTGGGGGCCCACGACCCCGTCACGAACCTCCCGAACCGGATCGCCTTTCGCAACCAGGTCGACGAGGCGCTGGAGCGCAGCGCGCCGGGGCGCGCCATCGCCGTGCTCGCGCTCGACATCGATGACTTCAAGCTGCTCAACGACGCGCTCGGGCACCGCGCGGGTGACGACGTCCTGGGCATGGTTGGTGGCCGGCTGGGGAAGATCGTGTCGGCTGGCGACGTGGTGGCGCGAATCGGCGCCGACGAGTTCGGGATCTTGATGAAAACCGTCCTCAACGAAGACCAGCCGGCCCGCCTGGCGGAGCGCATCTTCCAGCATTTCCGAACTCCTTTCAAAGTGGAGGAGCGCGAGATGGTCATGCGGGTCAGCATCGGGATCGCCGGGCCAGCCGCTCTCGAGGACACGGCCGAGAACTTGATGCGCAACGCTGACATTGCCCTCAATGCGGCCAAGGCGCGCGGGAAGGGGAGGTACGAGCGATATGAGCCGACGCAGCATGCGGCCATCAGCGACCGGATGGATCTCCAGGCCGATCTGGGCTATGCGCTGGAGCGACGGCAGTTCGTGCTCCACTACCAGCCGGCCGTTCGGCTCCACGACGGGACGATCATCGGGTTCGAGGCTCTACTGCGGTGGGATCATCCGCGCCGCGGGTTGTTGTCGCCTGGCGATTTTCTCGTTCTTGCCGAGGAGACCGGGATGGTCAGTGCGCTGCAACGCTGGGTGCTTGGGCAGGCTTGCGCCGACGGCCGGCGGTGGCAGCTCAAGTTTCCGGGTGAGCCGCTCCTCCAGGTCAGCGTCAACGTCAGCCAGCGCGGGTTGACGGAAGCCGACCTCGTCGCCGATGTCACCCAGGCCTGCACCGCCGCCGCGTTTCCTCCCGCGCAGCTCATCCTCGAGCTGACCCAGGGCGCGACGCTGGAGGTCAAAGCGGTGGTCCCCCGCTTGCTCGAGCTGCACGAGCGCGGGGTGAGCGTGGCGCTCGATGACTTCGGGGCTTATGCGGCACCGTTGAGCGCGCTGCGCGACTTACCGGTGGACATCGTCAAGCTCGATCACTCGTTCGTCGCCCGGATGGCGACCAGCTCGACCGATGCCACTGTCGCCCGTGCGGTCATCGACCTGGGCACTGCCCTCGGAATGATGACGATCGCCGACGGGATCGAGCGGGCCGATCAGCTCGCCGCGCTGCGCGAGATGAACTGCCCCGCCGGGCAGGGCTACTATCTGTCTCGGCCGTTACCGGCCGCGGGCGTCGACCGCCTGCTGGCGGAGTGTGCCGGCGATGGGAGACTCGTGTTGCCGGCGTTGCATCTCGACCGCGCCAGTTAGGCTCCGGTGAATTGCGGTCCCGGGATGTCGATAACGATGCTCTTGCGAAGGGCGTCGACCAGGCTCACCTGATCTCGAGCCACCGCTTCATGCTCATCAAGACGACAGACCGCCGAAAAAGTTCCGACTCCTCATGCTGTATTGGCACTATCAAGATTTGTGATACGGTCTGAGAATGTCGTTCGATCCCAGGGCCCCCCTCGACCGGGGCCAGGTCGAAGATGTTCGCGGAAGCGGCATTGGCGGTCGGGGCCTCGTCATCGGTGGAGGTGGCGTGGGGACCGTTCTGCTCGTGGTCATCTATCTGCTCATGGGAGGCAACCTGTCCGGTCTCGTAGGCAATCAGGATCCCAACGCAGGACAGCAGCCGCCGACCAGCACGCTCCAGCAGTGCAATACCGGTGCCGATGCCAACCAGCGCGAGGACTGCCGCATTGTCGGCTACGTCAATAGCATCCAAAAGTTCTGGACGGACGAGTTCACTCAAGCTGGCCAGCAGTACAGGCCCGCCAGGACCGTGATCTACAGCGATCAAGTCTCCACCGGCTGCGGCGTCGCCTCCTCGCAAGTCGGCCCGTTCTATTGCCCACCGGATCAACAGGTCTATATCGACCTCGGCTTCTTTCAGGATTTGCAGACGAAGTTCGGAGCCCGCGGCGGATCACTGGCCGAAGGCTACGTCGTGGCGCACGAGTACGGGCACCACGTCCAGGACCTGGCCGGGCAGCTGACGTCAGGTGGCAGCCAGCAAGGGGCATCCGGGGTCTCAGTGCGTACGGAGCTGCAGGCAGACTGCTTCGCGGGTGTCTGGGCCAACCACGCCGCAGGCACGGGATTCCTGGAGCCACTGACCGCAGACCAAATCGCGCAGGCCCTGGACGCTGCGGCCGCCGTGGGAGACGACCGAATTCAGCAGGAGACCCAGGGTCAAGTCCATCCGGAAAGCTGGACCCACGGGTCGGCCGCTCAGCGCCAGAAATGGTTCGCGATCGGCTACAAGCAGGGCCACCGAGGCGACTGCGACACGTTCCACGCCACCAGCCTGTAGAAGGAGGATCACATGGGAAGGATCGTGGTAACTGAGTTCGTCTCACTGGACGGCGTGATGGAGGATCCGGGCGGAAGCGAGCACGCCAAGCACGGCGCCTGGACCTTCAAGTTCTCCCGCGGGGAAGAGGGCGACAAATTCAAGTTCGACGAAGTCAACAACGCCGAGGCGCAACTGTTGGGCCGCGTGACCTACGAGGGCTTTGCGCAGGCGTGGCCCAAGAGGAGTGGTGATCCGTTCTCGGCCAAGTTCAACAGCATGCCCAAGTACGTCGTCTCCTCGACGCTGAAGAAGGCTGACTGGAACAACTCGACGATCCTCAAGGGCAACGTCGTCGAGGAGGTCTCCAAGCTGAAGCAGAGGGTGAAAGGTGACATCCTGGTCAGCGGTAGCGCCAGGCTCGCGCAGACGCTGATCGCGAATGATCTCGTCGACCAGCTGAACCTGATGGTCTTTCCGGTCCTTCTCGGGAGCGGCAAGCGCCTTTTTGGTGAGACGGGCGACTTGAAGACGCTGCGCTTGGCGGAGTCAAAGACCGTTGGAGACGGCGTCGCGATCATGATCTACAAGCCGGCCGAGCGAAAGTGACGAGAAACGGCGGACGGACCTACGTAACCTGAAGGAGATCCGGCCCCGAATTCACCGATCCGTCACTTTCTCCGCGCAGACCGCGTTCATCGTTTCGACCTCTTGCGAGAGGTTCAGTGCCACACTGGGTCAAGCTTCTTTCGCAGGAGGTGAATCCAATGTTTTCGAGCCTTTACAACCGCATTCGCAATCTGCTCAACCGTGAGGAAGGGCAGGGTATGGTCGAGTACGCCCTTATCCTCGTCTTGATCGCAGTCGTGGTTATCGTAGTCCTGATCATTCTTGGCAACCAGGTCAAGAACGTCTTCTGCAACATCTCGGGCGGTCTGGGCCAGTAGGCTCCGCAACCGCAAGCGAGAAAGGGTCCCAACTCGGGGCCCTTTCTCTTTTTATGCGGCGGTCTCTTCCGGGACTTCAGCGGTCCGCGACCGGCGGGTCCCGCGGAAGACCGTCACCGCTATCACAAATCCCAGCAGCGCGATACCGGCGGCGGTCAGGAAACCGGTGCCGTACCCCGCGGCCAGGGCATGGTTCACCACGGCATGCGTCGGCTGGACACCGGCCAACTGATTCCTGGTCGCCGTGGCGGCAATCGTCCCAAGCAAGGCGATACCGATCGATCCACCGATCTGCTGCCCAACGTTGAGGAGAGCCGACGCGAGACCGGACTCCGCCGGAGTTGCGCCCGAGACGGCCATCAGCGTGAGCGGGACGAAGATATTGCCCATCCCGACGGCGATCAACAGCATCGGTCCGAGCAGTCCGCCGAGATATGTCGTGTGGTCATTGATCTGGGAAAGCCAGAACAAGCCCCCGGCGACGAACAGTGGGCCGATTGTGATGAAGAGTCGTGGCCCGACGCGGCCGACAAGCCGGGCGACGATTTGCGCCGTGATGATGATCGCGGCGGTCAACGGGAGAAAGGCAACTCCGGCGGCGAGCGGGCTGAAGCCGAGGACATTTTGCACGAACTGCGTCAGGAAGAAGAAGACGCCAAAAACGGCGACCCCGATGACGAGGGATAGCACGTAGGCACCATCGCGGTTGCGCCGCGTAAAGATGCTGAAGGGCATCAGCGCGTGCCGGCTACGAGACTCGATGGCCACGAAGACGAGCAGGAGCACGCCGGCAAGGCCCAGCGCGGTAAGCGTCATCGTGTCGGTCCAGCCATGGGTGGCGGCGCGCGACAGGCCGTAAACCAGGAGCACCATCCCGCCGGTGGCCGTGAGTGCTCCGGGCAGGTCGAGCCGGCCATCCCGGCCCTTCGATGGCGCGAGCACGCGCGGGGCAACGATCGCCAGCAGGATGCCGATCGGCACGTTCACGAACAGGACCCAGCGCCACGTGGCAAAGCTGGTGAGCAGGCCGCCGAGAAGCAGCCCGGCAGCGCCTCCCGCGCCGGCCACGGCCCCATAAACCCCAAGCGCCCGGTTGCGGTCCGGGCCCTCGCTGAAGGTGTCGGCGATCAGCGATAGCGCGGTGGGCGCCACGATCGCCGCACCGATCCCCTGCGCCGCGCGCGCAATGATCAGCCATGTCGCGCTGGTCGCAAAGCCACCGGCGAGCGAGCCGAGGGTGAATACCGCGATGCCCACGACGAACATGCGGCGCCGTCCGAACAGATCGCCCGCCCGGCCGCCAAGCAGCAGCAACCCGCCGAACGTGAGGGCGTAGGCGTTGATAACCCATTCAAGGTCGGTTGCGCTGAACTGCAGCGCTCGCTGAATCGAGGGCAGGGCAATGTTCACGATCGTCGCGTCGAGGACGACCATCAATTGGGCCGCCGCGATCACGATGAGCGCGAGGCCAAGGTTGCGAGGGAGGGGAGCGATCTTGCGATCCGTGTCGGAAGCGGCCGAAATCTGAATGCTCATGTAGGCGGAACCGCCGGCGTGAGCCGATTATTCAAAGAAGCGCCCCCCTACTTTTGGGGGATGACTCCTGCGCCCTCCGGAGGAGGGTAGGCTGGGGGTCTTAGGCTGTCTGCTCGATCGCGACCGGCACCTGGAGCCCCGAGTCGGTGGGCTCGAGAAGCCGCCGGATCACGGCGTTCAACTCCTCGCACTTCTCGAGGATGAGTTCGCACGCCCGCGCGCGCTGCTCTGCTGACAGGTCCTCAGTGCTCAGCAACTGCGCGTAGCCGTTGATGACGGCCAGCGGTGTGCGCAGGTCGTGACCCAGCGCTCTGAGCTCGGCGTCTCCGGCGTTGCCCTTCGTCACGGCGTTCTCCAATGCATAGGCTTGCCCGCCCGGCCCCGATTGTCAAGAGTGGATCGTGCCCATTGTCGGCCCCGGGGAGCTTACGTTATAATTTCCCTAACGGAAAACCTGACAGCCTGGTAGGGGATCGGAGGCGGTGGCGGTGATGCAGTTCATAACCCTTGTCCAGATTCGACCGGAGGGCGCGTCCCCAGGGCCCGGCTCGCGAGCGGCGGCGCGCGCCCCCCAGTGGCAGCACTTGCAGCACCAATTTCAGCTGGTGGGTGGCCGCGTCAATCAGATCTGGAATATCCTCGGTAATGACTACGACCTGATGTTCCTAGGCGAGGCGGACGATCCCAAGACGCTGCATCGGATCGACGCCATTTGCAAGGCGGACGGCTACATGTCGAAGACCCATCCCGCGATCGAGGCGGCGGAATACGCCCAACTCGTTCAGGACACGGCCGATGTTCTGAAATACGGCGGTGCCCGCCGGGTGCCGGGCGAGCGGGACGAGGCCTAAGCCCGGGAGGCGGCGGGCTCGAGGTCGGCGACGGCGGGGATGAGCTTCTCGCCGACCATCTCGAGCCGTTTTGACTCGTACATCTTCGGCACATGGCCGATCACGGTCTGGATGCCCATGCCGGCAAGCCACTTCAGGCCACCGATGACTTTGCCAAGGTTTTCGCCGTTGTCGCCGAGGTCGAACGTGAACAGGGAGGTCTTCTCGATCTCGTCGTAATTGCGGCCAACGGCCTGGCAGTGCTCGCGCAGAATGTCGAGTTTGCGCGGAATTTCGGGAGTGGGGAAGAGGTTGCAGGCATCGGCATACTGGGCGACCAGCCGCAGGGTTTTCTTTTCACCGCCGCCGCCGATGAGGATGGGTGGGTGCGGGCGCGTGAGGGATTGCGGAGAGTTGAGCGGCCGCTCGAGCTGGTAGTGCTCGCTCCGGAACGGCTTTTCGCTGCCGCGTTTGCCATCCCACATCTGCTGGCAGATCTGGAGTGTCTCCTCGAGCCGCTCGAACCGCTCCTTGATGGGCGGGAAGGGGATGCCGAGGCCGCGGCTTTCTGCTTCATTCCATGCGGCGCCGATGCCGAGCCAGGCGCGACCGCCGGAGAGGACATCGAGGGTCGTGACCGTCTTCGCAAGGATGCCCGGTTGGTGGTAGACGACGCCCGTCACCATGGTGCCGAGTTTCGCGCGCGAGGTCACCGCGGCAATGTAGCTGAGCGCGCTATAGCCTTCGAGCATCTCGTGGTGTTCGGGGCCGTTCATGCGGATCTGCCAGAAGTGGTCCATCACCCAGATGGAGTCGAAGCCGGCCTGGTCCGCGGTGCGCGCAATGTCGGCGAGCGTGCTGCCGAGCTTGGCCGGCCCCGCTGGCCAGGTGAAATCAGCGATGTCCAGTCCGATCTTCATGGCGGCTCCTCAAGGGAGAATATCAGTGAGCTCGATGAAGCCGCTCCTTTGCATTCGGAATGACCGTGACGACACCCTTGGGATTACATGCGGCACCCTTGCCACGGCGGGCGTCCCACTGATGCGTCTGGATGCTTTCGCCGCCGGTGTGCAGTGGCCGGCGCTGGAGGAGATCAGCGGCCTGATTATCTTCGGCGGCGAGATGAACGTTGACGAGGTTGACCTACATCCACAATTGCTGACGCAGCGCGACTTGATGCGGCGGGCGGTCGACGCTGGGCTTCCGGTGCTCGGCATCTGCCTGGGCGCCCAGATGCTGGCACGGGCCTTCGACGCCCGGGTCTATCGAGCGCCGGTCCGTGAGCTCGGCTTCAAGCCAGTGCGCCTCACCGATGAAGGTGAGCGCGACGTCCTGCTGGGCGCCTTTTCGACCGGCGACCGCGTTTTCCAGTGGCACGAGGACACCTTCGATCTGCCGGACGGCGCCAATCTGCTGGTGGCCGGCGATGACGTGCCCCATCAGGCCTTCCGCCTCGGGCGCAACGCCTGGGGCGTGCAGTTTCATTTCGAGGTGGATGGCCCGGGGGTGGAGGCGTGGCTGCGAGTTTCCGAGCCCACGCTCGCTCGGGACTGGAAAAAAACCTCCGACGAGGTTCGCGAAGAGCTGCGCACGTACCTCGACGCGCAGCAGCTGCGGTCGCGGGCGCTACTGGCGGCTTTCGCCCACCAGCTCAGGGTGTTCGGGCTGCACGGCCAGGTAGCTGAGTAGGAAGCCGATCGCGCCGGACACCAGGATCGATCCCAGCCAAAGATTGAACGGCCAGTTGATTCCGCGCGTCATCTGCAGGGCGACGAGATACAACGAGGAAACGCCGACCGGCCCCATGAAGGCGGCAACCCGCAGCGGGATGATCCGCCGCGGTCCCGGCCTGAGCCATCTCGTCACCACGTCCGCCAGCAGCCCACCCACGATGGCGACCGCGATCAGGTCGAAATTCTGTTCCAGCGACCCGAGCAGCGCTCCGTTCAGCCCCGCAATCAGTGCGATGCTGCCGAAGGGCAGCGTGAATCGGCTGAGCAGGTAGAGGATGACGCCGGTCAGTAGAGCGGTCTGCACCATGATGCCGAGAATGCCGAGCTCTTGCGCGTAGCGGGCGGCGGCCGGCAGGACCGTGCTGGCCGGCCAGGTGTTGACGAGAGGCTGGTCGAACTGGTCGAAGAACGTGAACGTCGAGAGCAGCAGCGTCGCCGAGATCACCGCGGTCCATGGGGCACGTAGGCCCGGCCGGTTCCAGGCGGCGCGCAGTGGACCGGTCACGATCAGCCCAAGGGCAAGCATCAGGACAAGGTGCGGTGGACTGACGAGCGCCTGGAGGCTGACCTCGATGCCGAAGCGGAGGTGCCAGAACATGTCGATGACGCCGCCGAACCCGAAGAGGGCGCACCCAACCAGCGAGAGCCCATACCCCGTGGGCAGCATCCGATCGGGCTCGCTGCCACGGGCCTGGTTCCGCAGCGCGGTCGTTGCCAGGTAGATCAGGAGCGCAAGCATCCCGGAGTAGAGGACGGCGTGCCAGGGCGTATAGAACGTCTCCAACCGTGCCAGGTGGCGGTGGGCCCAGGCGTCCAGGTAGGCGCCTGCCATCAGCCAGGTGGACAGCGCAACCACCGTCCACTCGAAACCACGAGACGGAAGGACGGATCCGCGATCGTGAAACAGCTCGGAGGTCAGCGCCCGGGTCTTGATCATCGGTCAGCTCCTTCGCAATCAGTAAATTCCGTGACGATATCGTCCGGCTCCCGCCATAGGCTGCGGCTGTGGACCAGGAAGAGCAGCGTCTCGTCGAGCGGGCGAAGGTCGACGCGGATGCCTTTGGCGTTCTCTACGACCAGCACGTGGCGGGTATCTACCGATACGTCTTCGCACGCCTCCATAACTCGGCGGCTGCCGAAGACGTAACGGCCGAGGTTTTCATCAAGGCGCTCCGCAATATCGGCCGCTACCAGGCTCGTGGACGGCCCTTCACCTGCTGGCTCTACCGGATCGCCGGCAACACGATCGCCGATCATTTCCGCCACGAGCCCGAGAGCCGCGAACTCCCGGAGGGGTTGCCAGACCATAACGCCCAGGTGGAGACCTCGGCAATCCACCACCTGGAGGTGGAAGACATCTGGCGGCTGGTGGCGCGCCTGCCTCGGCAGCAGCGCCTCGCGATGCGGCTCCGTTTTGGCGAGGACCGCAGCCTCAAGGAGGCTGCCCAGATCATGGGGAAATCCGAGCCGGCCGTGAAGCTACTCATTTATCGTGCGGTCGGTCGCCTCCGTTTGGAGACGGGTCGTCACGGTCGCGCGCCAATGCCATCAGCTCCCGCTGTGAGTTGATGCCGAGCTTGCGAAAGATATGTTGGAGGTGAGTTTCGATCGTGTTGACACTCACCATGAGCTGGCCGGCGATTTTCGCCGGTTTGACCCCTCGTTCGGCCAGCGCCCGAACCCGCAGCTCGGCATCGGTCAGGGAGTCGGGGTCCGTTCGGCGACCGCTTTGCCGCCCACCGGCCAGCTGGAGCTCCTCGCCGGCTTTCTTCGCCCAGCCCTCGGCGCCGCATCCGTCCGCGAGCTCCAGGGCCCGGCGCAAGAGCGGCCGGGCCGCAACGTCCTGGCCCGAGCGCCGCAACTGCGCGCCGAGCCGATAGCGGAGGCGCGCCTCCAACAACGGCATCCCGCTCTCCGTCGCGAGACCGATCGCCTCATCCAGGAGGCGGCGGCTCGCCGGTGGATCACTCTTCTCGGTGAACGCCGCCCGGCTGCTGAGAGCGACCACGCGTGGAAACCGGCATGGGAGCAGGTGCGCCCTCGACTCGAGCGACTCGAGCAAGTCTCGCGCGTCCTCGAGGCGGCCACCGTGGCCGTAGGCAGTGATGGCGTCGCCCGACCAGGGAACGATGCACGGCTCGAGGATGTGCAGCTGACTGGCGAGTGCCCGCAGTCGGTCGAACAGCGCGCAGGCGTCCGCGGTGCGCCTCTCGTGCATCGCCAGCACGGCGCCCACGTGAAGCAGCCATAAGTGCCCGGCCGACTGTTCATTGGGCTCGGCTAGCGCGGTTGCCTGCCGGTGCCATTCCGCCGCGTCCTGCATTCGCCCCATGTCGGCCAGCGTGTAGGCATGGATGATGGCGGCCCAGAAAGCCCGCTCCGGCGCGAGATCGGCCAGCATGGTGGCGCGGTCGGCGAGCTCGAGCGCTTCGCGCAGTCGGCCGGTCCGGATGCAGGTGTCGCCATGCATGACCGCGACCGCCGCGATCGCCACTGGCAGGCCCATGCGCTCGGCCGCCTGCATGCCGATCTCATAGGCACGCGTCGCCTCGGCGAAGCGCTCGGTCCACTTCGCCATGTTTGCGTACGTTCCCAGGGTTCCCCAGCTCCAGGCGAAGTCGGTGGTATCGTCCTCTGGGTTCGCCAGCGCCTCGCGAACGGCACCCTCGAGCACGGCGATGCCCGCCGGGTCACCACCAACGAAGGCACTGAACGCCCAGGCGGTGTCGGCCCGCACCCGTAGCCGCGGCGAACTTTCGGCGGCGAGTTCCCGGGCCTGTTCCAGCAGCGGCGTCGCCAGTGCCGGTCCTCCGCTGGGCCAGGCGATGAAGGCCGCGTCTAGCAGCGCCCGGACGGCTTCCGACTTGTCCGAACGGAGCGCGGTGACAACCGCCGCCTGGAAGGCATCGGCGGCTTCGGCGTGCGCACCTCGAACGAAGAGGGCTCGGCCGAGGATTCGCTGCCCGGCGATGCGCTGCCGATCCGTCAGGTCGGAAAGGTCGAGCAGGCGACGGGCCGCGGCAATCGCACCGCGCCCGTCGCCACTATCGACAAGCGCCTCGCCGAGGTCGAGCAGCAGGGCGGCATTCGCCCGCGAGCCGGCGAGCTCGGCTGCCGCCTCAAGGCGCTGCTTGGCTCGGGCGATCGCCCCCTCGCGGAGGGCGGTC
>WNFX01002561.1_pt1 | contig 18377 bp, 20 predicted proteins | sample 5400111 | NCBI WGS metagenome assembly WNFX01 (sample SAMN13153363, study PRJNA577476) | soil metagenome | isolation source: 40 cm soil or saprolite under grassland replicate 1 | place: USA:California | collected 2016-06-15 | reverse complement strand
TGAGGGACACTACGAGAAGTGGCCACCTTGTCCTCCTTCGAGCAGATTTGGTCGTCTACTCAAAGAGTGACCAGGTGGCCGCCCCATCAGCCACTCGAGGGGCGCCAAGGCGGATCAAACGTTAAACGCGAAGCTGAGGTCATGTTCTGCTCCGGTCGAGGCGCCGGTCAATAGACAAACTTCGACGTATCCCCCTTAGGGGGACGCGTGTCCCCTAGGGGGAACCCAGCCTGGCCCGGCCGGCCTCGGCTCGTATCGCCCCGCGGGGGTACCCGCCCTGCTCCCGTGGGGGAAGCCGAGATCACCCGGCCGGGCGTTTCAGCGCAGCGCGCGGACTTCGTAGCGTCGCCGGTGATTGTTGCCTGGCTTTCCGTGGAGGTCCGACGGCGATGGCCGAGCCTTGTCAAACCCTTACCCGCCAGCGCACCAGCGTCTTTGAACGGCTGGCCAGCTGGTCGTACCGCCGCCGCTGGCGGGCCCTGCTGACGTGGCTGGCCGTGCTCGCCGCGGTCACCATCGCCGCGCAGGCCGCCGGCAGCCGGTACCACAACGACTTCTCGCTTCCCGGCACCGAGTCGCAGCGCGCCCTGGACACCCTGCGCCAGCACGTGTACCGTGCCAATACTCGTGCGTGGCCTGTAACGTGAGGTTTTCCTGATCGGGTTAGGCGGCTCGTCGGTACTGGTTGATGACGCCGCCGAGGACTCGTGTTCGCCGTACCGGTCCGTCGAACGCAATGATGCTGGGGTCGTGGTTGGGTGGGTGCCGGCGCCGACGCGGTGGCCGAGACCGATCAGTTCCCCTTGCACGCGGCGATGCCCCCAGCCGGGATTTTCGCGGGCCAGCCGGAGGACAAGGTCGCGTACCTCGTCGCTGATCCGCGGTCGTCCGGGCCGGTTGGGGTAGGTCCAGTGCGGGCTGACCAGGCGTCGGTGCCATGACATCAGCGTGGCCGGCGTGACGATCCGCTGTCTCCACAGTTCGCGTGGAAGAGCGCGGACCAGGGCGGAGAGCACGGCTCGATCTGGCCAGGACAGGCGCGGCCGACCGACCTGCCGGCGCAGTACGGCGACCTCGTGGCGGAGCACCAACAGCTCGGCGGCCATCTCCGACTCGGCCCGTGTCACCTGCGGCAACCAGCCGAGCATCCGAACCGCGGTCAGGGTACAGCAGCCGTGCAACCATGCAACCATCGTGCGCGACGGCGGCAGAACGCCAGCTCACACCCTGTGCGAACAGTTCTGGCGCGGTACACGTCATTGACCGTGGCATCCGGTCCGGCGTCCACAACGAACAGTCGCGCGTCACGGCTTGCGTGCCACTCCACAGAACACGGCCAGCTCGGCGTAATCGTCCATGGTGCCGGTGTCGGGTCGCCACCGCGGGGTGGACACCACGCCGGGCTCGACCACCTCCAGGCCGTCGAAGAAGCCAGCGAACTGCTCCTGGCTGCGAAGGTGGTACTGGAGGCCGGCTTGTTGCGCCGTACGGTTCGCCTCGATGTCCGCCTCGCTGGCCCGGGTGCCGTCGTTGATGACCAGGTAGCTGCCGGAGGGCAGCGCGTCCAGCAGTCGACGCACGATCGTGCGCGCCTCGTCATAGTCGGCGACGTAGCCCAGGATTCCCAGCATCATCAGGGCGACCGGCTGGGTGAAGTCCAGGGTCTCGGCCGCGCCCTGCAGGATCCTGTCGGGGTCGCGCAGGTCAGCGTCGAGGTAGTCGGTGGCGCCCTGCGGGCTGCTGGTCAGCAGGGCGCGGGCGTGCGCAAGCACCAAGGGATCGTTGTCGACGTACACGATGCGGGCCGACGGAGCGACCCGCTGGGCGACCTCGTGGGTGTTGTTCGCGGTGGGCAGCCCGGTGCCGATGTCGAGGAACTGGCGGATCCCCACCTCACCGGCCAGGTACCGGACGGCACGGCCGAGAAAGGCCCGGGACACGCGGGCAACCTCGACGATCTCCGGGTACACCTGCAGAACCTTGTCACCCGTGGCACGGTCGGCAGCGAAGTTGTCCTTGCCGCCCAGCCAGTAGTTCCAGACCCGCGCGCTGTGCGGCACGTTCGTGTCGAGCTTGGACACGTACTCCTGGCCAGGGGTGGCCGAACTGCCGGTCATCTGTGCACCCTTCGGCTCCACGCTGGGTCGGCGGTCTGTGACGCTAATGGCGGAGCATAGTCACTCCCGTCGCGCCCCACCACGGCCGTTAGTCTGGGCCCTTCGTTAAGGGTTGCCCACACTGTGGATCAAGAGAGAGAAGGTGCCTTCTGATCAGGGAGGATAGGACTTGCTGAGGGTCTTATCCATCCCGTCACGGAAGGCACCTGCCAACGGTTCCTGCAGGCCGACGCGTACTCCGGTGCGCTCGGCGACCTCGGCCTGTCCCTGGACCCGCTGACCCAGAACCGCTACGCCCTCGCCGGGGGCAACCCGGTCAGCTACGTCGAGTACGACGGCCACATGCTGATCGCCGACGGCGGCGGCGGTGGATCGGCCATCCCCGCCCCGCCACCGCCACCGCCGGAGCCCTCGCTCAAGGACAAGTTCGTCAAGAACATGAGCGGGTTCCTCGGCGGCGCCGGGGCCGGCGGCGCGGATGCCACCAAGGTGTTAGGCCAGCTCGGCTACGACGTCTTCATCGGCTCCAGCCCGTTCGTCGACGACAAGACCAGGCAGGAAACCAAGGCCCGCGCCGAGGCCCGGGGCGAGCTCTACAAACACCCCAGCACGCTCATCGCCGCCGTCACCCAACCCTACCGAAACGACATCGCCGCCGGACATGATGAACGAGCGGCCGGACGCGCGGTATTCGACATCGGCTCCTTGCTGGTGGGCGGCGGTGTAACCAAAGCCGGCAAGATCGGCACCGCGGCGAAGGCCACCGAAGCCGGCACCATCGGCCGCGCGGTCATGGCTGAAACGAGACGACGGTTCGACCGGGAGTTCCGCGAGGGTGCGGTGCGGATCGTGCGGGAGACCGGCAAGCCGGTCGCGCAGGTGGCTCGGGATCTGAGGATCAACGAGGGCACGCTGGGCACTTGTGTCGACGCCGACAAGCGGGCCCGCGGTGAGGCCGCCATCGGCGGCCTAGACGAGGAGGAGCGGGCGGAGTTGGCCCCGCTGCGCAAGCGCTCGACCTGCTGGTCGGAGATCGCGCCCACGAGGTTTCCCGTCTGGGATCGACGTGGTGGAAGTGGTGGGTGAACAGGACCGGGACCTTGACGTGGCGCAGCATGGTCTGGTGGTTGATGCATACTCCACTAGCGCAGAGGCGCAGTCAGCGCTGGCGATGACACGCGTGCGCCCGACAGGGTACTTCAGGATACCCACGGAGCGAATTCAGAATCTGCGCGGTCCATCCGAGGTGCGCCCCTGGCCCCGGGCTCGAGTAGCGGTGGCGGGACCGAATATTGGACGCAAACTCCGATCGATGCTTCGGATCTTCCGTGGGTTCCATTCCAGCAATGAGCAGGGAATTCCTCGTCGCGTACGATTACGAGACTGGCGGCGCGTGGGCTTTCATCCTGGCCGACTCTGAGGAACAGATACGGGAATTGTTTCCGGAATTGCGGATCGTTACCCATCGCCCTTCATGGCTAAGTGATGAGGAGGAGCGCTTGACTCGAGAACGGATGACGATCGACGTCACGGACGTCAACCACCCGTTTCTCGCTGCTCTTATTCGGTCCCGACCGCGAGGCAGCTGAGCCCGTCTTGATCGGCCCGTGAACATGCGGCCAGTGCGCTACGTTTCCTGGCGCCGGAATTGCGAGATTCGACGCGCTCAACCGCCAAGCGTTCGCGGCGCTGCGCGTCCCCGGTGCTTGTCTGGTTGTCGGCCGCCGCGCCGCGCGCTCAGCGGCAGAAGCGCCCGAGCGCAGCCGCGGCGTCATGGCACTCTGGTGGTCATGACGAACCCGAGCGTCCTGGTGTGACGTCGTCGTCCGCGCGCTGCGCAAGGCGTTCAGGAGTTGACGGAGAGCCGGTTGTGGGTGCGCCCCTCGGCCGGGTCGGCCGTCAACGCGGCGTCCGGGTCGAGGTGCTCGAACACCAGTTCGACGAGCATTGCCACGTGGGGATCGTCCACCCGGTAGATCTGGTGGCGGCCCTGACGGCGGGCCGACACGAGGCCGGCCAAGCGCAGCTTCGCCAGGTGCTGGCTGACCGCGGCGACGGTCGCGTCCACCTCGGCCGCGAGCCACCCCACGTCGTGATCGCCGTGGCACAGCAACCACATGAGGTGCAGTCTGGTCGGCGTGGAAAGCATGTCGAAGGTGGCGGCGGCGGCCTCCAACCGGGCGGGCGTCAGTCCGGCGGGCCTGCTGCCTCGCGCACTGTCGGCCGTTGCCATCTCCGTCCCTTCCGGGGCAGCCGGTGGTCCCGCTCCACCGGGTGCCGCTTAGCGTAGCCCGAGCGTCGAAACTGCTGGACCCGAACGCACCGCTCGGCGGGCAGTTCTGGGACCAGGTGCAAAGCGCCACCAACGACCTGCCGTGCATCACGTTTCGCAACTGGATCGTGCCGCAGCCGGCCACGGTCCGCGAAAACGGCGCGGAGCTGTACGTCCTCGACGCCCCGATGCTGGTCAAGTCCGCGCCCATCAGCCTGAGCACCCCGCCGGGCGCCGCACCCTGCCCCAACCAGCCGAAGGAGATCACCGACCACAACCAGCAGGTCTTCGAAAAGGTCATCCTGCCGAAGATCACCGAGGCGGTGAACACCGCGCCGGAGTACGAGGACCTGCGCAGGGTGTACCTCAGCAGGGTCATCGCGACATGGCTGCGCCAGCGCAGCGCCGCCAGGCCCAACGCCTACACGCCGATCATCAACAGCGGCGACGTGAGCCGGTGGCCGGCGCGGACCAAGTGGAACCCACAGGACGTCTACCAGGCATACCTCAAGTCCTACAAGGACGGCGAGTACACCTACACGTGGACCCGCCAGCAGAACGGTAAGACCGTGACGGTCACGATCGTCGTCGGTGGCGTGGACTTCTCCGAATCGCCCCGCCAGCCGATCGACCAGACGACGTTCACCCAGAAATGGCCGGCACTGCCGCAGACCGTGCAGACCTCCCAGGTGACACTCGTTGCCGACAACGACCCGGGCCGCACCTGGATGGGCGCCACCAACGGGCCGCCACCGAACCAGCCGAGCAACCCGCCCGCCGCCAACCCGCCGCCCAACAACGGCGGACTGCCGATCACCGGCGCGTCGGTCGCACTGACCAGCGGGATCGGGGCGACGCTACTCGCTGTCGGCGCGGCACTGGTGCTGTTGATCAGGCGCCGCCGCCCTCAGCTCCGGGCCTAACCTCGTGAGGAGGCCCTGCCGTCGGGTTCGATGGCAGGGCCTCCCGGCCAGTCAGGAAACGGTGTAGGTGAAGACGGCGCTGGCGCTCGGTCCGCCAGCCAACCTGCGCGCCGGCGAACCCGGGTTTGGACGGTCCACGTCGGCAGGCCGGACCGCGGTGGTGCACGGGAACGTGACACCCTCCCGCCCCGGCACGCCGATGCGCCACACGACGGAGGTCAGGTACGGCGGCGCCCGGCCGGACGAGCCACGTTTCTTGTCCCTCCGCTCACCCAGTGCACCAGACGCCCCACCGACGCCTGTGCGTCGGTGACGCCCAACCCCTTCCGTTACGGGTGGACACCCGCCAGGGCCGACTGGGCCGCGCGGGCCTTTTCGTCGCCGGGCCGCCCACCGGCGCGCCGCGGCGGGGATGTCGGTGAGGTCGCCGGCCGCCTCGACGAACACGGCGCCCATCAGTAGCGCCAGCGACACCGGTGTGCCGGCGCCGACCCCAACCGGCCCTGGACCCGGTGGGATGTGGGCCGCCGGCCGCTCGCCCTGGCCGCCCGCAGCGGGCACCTGGCCGCGTACGAACTCCTCGCCCGACGCGGCGCGACCGCGGACCTCGACCCGGTCGACGCCGCGGTGCTGGCCGTCGCCCGCGGCGAATCAGCGCAGCTGCCCACATCCCGGCCGCCGGCCAAGGGCCTACCCGCCGGCGACGACTACGGCTGGATCCTCGGCCAGTTCGCGCTGCTCGGCCGAACCGACGTCGTGGCCGGGCTGCTGGATGCGGGGATGGCGGTCGACACCCGCGGCTGGAGCAACTTCACTCCGCTCGATCAGGCCGCGATGCACGGCCGCACCGACACGGTACGGCTGCTCATCGCGCGCGGTGCCGACCTGCACGACCGCGCCTTCGACGACGACGGCCCCACCCCGCTGGACTGCGCACTGTGGGGGTGGCGCAACAACCGCGCCGACGACGGCGACTATCCCGGCACCATCGAAACGCTGCTGGCCGCCGGTGCACCCACCCGCCACGCCGGGCCAACCGGCGACGAGACCATCGACGCCCTGCTCGCTCAACACGCGATCATCACCTAACCGCCATCGGCCGGGACCCACCGACGTGTCGCAGCAGTGGCGGCTCACCCGACAAGCAGGCCGGCCTCGGCAAAGATCCGCCGGTACAGGGGCCGGTACTCCTCGGGGATCCACATGCTGGCGTGCGCCTCCGAGGTGGACACGAGGCGACGCTGCACCATCTCGAACCGCGGCTGCCACACGTCCACGCGCACCTGCGCGAGCCAATGCGCCCGCACCAGCACCAGACCTGCCTCATGGCCGCGCACGCACACACCGCGGCTGAACCCCAGCAGCCGGTAGCCGGTCACCACGGCGCAAGCCTCCTCCCGGACCTCTCGCCGCAAGGTGTCCGCCCAGTCCTCGCCCGGCTCCGGCCGGCCACCGGGCGGACCCCACAAGAGACTATCGCTGCTGACCAGCACGACCTGGTCACCGGCGACACAGATCCCGGCCGAGCCGTGCCCCGTGCCAGGTGGCGGACTGGGCGCAGGATGCCACGCCACCCGCCAATCCTGGCCATCGGTGGTGACGACGAACTCGACGCCGTCCTCGGCGACCTGCACGATCCCAGGCTGCCGGCCCGGCTCGCCGACGGCCACGGCCTTTTTCGCGCTTCGATGCCGGCGCCAACCGATGTCGCCGGTGTGGTGTCGCCGTGGTGGCGGGGCGAGGATTTCAAGGTGACGCGGACAAGGGTGCCCGTGCTCGTCATCAGCGGTCCGGTCGGGGCCGGGAAGACCACCATCGCCGGTGAGATCGGCGTGCTGTTGCGCGACGCGAACCTCCCGCACGCGATCGTCGACCTCGCCGTGATCGGCGAGTGCTGGCCGCCACCGGCCGACGACCCGTGGAATGAGCGGCTCGTCCACCGCAACCTCGCCGCCATGTGGAACCAGTTCCGCGATGCCGGCGCGCGACGGCTGGTCCTGTGCCGGGTGCTCGAAGACCGCGCCCTGCTCCGCCACGTCCGCGGCGCGGTACCCGGCGCCGACATCACGGTCGTGCACCTGCGCGTACCCCTGCAGACCCTGCACGCCCGGCTGCGCCAGCGCGAGGGCGGCCGAGACCCGAGCTGGTACCTCGATGCCGCCTCCTACCTGAGCCGGACCATGCAGCCGGCCGAGCTGGCCGACCACGTGATGGACAACGACACCCGCCCCGCCCGGGCCGTCGCCGCCGACATCCTGAGCCGCGTCGGCTGGTTACCGGACTGACGCGTACGACGGCAAAATCGAGCGGCGACAGCAGCCCGGCCGGCTGACACGATCACCATCGGCCTGCGCAAGCACGCCATGGCCGTGGATGTGGCCTACGACGGCGACGCCGCGTTGGACCGGCTGGCGGTCAACGACTACGACGTCGTCGTGCTCGACCGCAACCTGCCGGTGGTCTCCGGCGACGAGGTATGCCGCACGCTGGTCTAGTCCGGCGCGCAGGCGCGGATCCTCATGCTCACCGCGGCCACCGCGGTCAAGGAACGGGTCGCTGGTCTTGGGCTGGGCGCCGATGACTATCTGACGAAACCGTTCGCGTTCGCCGAATTGATGGCCCGCGTCCACGCTCTGGCACGGCGTGCCCGGCCGGTGGCGCCGCCGGCGCTCGAACGGGCCGGTATCCGGCTGGACCCGTACCGCCGCACCCGCGACAGCGCACACATGCCGTTGTCGCGTAAGGAGTTCGCGGTGCTCGCCGCGCTGTTGCGCGCCGACGGTGGCGTCGTCTCCGCCGAGCAGTTGCTGGAGAAGGCGCGGGACGAACACATCGACCCGTTCACCGGCGTTGTGCGGTTCACCATCATCATGGTGCGTCGCAAACTGGGCAAGCCGCCGATGATCCAGACCGTTGCTGGCGCTGGGTACCGCGTCCCGTGAGACGCTGGTGGAAGTCCAGGATCCGGGTCCGGCTCACCTTGCTGTACGCCGGGCGTTCTTTCTGGTCAGCCCCGCCGTCGCCGCCCTCATGTACCTGTACCTTCGGACCCAGTATGGGCAAGACCAGCGGCGGCGTGTTCGCCATCGCGGGGGCGTGCCTGGCGTTGGGCTTCGGCCCCTCGCTGGCCAGCCAGCCCGCCGCGTGGCCGTCACCGCCGCACTGGCCAGCGTCGGCGCACTGGCCGGCGTCGGCGCGTTCCTGGTTGACGTCTACCTGTACTGACGGTCGGCTACACCGACCATGGACCGCGGCTCGCGGTGGCGAGGAGGCAACGCGGTGAACGAGGAATCCCGGCGCCGTCGCGCGCCGTGGAGGCGGCTGTGGCTGACCGCCGGGGTGATGGCGGTGGCCCTTGCTGGGCTCACCGTGGTCGCGGTGTGGCACCGGTCGCCGCCATCGGTGGCGTTGCCGCTGCGGGCGGCCGGTGAGATCGCGTTGCCCGGTGACAGCTCCCGGTTCGACTACGCCAGCCTGGACGCCGCGCGGGGTCTGTTGTTCGTCGCGCACCTGGGCGCCAGCGAGATCGTCGTGGTTGACGTGCACGCCGGCGCGGTCGTGCGGGCCGTTCGCGGTGTCGAGCAGGTCCACGGTGTCCTGGTGGTCCCCGAACGCCACCGTGTGTATGCCACCGCCACCGGCGCCAACCAGATTCTCATCCTGGATGAAGACACCGGTGCCCCACTGGCGCGGGCGCCGACCGGGGACTACCCGGACGGACTGGCCTACGACCCGATCCACGCCACGATCTGGACCACCAACAAAGCCGGCGGCTCGGAAACCGTCATCGACGCCGACAGCGGCCAGGTCCGCGGCACCGTGCAACTGGGAGGCCAGGCCGGCAACGTCGCCTACGACCCGCAGAGTCGGCAGATCCTCGCCGACGTGCAGACCCGCAACGAGGTGGCCGTCATCGACCCCGGCAGCCTGACCGTCACCTGGCGGGTCGCGCTGCCCGGCTGCGACCACAACCACGGCCTCGCGCTGGACCCGGCCCACCGCCTCGCATTCGTGGCCTGCGACGCCAACGCCACCCTCCTGACCGTCGACATGAACACCTGGAAAATCGTCGCGACGCAACGCGTTGGCGACAGCCCGGACGTCCTGGCCTACGACCCGGCGGCCGGCCGGCTCTATGTCGCCGCCGAAAGCGGCCGGCTGACCATCCTCGACGAGCGCAACCGGAACATGACCGTGGCCGGCAGAAGCCACCTCGCCGACGCCGCCCACGTCGTGGCCGTCGACCCCACCACGCACCGCAGCTTCTACCCCGTCCCGCACGGCCGCGGCGGCGGCCCCGCGTTGCTGACCTACCTGCCCACCAGGTAGCGCCCTCACAACGTCCGGTTCCGCACAAGGCGGTCCCGGCTCCGCCGGGTGCGGGCCGCTCGACCCGGCGACGGCGTATCACCCGGCCATGCCCGTACCGGGGCACCTGTGGGCGATCTTTAAGCCGCGTGAGCGGCGCACGGGGCGCGCTCGGCGGACATGGCCGGCGGCGCGACGGACGGACGGCGGCTGGCCGGGGCCGTGTGTCACGGCGTCGGACGGGCGTGCCGCCTGCAGCATCGCACGGCCGGTACCGCAGCACCGGTCCAGCCACCTCGCCTGCTCGCTTCCAAACGCTCGGCGCTGGTCGTCGGTGAGGCGAGTGCGCAGCCAGTCCAGCGGGTTGAACCCCAGCTCGCGCGTATAGCTGTTGGGACCGAGCAGTTGTCGCTCGCGGTTCATGGCGCAGTTCGCCACCACGGCGGACAGCGCCAACTCGTCGTCGTCAAGCAGCTGCAGCCGCCCGAACCGACCGCGCTGCCCGCTGGACAGCTGTCGCGGTCGCCGGCCGGGTAGCCGCCGCGGTGGCGTTGACCGGCCTGGACAGCGTGTGGATCGGTCGGGGGACCGAGTGCCCCGACGACGCAGTCGATCTGTCCGACATCGACTGCGGGGTGGAGGAATCCAACGGCGACGAGGTACGCGTCGACCGACATGCGCTGCGCCAGGCGCTGGCAACCGGGCTGTTCACTTCACGTGGCCCTGACCGGCTGGGGTTTGCCCACCAGACCTACATGGAGTACCTCGCCGCGCGCGTCCTGGCGGCCCGGCCGTCGAATACCGTCCGTCCGCTTCTGCAAGACGGCGCAGGAGCGCCGCTAGAGGCCATGCGGGGCGTAAGCGCGTGGCTGATCGCGCTGCGCCCGAAGTACGGTGACCTCGCGATGCGCGATCCAGTCGCCTTCGCCGCCAGCGGCGTCGAAATTCCCGACCCGACGATCAGGTCCGCGGTCATCGAAGGGCTGATCGACAGCGCACGCGAAAGCCGCACGTGGTCGTTGCGCGGCAGCGACTACCGGTCCCTGCGCTATCCAGGTCTCGCCGACCAACTCGCCCCGGTACTGGCCAACCACGACGACGAACCGGAAGCGAGATACCTTGCCATCCAGCTGGCCGAATTCACCGGGCAGCAACTGCTGACCGAGCTGCGCTGGCTCGCGAGGGACCCTGCCGAGCCCGACTACCTTCGCTCCGTCGCTGTCGCCGTCATCGCCCGCGTCGGCGACGAGGCAAGCCGAACGGCGTTGGGTGGACTGGCCACCGAGCCGGGCGACGATCCCCGCGACGACGTCAAGGGAGCCGCGCTCGAAGCGTCGTTCCGGCACGGGCTGGATCTCCACGATGCGCTGGAGGCGTTGACACCACCCAAGGTGAGCAACTGTGGGGGCCTTGGGTGGCGCCCTGCCCGATCAAGGCGAGGTAACCCAGAAGAAGTTCAAGTCCAGGGTCAAGTCGCGGATGGATTAACGGGCCAGAACCCAGCTGGCGCTGCTACCGGCGCTGCTGCGCGCCGTCGAGCAGCAGCGCAAAGACGCCGAGGAACGCATCAAGGCGGCCAAGAACACCGCCGCCGGAGGACGGTTCGCCGTCGGCGGCCAGGAGTTCCAGCGTTGCCGGCAGGGCGACTCCGGCCGGGTCTACGTCGTCGACCTGGCCACCGGCAGCAGGCTGGACCTCACCCACGAGGAGGAGGCCGCGTTCTGGTCATGGGCGACCGTGGAAGTGTTGCGCCACACCGGCATCCGCATCGAGGAGATGCTAGAGCTCACCCACCACAGCTTCGTCGCCTACACCCTGCCCACCACCGGTGAGGTCGTACCGATGCTGCAGATCGCCCCGTCCAAGACCGACGCCGAGCGGCTGCTGCCTGGTCTCACGCGAACTCGCCGAGGTCCTCACCGCGATCATCTTCCGCGTCCGCGCCGGCAAAGCCGCGCTGCCGCTGGTCTCCGCCTACGACGTGTTCGAGCAGACCTGGAGCCCACCGATGCCGTTGCTGTTCCAACGCCGGTACGGCACCGAAGACCGGCCGTTGACCCGCAGCTACATCCGCGAATGCCTCATCGCCACCTCGCAGGCTGCCCAGATCAGCGCAGCAGACCGGCCGCTGCAATGGCGCCCCCATGATTTCCGGAGATCTTCGTCACCGACGCGATCCGCTCCGGCCTGCCCCCGCACATCGCGGCCAAGATCTGCGGTCACTGTACTGTGGACACCACGATGGGGTACGCCGCGATCTACCCCGAAGATGTGATCGCACACCACCGGGCCTTCATCGCCCGCCGCCGGGCCACCCGCCCCAGCGAGGAGTACCGCACACCCACCGAACAGGAATGGGACCAGTTCCTCGGAAACTTCGAACTCCGCAAAGTCGAACTCGGAACCTGCGATCGCGACTACGGAACCCCGTGCGCGCACGAAAACGCCTGCGTCAGATGCCCACTCCTTCGGGTTGACCCAGCCCAGCTGCCACGATTGGAGGAGATCCACGCCAACCTCCTCGACCGTCTCCACGAAGCCAAGGAACACGGCTGGCTCGGCGAGGTCGCCGCGATCGAGACCACCAGGGCCGCCGCCCAGCAGAAGCTGGAAGCCATGCGCGACCTCGACAAGCGCAAACGGGTTGTCCATCTCGGCATGCCCGACATACACGAGACTGCCGGCCGGATGAGCAAACTATAGGGTTCACCAAGCGCTCATCTCACTCGGCATGCCTGATTTCCGCACCGCCATCGGACGATCCACTCCGAAGCCTTGATCATCCAGCCCGCGCGCACTCACTGCCGCTGGCGGCTCGCGCGCCGAACCCCGCGTCGGGTCTGAGATCTCGGCTCCGCGAAACCGGTCGGCGCCTCCCGCGTCGGAGTCCTCGGGGAGCCTGAGCGGTATGTCGAATAGGTTTCCGCTGGTCGATGCGTTAGGAAAAGGCGGCCAGTGCGGCGATTGCGTCAAGGACGAAGACGATCAGCAGGCCGGCGGTAAGCCAGAGGAGGGTGCGGTGTCGCATGGTGAGGGCACGGCGCAACTGTGTGATCTTCTCGGCCGGGTGCGGGGTCTGCCGGAGTGGGACGCTGCCTACCAGGGCACCGATGACCACGGCCGCGGTGACGACGACGGTGGCGGCGGCGACGCCGGCGGGTACTTTCGAGGGTTCCCCCCGTTGACGAGGCGAAGGCGATGAAGCCCATGCCGGCCAGGGCGGATCCGGCCGCCAGATGGGCCAGGCCGCGTAGTTCCTTGAGGTTGTCCTCCAAGCGGGCGCGTTCGGTATCCCAGCGATTGGTCTGGTCGAGCGTGGTCGGTGGTAAACCGTTGGCTGCCGCTGTCGGCGGTGAACGCCGGGATCGCCGGCGAGTACCGGATCACTCGTGACGACGTGCTGGCCGGCGTCCGGCATGAGGACGCGGTTGCCCGGGTGACGTTCGGCTTCGACGTCCACGCGTTGTCCCGGCTGGACATCGGCTACATCAGCGCGACGATGCGTGCGGTGCACGACAAATCTCAACCCTACGACGTCCCGTTCCGCACGCTGGTGGCCCGCGACGTGCGCGGCTCGTTAGTCGCCGGACGGTGTTTGAGCGGTGACTTCTGGGCGCATTCGAGCTATCGGGTCACCGGCAACGCGGCCGCGACCGGCGAAGCGGCCGGCGTGGGAGCCGCGGTTGCGACGGCCTCCGGACGATTGCCGCACGAGCTGTCCTTCTCGGAGATCGCCGACCCGTTGGCCAAGTTCCGGCAGACCTGCTCGAATCATGCGAGCTCGGCTTGGAGAGTTTCGGTCACCGGACGGCGGCCGCCGAGGCGGGCGGGAACCGCGGTGAGCGCCGCCACCACGAGCACGGTTGCTAGCACCACAGCGAGCAGCTGCCAGAGCGACGGAAGCGTGCCCCTGTCGCTGTCGCCGCCGGTGATCGCGTTTATTGCGTAGAACAGTGCGAAGCCTCCCGGGAAGACGCCCAAGATAGCGCCGACGAGCGAGGGGAGCACCTGCGCGGCCGCCAGTGCAGCACTCACTTCACCAGGGGTTGCGCCGAGGGCGCGCGCCAGCGCCGACAAATGCCGGTTGTCGAGCACCGTCGCCCAGGTGATGACGATGGCGTTGACCGCCGCCAGGGAGAGCAGTATGACCGTCCAGACGAGAAGCACGTGCCGCAGCACCGTCACCTGAGCTTCGCTGTATGCGCGGATGGCTGGCGGTTTGCTGAGGAAGGTGTTGAGGACCAGGAGGATGTAGATCCCGCTGACAGTGACCGCGATGCTGACCACGGCCAGCATGACCCGTCGCGGCCGGCGGGCGGCGACCCGCAGGGCGAGAAGCAGCGGGACGGGAAGTCGTGCCGAGAGAGCGATCAGCCAGCCGGTGCGTCGGGGTGGGCGTGCCGCGTCGGCCAGTGCGCTGACGGTGCTGGAGCGGGCGCCGCGCACGGTCGGAACAACGGTCGCCACGACCGCGACCCCGAGGGCGACGGCGGTCACCAAACCAGCCGTGGACATGGTCATCGACGGCGTGCCCGCGCTGCCGATGAGGCCGGCACTGGACTCGGTGAGTAACGGAGCGGTCAGCGCCCCGATCGCCAGCCCGGCTGCCGCCGCGACGACGGCCACCAGCAGATACTCCGCGAGCAGCACGGCAGCGACCAGGCCCGGTGTGCCGCCGACCGCCTTGAGGAGTCCGACGCGTCGGGTCTGATCGGCCATTCGGCCGCCGACCAGCACCGAGAGACTGGCCACGGCGAGCAGACCAAGCAGCCAGGCTCCGATCAGCAGAAGGATCTGGGAGTCTCTGGCCAGCTCGGTGGCGTCGGCGAGGATGCTCTGCCAGGTCTGCATGGGCATCATGGTGCCGCTGTGGTCGCCACTGTTCGCGGCGACGAATGCCTCGGCCTCGTCCGGGTCGGCGAGCTTCAGGTTCATCACGTACGACATGGAGCCCTGTGCCGGGGCGAGGCTCCGCACGTCCGCCTGGGTGAGCCAGACCAGCCCGGGGTTGTGCAACAACCCAGGGGGCAGATTGCGGTCCTTCGGGATAGCGCCGTTAAAGCAACCGACGGAGACGATGCAGGACATCCCCGGATAGGGCGGCATGGCAGCGGTGACAGCCAGGCCGACCACCTTGAACGACTTGCTGCCCAGGGTGACCGAGCCACCGACGTGCACATCGAGCGAGTTGGCGAAGGCGGCTTCGAGCACCACGCCGCCGTCGCTGACCCAGGTGCCCTGCGTCACCTCGGGCTGATCGACCGTGGCGATCGGGGCGTCCCGCCCCTCGACCTGCACGTCCGACGTCCGGCTGGACGCCTCAAGCTTCCCCGCGATGACGGGGTACGGTCCGCTGTGCTCGGTGACGCCGGAGGCGGTGGCCAGCTTCTCAAGGTCGGCGAGGTCGGCGAACTGGCCGGTGCCGGCGACCACGTCGGGTCCCTTGGTCGCTGCCCGGGTGCTCTCATACGGGTCGCTGGCCGCGTCACGCACGACCAGCCCGAGCGTCAGCGTCGTGGTGGCCGCCAGGATGGCGATCAGCAGAAGCGCGGCCTCGATGCGGCGCCGCCGCAGGTCACGCACGGCGAGGCGGCCCACGAGCAGGATTCGGCCCATCGCCCTCAGTCCTCCAGCCCGACGAGGGCACCGAGCTGCCCGGTGGTGCCACCGGTCAACCTGGTCTCGTCCACAAACGCGCCGTCGCGCATCGAGATCATCCGGTCTGCGGTGGCCGCGATCCGCGCGTCGTGGGTGACGATGACCAGCGTGTGACCGGACTCGTGCAGGCTCTCGAAGAGGCGGAGGACGTCCAGGGTGGCGGCGCTGTCCAGATTTCCGGTCGGTTCGTCGGCGAGAACGACCAACGGTTCGTTGCTCAACGCCCGGGCGATCGCGACCCGCTGCCGCTGGCCACCGGACAGCGCGGAGGGCAGGAAACGTGCCCGGTCGGCGAGCCCGACCTGCTCCAGCAGCTCCTCCGCGCGCCGTCTGGCGGCCCGCGGCGAGCGTCCGGCCAGCAGCGCCGACAGCTCGACGTTCTCGATGGCGGTGAGCTCCTCCATCAGGTGGAAGGCCTGGAAGACGAAGCCGACGGCAGTCCGTCGCATTCGGGCCAGGGCCTTCTCGCCGATGTTGTCGATGCGACGGCCGTTCAGCGACACCTCTCCACCCGAGGGCCGGTCCAGCCCCCCGAGCAGGTGCAGCAGCGTGGACTTCCCGCAGCCGCTGGGCCCCATCACCGCCACCGTCTGTCCCGCGGCGATGTCGAGATCGACCCCGTCGACGGCGCGCACCAATCCTTCCCCCTTGCCGTACTCCTTGCGCAACCCGCGGGCGCGAAGCACGGACGTGTCGGCGGCGCTGCTCACGATCGGCTCCTTCGGTGGGTCCAGTTCTTCTCACATGCCTCCAGCCAGCGCAGGTCCGCCTGAAGCCGCAGCACGATGCCCTCCAACAACAGCGCCGCGGCCGAGCGGTCCGGCTCGGCCATGGCGGCGCGCTGGGCGTCATGCAGCCGGCGCAGCAGCTCGCGGCGCTGGGTGTCGACGATGGTGAGCGGGTCGGCCAGCCCGGCCGACGCGGCCGCGATCAGCTTGAGATGGAACTCCGCCAGGTCGGGTTTTGGCCAGCTCACCTCGGCGATCCACTCGGCGACTCGCTGTTGGCCGTCGGGGGTGAGCGCGTATACCTTGCGATCCGACCGGTCGGCGCCATCGGCAGACCTCTCGACCGCTAACAGGCCGGCCTTTTCCAGCCGGGTCAGCGTGACGTAGACCTGCCCAGCGTTCATCGCGTCACCGAGAGGGCCGAGCGCGTCGCGCAGCCGCGCGCGCAGCTGGTAGCCGTGCGAGGGCTCCTTGGCCAGCATCGCCAGCACCACTTCCTGCTGCATTGGCCCTCCCATATAACCGTTAGCCACTATGTCTAACGGTTATCCCCGTCGCTGTCAAGCCCGCGCGGTACCAGGTGCAGGAACCGCCGCGGCCAGCGATGCTGGCGCGGCACGGCTGACAGGGCGAAACCCGCGCCGGGCGAGTCGTTCCCGTCGTGGGTTGACCGGCTTGCGCTCGACATAGCAACGCGCTGGCCATTCCCGCCAACGACCGCACCCGCTCGATCGTGGACGTCGAACACGTCACCTTCCTAATGCAGGAGAACCGGTCCTTCGACCACTATTTCGGCACCCTGCGCGGGGTGCGGGGCTTCGCCGACCCGCATCCGGTACGCCTGCCGTCCGGCAAGAGCGTGTGGCATCAGCCGAACGGGCCGGGCGGGGGGATCTGCTGCCGTTTCGACCCCAGGTGCCCGACCTCGGCCAGACGTTCTTGCCGGACCCGCCGCACGGCTGGAACGACGGGCACGCCGCGTGGAGCGGTGGCCGCTACGACCAGTGGGTGCCGAACAAGGGCGTCACCACGATGACGTACCACACCCGCACGGACCTTCCCTACCAGTACGCCCTGGCCGACGCGTTCACGGTCTGCGACAACTACTTCTGCTCCCTGATGGGGCCGACCGATCCCAACCGCTACCACATGTGGACCGGCTGGGTCGACGAGGTGGCGCTGGTCTTCCACAACTCCGGAGCCACGTCCGTGCGCGTGAGTGTCGTCGACCGGTACACCGGGCGAGTCACGACTGCCTCGATCCGAGCCGGACGGTCCGCGGCGAAGCGGTGGAACCTCTCGCGTACGCGCGGCTGGTACGACCTGTTCGTCACCCTCGACGGTGATCCGCACTTGGAGCAGCGGTACGCCGGTCACCTCGAGAACGGCAGGGACAGCATCACCGATCCGGCCATGGCAGGCCTGATCTGAGGCGACGCCCCTAACCCCAGCCATCCGCGCGGCAGGGCGATGCACCGTCTCCACCCCCACCCCAACTGCGTCGGCACGACGCCGGCCGCAGCGCCGACGCCCGCCAGCGCTTTCCCGACGCACCTCACCGCGCGGACGTCGCGCACCAGGGCAGCGCCGGCGGGCGACACGTCACCGTCACCCCGCCCGCTACCAACCCCCGACGGATGCCGCATAGCCACCCGCGGCGCACCAACCCGCCCGGCAGCCGCATGTTCAACCAGTAAAGCCGGAACAGCCAGCGGGCGTGGGCGCACGACGCCTGGCTCAATGCGCGTGACGCGTGGGGTCCCGGCGTCCACGAGGACGATTTCGGGCTGCAGCAGTCCGACAAGGTGGACTCACCGGACGGGTTCGCAGCCTGGGTGGCCCGGCTGGCCGACGAGTCGGACCCGACGAAGGAGCTGGCCGCCGGCCGGGTGGTCGGCGCGATCGCGCTGCGGCACGAACCCAATGACTACGGACACATCGGCTATGGCATCCGACCGTCCGCGCGCCGGCGCGGGGTGGCCACCTGGACGCTGGGCCGAATGCTCGACGAGGTGCGGGCACACGGCCTGGACCGAGTGCTGCTTCCCGCACCATCGCGAGCTGGTGATGGAGGACCGCGATCTCGACAGCCATCGCATCGGGAGTCTGACCGCAGCCGACCACGCCGAGGATCCGCCGCAGGACGAAGAACGCCAGGGTCCGCACCACCACGCGGGGCATCCTGCCAGGCCTCCGCGTTACCCCAGGCACGGCCACGCGCTGATGTTGCATCCTAATAACAGCTACCGGGTCGGCCTTGGTGCAGACTCGGGTCCGGTAGCCGCTGGCGGGTGAGCACTCTCGCACCCAGGACCGTTCGAGTCCTATGTGAAGATCGTGCCCCTGCCGGTGGTTCGGGAGATGCGACCGC
>WNFX01002560.1_pt1 | contig 18380 bp, 18 predicted proteins | sample 5400111 | NCBI WGS metagenome assembly WNFX01 (sample SAMN13153363, study PRJNA577476) | soil metagenome | isolation source: 40 cm soil or saprolite under grassland replicate 1 | place: USA:California | collected 2016-06-15 | reverse complement strand
ACCTTCCTTCGCGAGGCCGAGCGCTTCGTAGGTGATCATCTCGTTGGCGGAGAAGCAGTCGTGAAGCTCGATAACGTCCACGTCGTCCGGGCCGAGACCCGTCTGTTCGTAGACGCGGTTGGCGGCGAGGCGGGTCATCTCGCTGCCGATGAGCTTGATGCTGCTTTTGCTGTCGAAGGTGTCGCCGGTGTCGGTGACCATCGTCTGGGCCAGGATCTCGATCGCCTTGTCCTGGAGGTTGTGCTTATTGACGAAGTCATCGCTGGCGAGCACCGCAGCGCCGGAGCCGTCGGATGTGGGGCAGCACTGGAGCTTGGTGAGCGGCTCGTGGACCATCGGCGCGGCGAGGATGTCCTCGATGGAGTACTCGTCCTGGAACTGCGAGTAGGGGTTGTTGACGGAGTGCTTGTGGTTCTTGTAGCCGATCTTGGCGAAATGGAGAGGCTTCGAACCGTATTTCTCCATGTGCTCGCGCCCAGCGTTGCCGAAGAGCTGCGCGGCCGGCGGGTGCGGCTCGAACCCGCGGAGCTGCACCATCGCATTCACGTGCTGGTCCATCGGGTTGATGCGGTCGGTGAAGGTCGCGCCGAGTGAGCCCTTCTGCATCTTCTCGAAGCCGAGTGCGAGGACGCAGTCAGCGAGGCCGCCTTCGACGAGCTGCTTGCCCATGAAGAGGGCGGTGGAGCCGGTGGAGCAGTTGTTGTTGACGTTATAGACGGGGATGCCGGTGAGGCCGAGCTGGTACACGGCGCGCTGACCGCAGGTGGATTCGCCGTAGACGTAGCCGACGACAGCCTGCTCGACTTCTGAGTAAGGGATTCCGGCGTCTTCGAGCGCCTTCATGCCGGCTTCCTTGGCCATGTCGGGGTAGTCCCAGGCCTTCGAGCCCGGCTTCTCGAACTTGGTCATTCCGACACCGATAACGTAGACTTTGCGACTCATGCTGCTCCTCTCGAGCTAACTCCATCTGGATGTCACGATGGCGTACGAATCTGACTATAACGTAAACGTCACCGCTGGTTCTAGTCAGACGTCCAGCCAACTCACCTCATCCTCCGATCATCTTGGAAGCACGCCCAACAGTGCCGTGAACGAGATCGCGAATGGCAAACTAAAGCCGGAAGCCGATCTGGGTTACCGAGATCGCGTTCAACACGCCCTCGCCGAACAAGGCGGGCTACGTGGCGTCCGAACAGACGAAAGCCAGCTTCCTGCCGCAAGCGTTGCCGAGGCTCAAGGCCGCACAGCTGCCTGTTCTGGTACACGCTGCACGAGAACGAGGATGTGGGTGGGTTTGCGCTGACGAGGAAGAACAAGACGACGCTACAAACGACGTACCTCCCGGCCTACCACACGTATCGCGACTTGGCGTATCCGCAGTAGAATCTGCAATACGTCTCGTGTTCGGGAAGGAGTCAGACGTGAAGGCTGCAGTATTCCACGGCGTGAACCAACCGCTTACTGTCGAAGATATAGACATCGGCACGCCCATGGCTCGTGAGATCATCGTGCGGACGGCTGCTTCGGGAGTTTGCCACAGCGACTTGCATTTCGTGGAAGGCCTATGGCCGTTTCCGCCGCCGGCGGTCCTCGGCCATGAGGCTGCAGGCGTCGTCGAAGAAGTTGGTGAGCAGGTGACCTATGTTAAGCCGGGCGATCACGTAATTGCTTGCCTTTCCGTGTTCTGCGGACACTGCGAGCAGTGCCTGACCGGCCATCCGAACCGATGCTTCAGCCCGGAGACCCGCCGTGCGCCGGACGACCCGCCAAGACTTTCTCAGAACGGCCAGCCAGTGAACCAGTTCATCAACATTTCTAGCTTCGCTGAGAAGATGCTCTTGCACGAAAACGCCGTCGTGAAGATCCGAGAGGACGTGCCCCTTGAAGCGGCGGCCCTAATTGGCTGCGGCGTCATGACAGGTGTCGGCGCTGCACTAAACACGGCTCGCGTCGAGCCGGGCTCAACGGTTGCGGTTTTCGGGGCTGGGGGAGTCGGGCTCGCGGCGATCCAAGGATCGCGTATCGCGGGTGCGCGCATGATCATCGCCGTCGACATCTCTGAGAGCAAGCTGGCGACCGCCAGGGAGCTGGGGGCGACGCACATTGTCGATGCCTCGTCCGGGGATCCGGTCACGAGGATTCGGGAGATGACGAACGGTGGCGCGGACTACGCCTTCGAGGCGATCGGCCTGAAAGCGGTGGCGGCGCAGGCGTTTGAGTGCCTGAACGTCGGCGGGACGGCGACCGTGATCGGGATGATCCCGATCGGGGAGAAGGTAGAGATCGATGCTCGGATGCTGCTCAGCGAGCGTAAGCTACAGGGCAGCATCATGGGTTCGAATCGCTTTCGGGTGGACATGCCACGCTACATCGACTTCTATCTTCAGGGACGGCTGAAATTGGATGAAATGATTACTCGCAAGGGCCATCTCGAGGACGTCAACGAGGCGTTTCGCGCGATGAAGGCAGGTGAGGTCGCGCGGACAGTCTTGACGTTCAACTGACGTTCGGGCGACGAAGCGGGGTCGCCCCTACGAGAACTGCTCGAAGAAGTCCGTTACGGCAGAGTTGAAGCCGGGCGCGTCCTCAATGTTGACGGCGTGACCCGTGTGCAGGTGGGCGACGGAAATGCCCGGAATCGCTTGCTCTGCAAACCGCGCCTGATCGCGGAAGCCTTCTTCTCTATCGCCGGCTACGAGGAGAGTCGGAACCTGATTCGTAGCCACGCGATCGCGGACTGATGAGTACGGGATCGTGTGGACGGCCGTCCGCGCGATGCCGACCGGATTGTGCAGTTCGTAATCTGCGATAAGGGCTTCCTTGGCTGCGTGCGGCAGCCGGCGACTGCGAGTGGGCCGAAAGGGATGGCTGTCGAGTGCGGCCCGGCCATCTTTTTCCAGTTGTTTGGCCTGCGCTTCCATTATTGGCATCACCCGCTTCGCCCAATCGCCGCCGGCGAGCGCCGAATTGGAGTTCGTGAAGACCTGCGCGGTAACGCGATCGGGGTGGTCCAAGGAATAGCGGAGCGTCAGAGCAGCGCCGAGGGACTGACCGCAGACGAACCAGCGATCAGCACCCAATAACTCCCGGATCGCCTCAAATTCTTCGACGTAAGCGTCAGGCGAATAAGCGGCTGCATCGTCGGGAGTGGGCGAACGCGCGTGCCCGAACAACTCGATCACGACGGGGCGGAAGGACGTGCCTAGCGCCTGGAGGTTCAGGAGCCAATGGGCGCGGCTGGAAAGGAAGCCGTGGACTAGCAGCAGGTAGGGGCCTTGCTGCCCATGCACCTCAAAATATAGGAGCTGTTCGCGTCGAGTCAATCGACGAAGCCGTCAGCCACCGTTGAAACGCGCCTTGCGCTTTTCGCGGAAAGCGGCAATCCCCTCGCGCGCGTCGGGATGATGATCGGTGACAGCGGTTTTGGCCGCAATGTCATCCAGAGCGCCGGCGAACGACGTTTCCGCCGCATTGTAGATCGAGCGCTTGAGCATGCGCATCGCCACCTGCGGTCCTTCGGCCAGTTCTCGCGCGAGTTCGAGCGCGCGATCGAGCAGCCGGCCGGAGGGGACTGCTTCGTGGACGAGGCCGAGCTCCAATGCTTCTCTGCCGGTTACGATGCGGTTACGCATGAGGAAGTCCATCGCCTTGGCCACGCCGAGCAGCTGCACGAGCAGGTATTGTCCACCTTCGTCCGGCATCAGGCCGAAACGAAGCGTGCCGCTGCCAATACGGGCGTCCTCTGAAGCGATGCGGAAGTCGCAGGAAAGAGCCAGGGACATACCGGTCTGGATGGCGAAGCCGTTGATCGCGGCTATCGTGAGCTTGTCGAGGTCCCGAACGGTGGTGTTCAGCCGCTGCGAGATGGCGCGGAGGGCGGAATAAGTCCCGATGGGGTCAGCGTGCCCGCGGCCGATGTCTGGAACGAGCTGCTTGCCCGTGCTCCCGTCCAGCGGTCGGCCTGAGATATCGTCCCCCGCGGAGAAGGCCTTGCCGGAGCCGGTCAGGACGAGGACGCGAACGGCATCGTCCATCTGCGCTTCAGTAAGGACCTCGACGAGATCGCGCTTCATGCCCTGGGTCATGCCGTTGAGGCGGTCGGGCTGGTTGAACGTTATGAGCCCGATGCCCGGGTCGTGTAGCGCGACTTCGAAGCCGCGGAAGGTCCCGGTTTCCATCGCTGGCCTATTGACCGCTGAAGGTCGGTGTTCGCTTTTCGACGAAGGCGCGCGCTGCCTCCCGGTGGTCCTGGGTCGTGCCGGACAGCCGCATGTTCAGCGCCTCCTGTTCGAGGAGCGTCAGCAGATCGCTCGTCTCGGCGCGGTTGAGGTTCTCTTTCATACGAGCATAGGCGAGGGCCGGGCCACTGGCGATGGTTGACGCGACCGCCATCGTCTCTTGCTCAAGATCGTCATGGGGCACCACTTTGCTGACCATTCCGATGCGCTCCGCCTCCGGGGCTTCCAGGACCTGGCCGGTGAAGTAAAGCAGGCGCGCCCGCTCGTTGCCGACGAGGCGCTGGAGGAAGTAGGAGCCGCCGAAATCGCCGCTGAAGCCGACGTTGCGAAAAACAGTCCCGAATTTTGCGCGGTCGGAGGCGATGCGGATGTCGCACGCGAGCGCGAGGCTAAGGCCGGCGCCGACAGCATGGCCATTGACCATCGCGATCGTCGGCTTCGGCATTGTGTGAAGCGTGTAGCTGGTGCGCCGCTGGGACTCGCGCAGCTCATCGACTCCGTAGGCGAACGAGGCGGCCGGTGAGCGCTTGCCGTCAGACTCCCGCCCGCCCTGGGCTGCCATGTTCTTAACGTCGCCGCCGGCGCAGAAGGCGCGACCAGCGCCGGTAAGGACGACGCAGCGAACGGTGTTGTCCCAGCGCGACTCGTCGAGGTGTTGGGCCAGCAGCGGCATGAGATCGCCGCCCATGGCGTTCAGGCTGTCCGGGCGGTTGAGGGTGATGAGAGCGACACCGTTGACGCGCTTCTCAAAAATGACATCGGGCATGAGGCGCCTCCTTCTTTACGCGGGCCCCCGAAGATCAGGGCCTTGCGACCAACTATCTTACAGCCTCAGACGGTCTTGGTGGATACGCCAACGGAGTACGGACCGGGTCGCTTTGTCCGATGCGATTGACGGTGCGGGCAGTGATGACGTATTAGTCTTGCAGAAACCAGCCGGCCCATTCACGAGGGACGTTCCTTGAAGAAAGGCCGTACAGTCAGGCTACTCGCTGCCGCTCTCGTGGGCTACGCTATCGGTAGCTTTCCCACCGCCGACAGCGTGTCCCGCTATGCGACCAGGCACAACGGCGACGATGCCGCAGTGGACCTGCGGGTGGCAGGCTCACGAAATCCCGGAGCGCTTAATGCAGCCAAAGTCCTTGGGTGGAAGTGGGGGGCGTTTGTTCTTGCGGGTGATTTCGTCAAAGGAGTGCTCGCTTCACTCGCAGGAGGAGCTGTTGCCCGCGGTGATGGCTCGTACGCGGCGGGTAGCGGGGCGGTAATCGGGCATTGCGCGCCTGTCTGGAGCGGATTTCGCGGAGGGAAAGGGCTGGCAACAAGCGCCGGTACCGCGCTCGTTTGCTTTCCGGCCTACATGCCGATCGATGTGTCGCTGGCGGCTGCAACTCTAGCATTTTCCCGCGGCAGAGCGGGCACGGCCACATATGTTGCGTCCGCAGTGTTCATCACCGCCGCTGTTTACTGGTGGCTGCGCGGCAGGGGAAACGTCTGGGGGCCCAGACCCACGATAGGTCTGCCGCTGTACGCCCTGTCCACCAGCGCGATCATCGCTTATCGCTTTCTAACGGCGCCGCCTGCGACCACATCACAGGTGCATCTAGCCGAGATGAAAATGGAAACTGTTGAACCAGCAACAGCTGATGTCCCGTAATTCGCCGAGATGATTGGAAAGATTGGCGTCGTCATAGATTCCGCGGCTTATCTGCCGCAGTCAATCGTCGATAAGTACCTGCTGTTAGTGGCGCCACTGAGCGTCGAGCTGGATGGAGAGCGATACCTTGAGGGGGTCGACATAACGGCGGATGAGTTCTACGAGCGGCTGCCGTCGGCAAAGTCAGTGTCCACGTCGCAGCCTGCCGTCGGCCGCTTCATGGAACTCTATCGGCAAGCGGCCGAGACGGGTGCCGAGGAGGTCTTGTCAATCCATATCGGCTCGAGCATCTCCGGGACTGTGCAGTCCGCACGGCTGGCGTCTGGATCGTCTTCGGTTCCGGTGACAGTCGTGGACACCGGCCAGGCCTCCTTCGCGGAAGGGTTATGCGTTCTCGAAGGAATCCAGGCGCTGGTGGAAGGGAAGAGCGCGACAGATGCGGCAGTGTTGGTGGGAGCGGCGTCGAGGTCTGTTGGCAACACCTTCGTAGTGAAGGCGCTGGACTTGGCAAGACGGGGTGGGAGACTGGTAAGCGGCGAGGATGCGTCGGCCGGCATCCCCGTTCTGGTGCTAACGGGTGAAGGAATGAAAGTAGCGGGCACAGCCAAAACGTTGGAGGACGCCACTGACCTGATGGCCGGGCACGTCGAGGAAGCAGCCCGGACAGTGGGCGACCGCCGGCTAAGAGTGGGCGTCGGGCATGGGGCAGCGCAAGAGATTGCAGCCGCCCTGCGGGCGCGGATCGCGGAAATTGAGGGGGTCGAGGAGGTCATCGAATACGTTGTGGGTCCCGCTGTTGGGGCTCACACCGGTGCCGGCACGGCCGGCGCGGTGTATCTCGCCCGGCCGGTCGTCCTTTAACCAGCGCAATTCGAGACTGGAGGTTTCGGGGTGAAATACAAGTACGACGTTGTCATTATCGGAGTGGGGTCGGCCGGAATGATCGCGGGCGAGGTGGCGGCCAAGATGGGCGTGAAGGCTGCACTGGCGGAGCGCCATCGGGTGGGAGGCGACTGCCTGTGGACGGGCTGCGTGCCCAGCAAAGCTCTCCTGGCCAGCGCCAAGGCTGCGCACACCATGCGCCATGCCGACAAATACGGTCTGGCACCGGCTGAGATCGAGCCCGGTACCGCCTCCGTCTGGCGACGAATCCGCGACATCCAGCAAGAGATAGCGGCGACCGATGACAACCCGGACAAGTATGCTGAGCTGGGAGTCGACTTGTTATGGGGCGATGCGGCGTTTGACGGTGAACACCGAATTCGAGTCGGCGAGCGCGTCCTCACGTCGAAGTACGCGCTCGTATGCACTGGTTCGCGCCCGGCGGCCCCAGCTCTCGAAGGTCTGGCCGAGACCGGCTACCTGACCAGCGAGAATATTTTCGAGCTGGAGCGCGCCCCCCGCTCGCTCATCATCATCGGCGGCGGGCCGATCGGTGTTGAGATGGCGCAGGCGATGAACCGCCTCGGCGTAAAGACGACTGTGCTTCAGCGAGCTGGGCGAATCCTGGAAAGGGATGAGCCCGCGTTGTCCGGGATTCTTCTCGAAAAGCTGCGAGGCGAGGGCGTCGACGTTCAGCTGAGTGCGGAGCTTATAAGCGCAGAACGCGAAGGTGGGGAAAAGGTGGTGCGCGGAAGGGTGGGAGGAGAGGACAAGCTATGGAGCGCTGAAGAAGTCCTGGTAGCCGCTGGGCGGACGCCGAACATCGACAGCCTAGGCCTCGAGTCGGTGGGGATAAAGACGGGGCCGCGCGGGATTGTCGTTGACGACAAGCTCCGCACGCGTGCCGGCTGGGTCTATGCCGCCGGGGACTGTGCCGGACGGTACCTGTTCACGCACAGCGCGGCCGCCGAGGCCGTCACCGCATTGCGGAATATGTTCTTCCCGGGGTCAGCCAGCGCTCCGGAAGTCGTCCCCTGGACTACATTTACGGACCCGGAGCTTGCTCACGTTGGAATGACCGCGGGCGAGGCCCGAAAGAAGCTCGGGAGGGACAACGTTCGCGTCTTCGAATGGGACCTGAGTCATTCCGATCGGGCGCGCGCCGAAGGGGCGACGGAAGGTCAGATCATTGCGGTTACTGATGCAAAGTTCAGGATTGTTGGCACGCACATTTTGGCGCCGGCCGCCGGCGAAATCATTTCGCAGTTTACGCTTGCCGTAAACAAGGAGATGCGACTGACACCTGATTTCGGTAATCTCGTTCAGGTCTATCCTACGTTCTCGACCAGCGTCTCGCAGCTCGCCGCGGAGGCGACCTACGGACAGCTCCAGAAGCCACTCCTTCAAGCGTTGCGCCGTATCAACGGCCTGCTTTCACGGAACTGAGCGGGCGAGGCGGACGTCAGTCGTGGTCACGAAGGCGGCCGTCCTCCAGCCAGAGCACCCGCTGGGCAAACTGCCGAACGCGGTTGTCGTGCGAAACTACGACAACGGCCTTGTGTAGTTCCAGTGCCTTCTGTCCTAACAGTTGCATGACTTCGTAGCCGCGCTTGGCGTCCAGGTTAGCGGTGGGTTCATCGGCCAAGATTAGGTCCGGGTCCTTGGCCAGTGCCCGCACGATTGCCACCCGCTGCTTCTCACCATCGCTCAGACGCTTTGGCAGCGCGTGAATGCGGTGGCTCAGACCGAATGTCTCAAGAAGATGCGAGGCTCGCTCCATGGCGTCCGATCGTCCGTTGCGCGAGCCGTTCTGGATGACCACCCGAACGTTCTCAAGGGCGGTCAGGGCTTCGAGAAGGTTGAAGCTCTGGTAGACGAACCCCACCTTTTGCCGCCGGATGGAAGCTAGGTGAGACTCGTCCATGTTTGTCACATCGGTGCCGCAGACGTGTACCCGCCCGTGGGTTGGTCTGAGCAACGCACCGGCGATGGTAAGAAGAGTCGTTTTGCCGGAACCGGAAGGTCCCATGATAGCAACGATCTCGCCGCCGCGAATATTGAGCGTGACGTCGTCCAGAGCTGTAACGCTGAAGTCGCCGGAGCGATAAATCTTGCTGACGCCCTCCAACTGAAGGATCAGCGGTGGCGCGCCCTGCACAGGGCTATCCCTTGAAGACCATAACCGGGTCTATGTTGCTCAGGCGGCGCACGGGTATATAGGCAGCGATGAGCGCCATGACCAGTGTTGCCGCGGCGATCGCGGCGATGTCCTGCCAGCGGACCGAGACGACAAACTGCGGCACCGTATCCTGAGCAAACGGTGCGAGCAGCAGGGTAACGCCTGCGCCGAGGAGGAACCCAAGAGCGCCTGTGATCATGCTTTGTTCGAAAACCACCCGGTACAGATACGGATTCGTAAAGCCTTCGGCTTTCAGTATCCCATACTCGCGTGACTTCTCGACGGTCGCTGTATAGATGGTAAGGCCGGCAACGGCTAGCCCGACCACGAAGGCAACGATCAGCACAACGATCAATATGGGCAGTATGTTGCTGAGGATCCGGTCCCTCGTCTCGCTGGCGAAGTCCTTGCCCGTGACCATATGCACTCCCGGCGCGGCAAGCTCAACGCGGCTGGCGACTACGTCTCGTTGCGCCGGGTCATGAAGGGTCAGAACGAAGAAGGTACGCTGGGTTCGCGGTTGTAACTCGAGGAAATCGATAGTCGTGTCGAGGGTGGCAAACGCCACCTGCGTATAGATGAAGTCGCCGCCACGCGAGAAGCCCGAGACGGTGAGTGACTTCGTACCTTTAACGAGTCTATCGCCGATCTGTACACCGTGGCGCTTATGCATTTCAACGTCGATAACGACTTCTCCAGGGCCTGGCGGGCTCTTACCCTCCACGACCTCAAGCGGCCCCCCGAGACCAATTTTCGGATCGTATCCAACCAGCTGGACGTCGAAGGTGTCGGAGCGGCTGCCGCCGGCCCGGTAGACTGCCATTGGGCGGACGATAAGCGGACTCACTACGTCGACTTCTGGGAGCAGCTTGAGCTGGACGCCCAGGCTGTCGGGAAGAACGGATCCAGCCGCAACGAAGTCTGTTGTGCCGTCGCTCGTCGCCCACAGGTCTGCCGGAACGTGTTCGACGAAGCCGCCGACCTGCTGGCTCCAGCCGCGATAGAGCGAGAGAAGAATGCCGATGAGAAAGACAGAGAGGGCGACACCGCCGACAGAAATGCCGAGGCGCGTCCTCTCCGCGAACAGGTTCTTGCGCGCGACGAGTAGCATCGGGGGGCTGCGGGATTGTAGTTTACGTGGTGTGCAAGTTAGCCTGCAAGGAGAATTTGACCGTGGATGCGCACGGGGGGTCGAGCTTCCACGCGTCATGAAAGCATAGATTGCTCCCCATCAAAAAAATCCCCACTGCGTTGCCGCGCAATCGACAATGCACGCATGCGCTTTGCGTCCTCGCTCTCGTGCTTGCATTGGGTACAGCCGAAGCGTGCGGCGGGGATGCTAGCCCGCGGGTCCGTGGCACCCTTCGACCGACCTCCTCGCCGATCGCCAGCGAGGATATCGCTTTCGAATCTCAGCGCAGCAGCCGGGTTGAAATCCATGCGAGCAATCGGTTCGGATCCGATCTCGTGAACCTTTCGGCGAAAGCCGGGTCGACGAACAGCCATCCCAGTTGGTCCCCGGATGGGAAGAGGCTGGCTTTTACATCGGAGCGAGAGGGGCCCGGAGACATCTATACCATGAACGCCGACGGCACCGACCAGGTTCGGATCACCAACGATCCAGCAGCGGACGGCTTCCCAGCATGGTCCTCGGACGGTCAGTTCATCGCATTTGCTTCAACAAGAGACGGCGACAGCGAGGTCTACGTCATGAAGTCAGACGGAAGCGAGCAGAGGCGGCTCACTAATAGCCCGGGCGTCGATAGCTTCCCCTCCTGGTCGCCGGATGGTTCGCGGATCGCGTTCGAATCAGCGCGTGCGGGGAACACAGACATCTACGTTATGAACGCCGACGGCTCCGACCAGAAGGCCCTGATCGCCGACACGGCGGTGGATTTCGCCCCGCACTGGTCACCGGATGGCCGGAAGATAGCGTTCGCTTCCAACCGGGACGGGAACAGTGACATCTATGTGGTGGACGCGGACGGGGCGAATTTGCTGCGGATAACCGATAATCCAGCCGACGACGGCGATCCGGCCTGGTCGCCGAGCGGCAGCCGGATCGCGTTTTATTCCGACCGAGACGGCAGCCGAGACATTTACTCCATGGACCCCGACGGAGGGGCGCCAACACAGTTGACCCGCGGGGACGCGGTGTATTTCGCACCGGCTTGGTCCCCCGATGGATCTCGCATCGCGTTTTCATCTAGTCAGGACGGCAAGCTATCGATACTCGTCATGAAAGCGGATGGCTCGCTGATAACGCGCCTAACTGACCGGCCCTTTTCGGACCTATCGCCGGCTTGGTCGCCCGACGGTAGCAAACTGGCCTTCGAGTCTAATCGCGACAATAACAGCGAGATCTATGTAATGGAGGCCGATGGCTCGAACCAGGTGCGTGTGACGAACAACGCCGCTGCGGACCGACGACCCGTGTGGTCCCCAGACGGCCGAAGCCTGGCCTTCGAGTCAGAGCGCGATGGCAATCGGGAGATCTATGTCATGCGGGCGGATGGCTCTAACATTAGGCGCCTAACGAACGACGCGGCGGCTGATTATTCGCCGGCGTGGTCCCCGGATGGGTCGCTGTTGGCCTTTACCTCGGACCGTGACGGCGATCCCGAAATATATTTGATCCACCCCGATGGAAGCGGTCTGGTGAAGCTTACCAACAACTCCCGTCGAGACGAGAACGCGGTTTGGTCGCCGGACGGCTCGCGCCTGGCGTTCGAGTCCGAATCGGGAGGCGATGTCGATATCTACGTCGTCGGCGCGAACGGCTCGGGCCTCAACCCGATCGCGAGCTCGCCCGGCCGCGATAGGTCGCCTGCCTGGTCCCCGGATGGCTCGCGCTTGGCGTTCTCGTCCGATCGGACGGGAAACCTGGAGATCTTCGTCGTGAGTCTGGATGGTTCTGGTCTTCGAAACCTGAGCAACGATGCCGGTAACGACTCCGGCCCCGTGTGGTCCCACAGCGGTAAGTACGTCGCGTTCGTTTCAGAACGGGCCGGGACCAAGAGCATCTTTACAGTCAACGCCGATGGTAGCGGGCTGGTGCGTGTAACCGCGCACGAGGGCGGAGGCGACGATGCCCCCGCCTGGCGCCCGATCTTCGCTGGTGGCGGATGATGCGCATCATGCAGTGGGCGGCGATATCGGCGTGTGTGTTCGCCGTTCTTGTTGGTGTCGCCGCCGGATGTGGTGGTGAGGAAGGGAAGCCGCAGCTGTTTAACCGGCTTATATTCCTGACACGGCAATCCGGCGATTACGACATCCGTCTGCGCACGAGCAATGACCGTCAGCCCATTGAGCTGGGCCGGGTGCTGCCCTGGGACTCCCAGCCTGTGTGGTCTCCGGATGGCAGCCGAATCGCCTTCTACTCCGACCGCAAGTTCAATCTGCCGGACAGGGATGACAACGTGGACATCTATGTCATGGCGGTGGACGGAACGGGCCTGACGCGCTTGACCGACGACCCAGCCTCAGACGCATTTCCGTACTGGTCGCCCGATGGTCAGCGGCTCGCCTTTTATTCGGAGCGGGATGGGCAGGGCGATGTCTACATAATGAATGCAGATGGATCTGGCATTGAACGAGTGACAGATGACCCAGCGCTCGACATTCCATATGGCTGGTCGCCCGATGGTCAGCGGCTCCTTATTTCGTCTGCCAGGAGCGGAAACCTTGACCTGTACACGGTGAAGGCCAGCGGCGGTGATGCCAAGCGGCTTACCAAGCTGCAAGGAAATGACGTAGCGGCGCAGTGGTCGCCCGATGGAAGTCAGATCGCGTTTGAATCCGCAAACGGTAGAAACGTCGAGGTGTACGTCGTAAACGCTGATGGTTCGAACCTGATCGACCTGACGCTAAGGCCACTCCGAGATGCGCACCCAGTTTGGGCACCGGACTCGGTTCGACTTGCTTTCGTTTCGGACCGGACGGCAGACTCCGAGATCTACGTGATGGACACCAACTACTCCTTTCTGACACAAGTCACCGCCGCGCAGCGTGAAGACGCCTGGCCGGCGTGGTCGCCCGATGGGGCGCGGCTCGCCTTTGTATCAGACAGGGATTCCAATCGTGAAATCTATCTGGCAAACGCCGACGGAACAGGGCAAACTCGGTTGACGAATGATCCCAATCCAGACCTTTCGCCGGAATGGTCGCCGGACGGTTCTCGGCTGGCGTTCGTGCGTTACCGGAGCGGTCGGCGAGACATCTACGTGATGAACGTCGATGGGTCCGGCCTCGTACGCCTGACGAACGATGAAATCCCGGCTGCCCGGGGAATCGAGCAATAAGGAGGCGCACCGTGACTAGCGACAATGAGGTTTACGTTGGCCGCTATCTAGGCGAGCGAGTCGTGGAAATCACTCCTGAACTGGTCCGCGAGTACTCGGAAGCAGTCGATGATCACAATCGCTGGTATTCCGGCGAATCGCCGTTCGGCTCAGCGGTGGCGCCTGCGCTGCTGCTCCATTCGGAGGTATACCGGACGTTGTCCTGGTACCTGCCGAGGATCTACGGCAATCTTCACGCTCGCCAGGAGTGGGAGCTCTTCCAACCTGCGACGGTTGGAGACAGGGTGACAACTCGTTCGCTGATTGTCGACCGCTACATCAAACGCGATCGCGAGTATGTCGTTAACGAAGTGACTTGCTTCGGCGAGGACGGCAGGCCGCTGAACCGGGGCCGCACACACCAGAGCTTTCTCCTCGAGCGACAGCCGGAAGGAGTTGTCGTAGACAAAGAGCGCGAAAAACGCTCGGACCGGCGGTTCGATGTCGGCGAGGGCGAAGTGCTGGAAGAGATAGCGGGGCACGCGAAAGAGGTGACCCTTGAGATGTGCCGGCGCTTTTCCCCCCGCAAGAGCTACCACAACGACGTGGAAGAGGCGCGGAAACTTGGGTTCCCGGACATCGTCGTGCAGGGCATGATGCCGCTCTGTTTCCTTTCGGAGATGATGAGCGACCGATTCGGCGAAGGATGGTTCGCGGGCGGCAGGATGAACGTGAACCTGGTAAACGTTGTCTGGCGTGGTGACAGTTTGACGTGCCGGGGAATGATGCGGGAAGTATCGCCAGAGGGGTCCTGCCAAAGGGCAAACCTGCAGGTCTGGTGTGAAAAGGCGGACGGCACCAAAGTTGTGGTCGGTTCCGCGAGCGCCGTCGTGCTTTGAGCGACGGGGAAGATTTGGCCGAGGCGATCGGATGAGCGAGCGGACTATTGCCGCTGTGTCGGCAGGTGGTCTACAAGTTCGTCGAGTGCTTCGCCGCGGCGTACCCAACGCCGCATCTCGCGCTGGAGAAGAGAGCTGACTTTTTCGAGAGCGTGAGCGCGCTCCGGGTCTTGCTGCCCGGTCATCGCTTGGCTGACCTCACGGAGCGCGTCCTCACAGGCCGCCGCCATTCGCCAAGCGAAGAAGCAGCGCCCGCTGGCGTCGGCCCAGGCGGAATCCGAGGCTGCTGAGTGATGTGCCGCTTCCGTTCTCATTCTTCGTGTCCTGGAGGATGTAGTTCTGTTTATTGAGATGACGCCGTAGCGGGCGCGTTACACGATGCCGGCTCCTGCAGGAGTCCGTACACCGATCTGATACGATTCGTATTTGTTATACTAAGAAAGTCCCGAGTGGAGAGGTGATCAAGCTTGCCCCGAAGACAGAGGCGGCGCCGGCGAGGCCCAACAGATTACCAGGGACCGCGACGGGCAAAGCCGCCGTTTCCAATAAACGTAATCTTCAACGCTAAGGCGTTCTACATCGTTTTCATTGTCCTCATTATCACGAGCTTGGCCGCCACGGCTATTGCCAGAAGCTCCAGCGGCGGGAAACGCTCGACGGTGCCCGAAGCCGAGGACCGCGTTACGGCTGAGGAGACGCCGAACAATTCGCTCACGTTTGGCGCGCCGGCGCCAACAATCGACCGCTCGAAATCCTATCTGGCGACGATCAAGACGGACAAGGGAGATATCAAGATAGACCTCGCCGCGGCAGCGCCTGATACGGTGAACAGTTTCGCTTTCCTCGCTGGTAACGGCTTCTACAACAACACGGTATTCTTCTACGTCGATAAGCAGTACGCCGCGCAGGCCGGAGACCCAACATGTCGCAAAGACGCGCCGGGCGTTTGCTCGGGTGCAGGCGGGCCGGGGTACTCGTTGCCGCTACAAAACGCCGACGCAGGGCGCAAGCAATGGGATGTCGTAGCGCCTACGTTAGTCCAGGGTGGCGAGGACGTGAGCGGAAGTCAATTCAGAATCCTCTACCGCGACGACCCGCGGCCCAACGTTAAGGAGACCGTATTCGGAACGGTCATAGACGGCACGAGCATCCTGGAGGGGCTCAGCAACCTGACACCATGCTCGGTCGCGGGCACCGCTAACTGCGACAGGGATCTCTCCTCGGCGCTGATCATCAAAGAGATCGTCGTCGAACCGAAGGTCGTTTAAGGGACCTATCGGCCCAAAGAGACCACGCCCGGGCGTGGGCGGTGGTTAACTAATCAGCGAGAAGCGGTTCAGCGCTTCTTTTCGTCGGTTGCGGCCGGCTCTTTCTCGTCCGTCTCCTGTTTGTCCTCGTCCTGACCATCGCGCAGTTCGCGCCGGAACTCGCGGATGCCACGGCCGAAACCCTTGCCGATGTCACCGATTCGGGTGGCGCCGAAGAGGACGACAACAATCGCGAGGATAATGAGCAACTCTGGAGCGCCCAAGCTCTGGAACACTAGTATCACCTCTCCCCAGTGCGAAGAATATCACTGCCTTTCGTTTCTCACAACTAACTATGGCCGGCGCTACTCTCCGCCCCTCTTTCAATTACGAACATCAGGCCTAGAAAGATTGCGGTCGCGGCGATACTCACAAGAGCGAGCTCCCAGAGACCGCCTACAAGGAAGAATATCGCAGCCGCAGCCGCGAAGCTCATCGATGTCACGACGAGTATCCGCGCGACTACGATGCCGAGCGGCATCTGCCGCTGAGCGGGGCCGGCTTGGTCATCGCCTTCTTCGGGGGCGTCTTCCTGCATCTCGAGAAGCGGCCGAAAGAGTGGGTCGCATGACTTGCGTCCACCCTATGGGTCGGCTGGTCGGGGTGGGCGGATTCGAACCGCCGGCCTCCTGGCCCCAAACCAGGCGCTCTAGCCTAGCTGAGCTACACCCCGCTATAGTCGCTGGATCAACTGCCCGTAGATAGAGTTTATATCTGCATCTAACAAACGGCTATTACTGGAATTAAACTTCTGCGTTCGCAGAAACTAGGCGCTCACCCCCTTTCCTAACTGCGCCACCTTGGTCTTTCCAACTATAAGGACTCGGCTCAGGACATGGGGCGCGAGATGAAAAGAGAATCGTTCGGCTGTCGACTCGGTGCGTCTGAAAGGTCCTGAGTTTCCAAACGCGGCTAGCGCGCCTCTCGGGGCTGTGTGTCATCCTCCTCCACTTGGACGTGCTCCGTCAAGATCATGCGGATGTAGGCGGCTCGGGGCAGGCCTCCAACGCGGCGACCCGTCACGCGGGCCTTCAGCGTCCAGTCAGTGGGCGGAGTTTCCAGGGCTATGACGCTTATCAGCCGCTTGGACTCGGCCGACAGGCCTCAGTCTCGGGGCGCGCTCTCTTTCCAGTCGTTTCGATGCTGCGCGCCGGCTGGCCATCAGGATCGCCGCGTAGATGTCGTGGAGCACGGCGTCCGGTAAAGTTATCTCCACGTCCCCTGTGTGTGGACGACACTCCTCCTGAGACCAACCGTTCTGAACGACGTTGATGGCCAACGACATGATGTCGTCTGCCGTCAGCTGTAGGGACAGGGTGCCGCGCCGCCGGACGGCTGACCAACGGGAAGGCAACTCCCCCACCTCAACAGTGGCGTCGCTCGGGGCCCATCCCTGTCGTTTCATGCCGCTGGCGCTCGCTGGCGACTCGGCGGCCTGGTGGTCGCCGCTCGCTGCTTCTTGGCCGCCTCGACGCTAGCCCTGAGGGCGGCCATGAGCTCAACGGCGCGGTGGGGCAGGGCCGGAGGCGCGAGAAGCTCCTGTCCCTGCAGCTTGGCCTCGATGACGCTCATCAGCGCCTCCCGGTACTCGTCGCGGTAGCCAGCCGGGTCGAAAGGCTCCGAGAGGAGCTCGATGAGCGTGAAAGCCATAGTCAGCTCCTGCTCAGTGAGCTGCACCTTTGGCACTTCCGCATCCCGTTGCACCCGGATCTCGTCGGGGTAGAAGAGCGTCTGCAGCATCAAGGCGCCGTCCAGAGGACGCAAGACGCACAGCCGCTCCTTGTTACGGATCGCTATCTGGGCCACGGCGGTCAGCCGTTTCTCAGCGAGGGCGCGCAGAAGCAAGGCGAAAGGTTTCTCGCCCAGCTTCTCGGGCTCGAGGTAGTAGCTCTTCTCGTAGAACACGGGGTCGATCTCCCCCGCCCCGACGAAGCCGGACAGCTCGATCGTTTGCTTGCTGGCCAGGGGCAGCTTCTCGAAGTCGTCCTCGCTCATGACGACGTGCTCGTCCCTGGCGTACTCATAGCCCCGAACCGTCTCCGCCCACTCGACCGCGCGCTCGCAAGGAGGACACCAGCGCAGCTGCTTCAGACGGCCGTGGCACTCTTTGTGCAGGAGGCGAAAGGAGACGTCCTTGCTCTCGGTGGCCGCGTAGAGCTTTACCGGGATGCTCACCACCCCGAAGCCGATGACGCCGCTCCAGATCGACCTCGGCATCAGGCAACCTCCCTCGGACCCGGCGTCGGCGACACGCGATCGTGGCGACTATCGGGGCGGCGCGCGTTGACTGTGGCTTGAGGAGCGCCGCCTCTGACCCCGCAAGCGCCCCGACCTTGGCCGCGGAGGCGACGCCTCTCCCGCTTCAGGACACAGTCAACGAAGCGCCCAAGCAGAGCCTGGCGGCTCTCTTCTCGCTCTTCCGCGAACGCATCGATCCTAGCAAGGAGATCCCCGTCGACCTCAACGAGGATACGGAAGAAGTTGGGCGTCGGCTGATACTGATAGCGACGTTCCATATGGTTTCACCCCTCCTCACTTAGGTGCTTCTCCCTCTAGCAGTAGCAGCGTCGGCAGACGCTCGGCCCTTCTCATGCCAGCAACGACTATCGGGGCCAAAGGTATTCCGTTGGCGTTGCCCCGAGGCTAGTGCTGTCTTGCTCCCGGGGATGCCCTCTTACTAGCAATATTACATGCAATGGCACGATATGTCAAGTACGTTGCCAGTTGCGTGTACATTTGCTACTGTTGCCGTCAATGAACTCAGGAGAGATCAAGGAACTACGCGTGAGGTTAGGGTTAACACAGGAAGAGCTGGCTCGCCAGTTGCGTGTGTCCGTATCCGCGGTGCAGAAATGGGAGGGCGGCAGGGCTCGACCTCGCGGTCTATACCTCAGGGCGCTCAGTGAGTTAGCGAGGAAGAGGAAATAGACGGAGCGGAGCT